>Ga0315280_10004313_pt1 | contig 21105 bp, 15 predicted proteins | sample YL17G06_40_MG_FD_203697 | JGI IMG/M metagenome (GOLD analysis project Ga0315280, IMG submission 203697) | Sediment microbial communities from Yellowstone Lake, YNP, Wyoming, USA - YL17G06_40 | ecosystem: Environmental > Aquatic > Freshwater > Lake > Sediment | place: USA: Wyoming | collected...
GCCTTCCTGTCCATGGGCGACCTGGAGATGGACCAACTGCAGAAGGCAGGACTGCTGGTGGACGGCACTCGCACCACCATCGCCGAGAACTCGCTGGCGATCGTAGTGCCGGCGAAGAACCCAGGAGGGGTGAACGGCGTTGCGGACTTCGTCAAGCCGACCGTGAAAACGATCGCGGTGCCCAACCCGGAGAAGAACTCGGTGGGCAAGCATACGAAGGAAGCGCTGGAGAAGCTGGGCATCTGGGACAAGGTGGAGAAGAAGGTCGTGCTGCCGCAGTTCGCGGCCGACAGCAAGGACCTGGCGGCCGAGGGCAAGGTGGAGGCGGCGGTGGCCTACTACCCGTGCTCGGTGGAAGTGCACGTGAAAGATGCACCGCCCGCGCTGCCCAAGAGCCTGAAGCTGGTGGGGCCTATCCCCTCCGACCTATACAAGCCATTCTGGTGTGAGGCCGGTGTGATCAAGGGCGCGCAGAACCCCGAAGGCGGCAAGTCGCTGATCGAGTTCCTGAAGACGCCGGAAGCCCAAAAGATCTACAAGGACTGGCAGTTTGTGCGCGAGCCGAAGGAAGCGGGTGGCACAGCCAACTGAAGGGCGGCCAAAGGCGACAAGGAAGTCAAGGCTCCTGGGTAAACTCTAGCTGTTCGCACATCTGAAGTAATATACGCCCAGGTTCCCAGCGCTCTCGGGAGCGCTCTGAGCGGTTTCGCCATTGCTTCTTTTGGCGAAACGCATTAGTGTGCTCTCGCTGCCGACGGGCGGCGGGAAGAGATCGGAGGGTCCTCCATGAAGGAAAAAGTCGAGGCGGCTCTGGCTCAGATAAAGCCTGCGCTGCAGCAGGATGGCGGCGACGTCGAGCTGGTCGAGGTCACCGAAGACGGGGTCGCCAGGGTGCGACTGACCGGGGCCTGCCATGGATGCCCGATGGCGCAGTTCACGCTGCAGATGGGCGTCGAGCGGGTGCTGAAGAACGCAGTTCCGGAGCTGAAGGCAGTCGAAGCGGTGGCGGAGGAGGTCGAGGTCTAGCCTCAGCGCTGCCGCTCCAATAGCGCCGAAAGCCGAGCAGCGGCGGGCCAGATGGCCCGCCGTTCGTCTTTGCGGGTGGGGCCGACGGCGAGGGAGGGGGCTGCGCGTCGGCGAAGGTGAGCGCACGTGCTCGGATGTGCGAGGTGGCTATGATGCTCCGTGGCGACGACAGCTTGATCCGGCGACGTGCCGAGGAGAATGGGATTCCCCTGGCGGACGCGATCCTGCGCGCGCTGCGCGAGGGCACGCCCGCGGGCGAGCCGGTCCCGACCGTGCTCGCCGTCTGCCCCAACTCCAAGGCGGTAGTGAACGCCGCGATCGTCGCTGCCACGGAGGCCGACGCGCCGCTGTTCTTCGCGGCGACGCTGAACCAGGTTGACCTGGACGGCGGGTATACCGGCTGGACGCCCGCGGAGTTCGTGCGGCTCACCCGTCACCTGGTCGAGGAGACCGGCTACACCGGTCCGGTGGTCGTGGGGCTGGACCACGGCGGGCCGTGGCTGAAGGATGTCCAGACGCGGGAGGGGTGGCCGCTGGACCGCGCCATGCAGGGGGTGACGGACTCGCTGGCGGCGTGCTTGGACGCGGGGTACGATCTGCTGCACGTTGACCCGACGGTTGACCGAACACTTCCGCCCGGGCAAGCGATGCCGATCGAGCTGGTGATCGAGCGAACGCTGGAGTTGATCGAGTTCGCGGAATCCCGCCGGCGAAGGGCCGGAATGCCACCCGTGAGCTACGAGGTCGGCACCGAGGAGGTGCATGGCGGGCTGGCCGATCTGTCGGTGTTCCGCACGTTTCTAGAGGGGCTGAAGGGAGGCCTGGCCGCGCGCGGCCTCGGCGGCGTGTGGCCGTGCTTCGTGGTAGGCAAGGTGGGCACCGATCTGCATACCACCGAATTCGACCCCGTGGTCGCAAGACAGCTCACCGAGGTCGCCGCGCCCTACGGCTCGGTGATCAAGGGCCACTACAGCGACTTCGTCTCGAACCCCGAGGACTACCCGAAGGCGGGGATGGGCGGCGCAAATGTGGGGCCCGAGTCTACGGAGGCGGAGTACGAGGCGCTGCAGCAGCTCGCCGAGCGCGAGGCCGCGTTAGCCGCGAGCGGCACGGTGAGCGAGAGATCAGGTATCATGGAGGCGCTGCGCGACGCGGTCGTCGCCAGCGGCCGGTGGGAGAAGTGGCGGCTGGCGGACGAGCAGGGGCTGCCCTTCGACCAGCTCTCGCCAGAGCGACAGGGATGGCTAGTGCGGACGGGCTGCCGCTATGTCTGGACCCGGCCGGGCGTGCTGTCAGCGCGTGCCAAGCTGTACGCCAACACGCGGGCCGGCGGGGAGGCAGGCGAGAGGGTGGTGCTGACCGCCATCGGCGCGGTCATGCACAGGTACTTCCGGGCGTTCGGGCTGGTGGGGGCGAACCACCGCGTCGAGGCTGCGCTCGGGCAGTGAGGGCGAGCGCGGGAAGACCCGCCCTCCACCTTCACAGCGTTCACAGCGCCCAGATCAGCTTCACCGCGACGCGCTTGGCGAAGCTGGTGCCCTCGGGGCCGGCTCATGGACTGCGTCGCCGTCACGAGACAGGTGGGTTGCGAGGGATTGCAGCAGTCACCCGGGGGCCTTCACCGGCTCCCGGGTGAGTCTTTGGGTGAGCGCGCGGGGCAGCCGCAGGCCGGTCACGAGTGGGCGCTGTCCACGGGCAGACGTGGGGCGGGAGGCAGAGGAGTCCGGTCGGGCGGGGGCTAAACGAGTAGCCGTGCTCTGATGGGGGCATCGAGCTGACAGGAAGCGGCAGGCAGCAATCCTGGCGTGCGCTTGCCGCGGGAGTGGAAGGAAACCGAGCATGTCACCGAGTGAAAAGCTGCACTTCGAGGAGCGAGACGGATACTGGCTGGTGGTAGACCCGAGCGCTCCTTCGTGGTTGGCGACGAACGAAGACGGTGCGTGGACGCTGCGGCAACTGAGGGCCGGCAAGACGCGAGACGAAGTGAGCTACCGATACGCGAGGCGGGCGGGCGTCAGCCTGGAGAGGAGCGCACACCTGGTGCAGCGTTTTGCGGCCGAGGCGGCAGCCTTCGTCTCGCCGCCGAAACAGGCGCCCTACCGAGGCAGGGCGCACTACCTCCAGCCTGACCGCCTGAGGGAGATCTGGCTGCACGTCACCGACAGGTGCAACCTGGCCTGTCGGCACTGCCTGGTGTCCTCCGGCCCTCAGAGGGAAGACGGCGTCTCGGCCGACGCGCTGCGGGGGTACATCAAGCAAGCCTGCGATCTGGGCGCGGACACGGTGTATCTCACAGGTGGGGAGCCGCTGCTGCGGCGCGATCTCCCGGAGCTGCTGCGCGAGATCGTGGTGAATTTCGGCGCGACCGCGGTGGTGATGACGAACGGGACGCTGCTGGACGAGGAGCTTGCGGGGCGGCTTGCCGCGCTGCCGCAGGAGCGGTTGTACCTACAGGTGAGCCTGGACGGATCGTCGGCGGAGGTGAACGACGCGCTTCGCTCGGCGGGGAGCTTCGCGGGCGCGGTGCGAGGGATCAGGCACGCGGTGGCGTCGGGGTTGAACGTGACTGTGGCGACGGTGGCGCTGAAGCGGAACCTGCACGACCTGACGGCGATCGCCGAGCTCGTGGGCGGGCTCGGCGTGAAGCAGCTTCACCTGATGTGGCAGCACGTTCGCGAGCGCGGGGGGAGGCTGAGGCGCGCGTCGCTGCGCGAGGTGCAGGCGGCGCTCGCGGAGCTGATGGCGCGGGCAGACGAGTTCGGCCTGGTCATCGACAACGTCGAGAACGTGCGCAGGACGGTGAACGGCGACCCCAATGTCAAGTACGATCTGTCGAACGCGTGCTGGGACAGCGTGGCGATCCACGGCCGCGGGGAGGTGTTTCCGTCGGCCTGCCTGGTTGGCATCGGATCGGAGGCCGGCGGCTCGTTGAGCCGGTCGTCGCTGAGGGAGGTGTGGCTGGAGTCGGATCGCTTCCACGAGCAGCGGGTGCGAAGCGTGGTCGATCTGCCCGCGATACAGGACGACCCGCTGAGATTCCTGCACGGCGGCGGCGACCCCGAGCAGGCGTTCTTTGCGGCGAACGGGAACGGGCATCCGCCGGTTGACCCGTATCTCCCACTGCACAGGATGCTGGCGCGAACGGTGATCGACGCGACGGTCGCGGAACGCATGCGGCTGATAGGCGATGCCGCGGCGGGCCCGGTCGTATTCCACATCATGGGCGAAGACGGGTACGGGTGCCCCACGGAGGCGGGGGTCCGCAATGGGGGCGAGCACTCGGTTGACTTCGTGCACTCGAACTGCGTGCTGATCCAGGATGTGATCGCGAAGGCGCGGGCGCAGATCCGGGGGTACTACGGCGAGGCGGTGCGGGAGCCGAAGGGTGAGATCTGCTCGCCGGTGGCGGTTGACCCGCGGTACCTGGCGCACATCCCGGAGGAGGTCGTGGCGCGGTCGTACGGGTGCGGCAGCCCGGTGTTCGCGGCCGATCTGGCGCCGGGGGAGACCGTGGTCGACCTGGGCTCGGGCGCGGGACTGGAGTGCTTCATCGCGTCGCGATTGGTGGGGCCTGGCGGCCGCGTCGTCGGCATTGACATGACCGACGAGATGCTGGGATTTGCGACCAGCGCGCGGTCGCGGGTGGCGGAGCGACTCGGCTACGATAACGTCCGCTTCGAGCGCGGGCTGCTCGAGAACATCCCCCTGACGGATCGGTACGCGGATGCGGTGATCTCGAACTGCGTGGTCAACCTGTCGCCGGAGAAGCTGCGGGTGATGGCCGAGGTGCGGCGGACGCTGAAGCCGGGGGGCAGGCTGGTGATCAGCGACGTCGTGAGCGAGCGGCCGCTGCCGGCGAAGATCAGGTTCAACCCGCGGCTGCAGGGGGAGTGCATCGCGGGAGCGCTGACCGAATCGAAGCTCACGCTGATGCTGGAGAAGCTCGGGTTCGAGGATGTGGAGATGCTGAGCAGGACACCGTGGCGCACGGTGGAGGGCGTGAACTTCGACAGTGTGACCGTGCGAGCGTGGAAGGCCGGCGGGGGGAGGGCCGCAGGCCCACGCAGGAGCGCTCATGCGGCGCCGGTCCCTAGGCCAAAAGGCCGGGATGGCGGCCCGAAGGGCCTAGCCACCGCGGTGGTGGAACGGCGAATGTCGGACTGCATGGTGTGCGGCGCGCCACTGGAGTACCTCAGTTCCGAGAAGGAGTGTATCTGCCACTACTGCGGTGGGACGTTCGCGGCGAACGCGCAGTGCACAGCGGGTCATTTCGTGTGCGATGAGTGCCATGCCGGCGATTATCTGGAGTTTATCCGTTCGTTCTGCGCGCGCACGAGCGAGACCGATCCGGTAGCGTTGTTCCTGGCGGTGAGACGGTCGAGCCTGTTCCCCGTTCACGGGCCCGAGCATCACACGCTGGTGCCCGCGGTGTTTCTGACCGCGTATCGAAACCGGTTCGGCGAGCCGTCGGAGGCGCGTATCGCGGCGGCGCTGGAGCGGGCAAGCAAGCTGCCCGGAGGGACGTGCGCGTTCTGGGGAGCATGCGCCGCCGCGCTGGGGATCGGCATCGCCTATTCGGCGATACTGAGCGCAACCCCGCTGACGGGAGAGCCGCGGGGGACGGTGCAGGCGGTGGTGAGCCGACTGCTGGACGAGATCGCGCGGCTGAATTCGCCCCGCTGCTGTCGCCGGGAGAGCTATCTGTCGCTGAAGCTGGCGTGCGAGCTGTCCGGGGAGTACCTGCCCCATGCGATCAGCACAGAGGCCCAGGCGACCTGCGACCAGATGAAGCTGAACCACGAGTGCGTCGGCCCGAAGTGCCCGCTGTTCCCAGGGGCAACCCGCCAGTGGCCGGGCGTGTCGACGCGGGGCCAGCGAACTGGTGCGCCATGAAAGCATGGTTCCTGCTGGGCCCGCGAGAGCTGGAGCTGCGGGAGATCCCCGACCCGACTCCGACTGCTGAGCAGGCGGTGGTGCGCGTGCACGCGGTCGGGGTGTGCGGATCGGATACCGAGGCGTTCATCGGCCGCCACCCCTTGCCGAATTACCCGCGTCTGCCAGGCCATGAATTCGCCGGGGCGGTGGCCGCGGTGCCGCCGGGCTGGAGCGGCCCGCCAGTGGGGACCCGGGTGGCGGTGGACCCGGCGCTGTCGTGCGGCGAATGCTACGCCTGCAGACAAGGGCGGCACAACTGCTGCGCGAGCGTGTCCATCGCAGGTGTGCATCGGCCGGGAGCGCTGGCCGAGTACACGCTGTGCCGGGCGTCTCAGCTCTATCCCATTCCAGGTGACATGGACTTCGCGACCGCGGCGACGGTGGAGACGCTGAGCATCGGCTGGCAGGCGGCGACGAGGGCCGGGGTGCAAACCGGAGACCGCGTGGTGGTGCTCGGCGCGGGGCCGATCGGTCTGTGCTGTTTGATGATGGCCCTGCTCAAGGGGGCGAGGACGCTCGTGTCGGAGCCGCTGGCGTGGCGGCGGGCGCTGGCGGGCGAACTGGGCGCCGAGGCCTGCGTGGACCCGGGACCGGAGGCGGTGGCCGAGCGCGTGAACGAGTTCACGGGGGGCTACGGGGCGCATGTGGTGATAGATGCGACGGGCGAGGTGGAGGGTGCAGAGCTCGCGTTCACACTGGTGGGATCTGCGGGCCGGGTGGTGATCCTGACGCTGGTGGCGGAGCCGATGCGAGTGGCGCCGTGGCAGCTCGTGCGGCAGGAGCTCACAGTGCTGGGCTCGCGGCTGAGCCTGGCGGACTTCGGCGAGCTGGTGGAGTTGACGGCCTCCGGCAGAGCGCCGATAGGGAGGTTGGTGAGCCATCGGTATGCGTTCGAGGACGCGGCGAGGGCGTTCGCGGATTCGCACGAGAGGCCGGAGGGGCTGGTGAAGGCGGTGGTGAAGGGGTAGCGGCGGGAACCGCTGAGACGCAGGCTCCGGCCGAGCGCAGGCGCGGAGGGCGCAGAGGAACGGGTTGCGCCCGCTGCCGGACGCGCCGCCCGGAGGACCGGACTCCCACAGGGGCAGGAGCAGGCTCCTGCCGAACGGAGGGAGGATGTTAGAGGCGCTGAAGGAGCGGGTGTGCCAACTCAACAAGGAGCTCGAGAAGCAGGGCCTGGTGACGATGACCAGCGGGAACGTGAGCGGCCGCGATCTCGAGACGGGGCTGGTGGCGATCAAGCCGAGCGGGGTGGTGTACGAGAGGCTGCGGCCTGAGGACATGTCGGTGGTGACGCTCACGGGTGAGGTCATGGAGGGGAGGCTCAAGCCGTCTGTGGATACCGCGACGCATCTTTACGTGTACCGGCATCGCGCTGATGTGAACGGGGTCGTGCACACGCATTCGAACTACGCGACCGCGTTCGCGGCCGTGGGCAGGGGCATTCCGTGCTCGTTGACCGCGATGGCGGATGAGTTCGGGGGGCCGATCCCGGTGGGGCCGTATGCGGCGATCGGGGGAGAGGAGATCGGTCAGGCGATTGTGGAGCATATCGGCGGGTCGAAAGCGATCCTGATGAAAAACCACGGGGTGTTCACCATCGGGGAGTCGCCGGAGGCGGCGCTGAAGAGCGCGGTGATGGTGGAGGATGCGGCGAGGACGTGCTTCCTGGCGATGCAGATCGGGGACCTGAGCGAGATTCCCGCCGATGAGGTGGCGCGTGCGCACAAGAGATATAGGGAGAAGTACGGGCAGAGGTGAGGGGGGCGCGGCGGCAACGGTTGAGCAATGCCTGCGGTTATCCATACGGATGGAAAGAGCAATGCCTGAGGTGGTGTATCTGAACGGGGAATTCGTGGAGCCTAAGAGGGCTGTCATCTCGATTGACGATCGCGGCTTTCTCTTTGGGGATGCAGTGTATGAGGCGCTGCGCAGCTACGAGGGGCGCATCTGGGCGATGGAGCGGCACATGCAGCGGCTCCGGCACAGCCTGGATGAGATAGACATGGGGCACGTGGACGTCAGTGAGATCGGGGAGATCGCCAAGGAGGCGCGCCGCAGAAGCGAGTTCCCCAATGCGACGATCTACCTGCAGGTCACCCGCGGGGTGCAGCCGCGCAAGCATGCCTACACCCGGGATCTCGTGCCGACCGTGCTGGTGACGGCGAGGGATATCACACCGGCGCTGGCGCGGATCAACTTCGAGGGCGAGTCGGTGATCACCGCTCCCGACCTGCGGTGGAGGCGGCGCGACATCAAGTCCACGAACCTGCTGCCCAACATCCTGGCGCACACCAGGGCGATCGAGGCCGGCGCGCACGAAGCGGTGCTGGTCGACGAGGAGGGATGTGTGACCGAGGCGGCCTCGATGGCGGTGTTCTGCGTGGAGAACGGGTGCGTGCTGACCACGCCGATGGGGCCAGAAATCCTGCCCAGCATCACGCGGCAGTTCGTGGCGGAGATCGCAGCGGACGAGGGGATCCCGCTGCGGGAGGAGCGGGCGTCGCTGGAGCGCTTCCGCAAGGCCGATGAGGTGTTCCTGGGGAGCACGAGCCACGAAGTGTGCCCGGTGGTGAAGGTAGACGGGCGGCCGGTCGCCGACGGCGAGCCGGGGCCGGTGACGCGGCGGCTGATGGAGGGGTTCAAGAGGCGGGTGGCGGGGGGGGATGATGGGGTGCGGTAACGACATTCGGAACCACAGATGAACGCGGATGGACACAGATCGAAGGGGGACAACAGAAGAGGGAGAGGTGCGATGGTGGCATGTTCGGTGGCCGTGGCGAGCATGGATAACGATGATTGCCTGGGCCTTCATGGTCTGCTCATGTGGTTTCGTCGTCATCGCCATCGTGTCCGTGGTCGCGCCTCCTGCCGGGAACTGGAGGGATGCCATCCTCACGGCGTTTGCCATCGCCCTCTTGCTTGCCTTCGCTTGGCTGTTCGGTCGAAGCATGCTCGTTGGTGTGGCCGCCAACTGCGATGCGTTGCTGGTCTGCCGAGCCTTGCCCGGGTGGGTTGAGCGGATTCCGTTTCGCAATATCAGCTACTGTCGGGTCCGCAGATGGTGGCTCACTGGTTTCCTCACGGTGAGGGGGCCTGGTCTGATTCCGAGCGTGCTGCGGAATGATCGCGGGCCCTGTGGCTTTGAGATGATACAGGACTGGAACGGCATGGTGGCGGCGCTGAGAGAGCAGCTGGACCCGTTGGGGAAATGGCGGGAGTGAAGAGGGTGAGAGGCAGGAAGGTGATCGCCGGCCCGGCAGCGAACGTCCGTTTCCATGAGCGAGGGGAGGGCGGATAGGACGGAGTCGCGGCTTCGGGAGCAAGCTACCGAAGCAACGGAGCAGAGGGGTAGGCTTGTCGGCGACCTGATCGACATCGCCCGCACGCCAGCGGTGGTGTCGCTGAGCGACGTGGATGGGCTGCGGGACCGGCTGGGGGGAGGCGAGGGAGCTGAGGAGCTTGGGTCGCTGCTGGCCGGTTATTCCCTGGCGGACTCGGAGACGCGGGCGGCGTTCGAGGCGATCACGCGGTCGCTGGGCAGAGACGAGGCGCGAGGGGACGCGTTCCTGGTCTCCGGGGTCTACGGGTCGGGGAAGTCGCACCTGCTGGCCGCGGTGACGCTGCTGGCAGGCCATCCGCAGGAATCATGGCCGCATTTCCTCAGGTCCCACGCGGGCTACGATCGCATCGCGACGCGCTTCAGTCGGTCACGGCTGGTCGTGGCGATTCCGCTGGACGAGTACTCGCAGACCGTTCCCCTCGAACACATCGTGCTATCGCGGCTCGAGGCGGAGCTGGCGCGCCGGCAGGGCGTGAGGGTGGCGCTGACGGAGGAGTCGCACCTGCTCGACCTGGTGGAGCATTATGTCGCTCCGCAGGTCGGCCGCGAGTTGGATGAAGCGGCGCGAGGCGCGAGCGGATCGGGCTGGCAGGAGCTGCGCGGGCGAGACCCGGCGGAGGCGGCGCGGGTGGCGCTCGAGTTCATCACATCCTCGGGCTTCCCACTGGACTGGCGACGATCGCGTGCGGAGGCGTGGGGCGTGCTGCGGCGAGCGTTGGAGGAACACGGGATTGACGGGCCGCTGATGCTGCTGGATGAGCTGGGGCTGTTCCTGGCGGGCAAAGACCGGCGCGGGCTGAACGCGGACGCCTCGTTCCTGCAGTACCTGGCACAGCGGACGTCGGGCGAACGGTGCTGGCTGGCCTGCGTCACGCAGCGCGGGCTGGAGGAGGTCGGCGATGTGGACCGGCGCACGCTGCGGCAACTGCGCGACCGATTCAGGCCGAGCTTCACGTTGAGCCTGGCTGAACTCGGGTGGGTGGTGCGCAACAGGCTGGTGCAGCGGCGCGATGAGGGCGCGTTCCGTGGGGCGATCCGCGAGCTACACGAGGCCGTAGGCGGCAGCGGGGAAGAGCCGTTTTCGCTCGATGAGCTAGCGCAGTGGTACCCCGTGAATCCGCTCTGCCTGGATGCCTTGCGCCGGGCAGCAGAGGCGTCGCTGTCGCAGACCAGGAGCGCGGTGAGGCTGCTGCAAGAGGCGGCCCACGAGCGCGGTTGGCTGGCACAGCCGGCGGAGCGGCTGATCACTCCCGACGTCGTGTTTGATGTGTTCCGCGGGGAGATGGCGCTGAGTCCCGCGGGGCGAAGGTACCTACACGCGTTCGAGGCGGTGATGATCAACGCGAGCCATATCGCACCTGGACGGGAAGCGCTGATAGCGACGGCGCTGAAGGCGCTGTGCGTCCTGGGGTTGGGTGAGTTGCGGTGGTCGGTGAGGCAGCTGCGGGCGGGGCTGGTGGGCTGCGAACATGCCGACCTGTGGCGGGACCGGGAGGCGTTGACCGGCTTGCTTGGCGCGCTGTACCGCCACGGCCTGTACGTGGAGCGCAGCCGGCGTGAGGGCGCGGATGCCGACGAGTATTACGTTGACGTGTCATCGGATGCGTCGGAGCGGATTCGCCAGCGGCTGAATGAGCTGGTGAAGGAGATGGCGCCCGGGGACTCGCGGGTGTCGCGGGCGGCACTCGAGGTATGCCGCGAGGATCAACTCCCGCTCGCCGGGCTGATGGAGCCGAGAAGCATCAGCGTGGAGTGGTGCCACGCGCGGCGGACGGTCAGCATCGTCTGCCGTGATCTCACTGAGCTGAGCGGAGGCGAACTGCAGAACCTGGTGGGGTCGCTCGAATCGCCGCTGACGCGGGAGGACGGGTGGCTGTTCGTGGCCTCGCCGCTCGTCTCGCGGGATCGGCAGGAGGAGGCGTGGCGGCGGGCCGCGGGCGGCGTGACCGGGCGATTCGCGGCGGGGCTGGTGGCCTGGTTCCCACGGGAACTGACGGAAACCGAGCGAGAGCATTCCGTGGAGCATGCGGCGCTGTCGAGGATGGTGAACGACCCAACGGTGGCGCGTCCGCGAGACCGGGAACTGCGCGCGAAGCTGCGCGAACGGTGGGAGGACTCCGCAACGTCAGTGCGCCGGGTGCTGAAGGAGGCGTTCCACGCCGGGACGGTGGTTGGGGCGGAGGGGCACACTGCGCTTGAGACGCAGCGGCTGGAGTCGCTCAGGGGGCACTGGGACGAGTCACTGTCGGCCATTTTCGGCTCGTCGTTCCGCGCGCTGTTCCCGCACTTCGCCTCCATTGCCCCGGAGCGGAGGTTGGCGAGCAGGGCGCAGACGAACCAGATCATTGACCAGTTCGTCCGGCCGGGGGAAGTGACGCTGCCGCCGGCGTCCGCGCTGGAGGCGAACCTGGCGGCCTACGCGGCGCCGTTGGGGCTGGTGGAGGGCGAAGGCCGCCAGTACCAGTTGGCGCTGCGGCGCCGGGAGCTGGTGCAGGCGGCGGTGACGGCAGCGCCGGAGAGGCGAAGCAGCGGCGAGACCGAGCCCGACGAGGTGATCGCCTATGACGATCTCGCGGGGCGGCTCGGGAAGAGCGAATGGGGGATGACGCGGGAGCAGTGCGAGCTGCTGATCGCGGCACTGATGAGGACGGGGTACCTGGTGGGGCTGGATGCGTTCTTGCAGCCGGTGAGGCTGGAGGTGGTGGCCGCGCCGCTGGGCGATAACCTGCCGTATGTGATGCGGGGCGCGGCATTGAATGGGAGCACCGGGGAGGCGGCGCGGGGCCTGCTGGAGGCCGCAGTCGGGGCGGTTGTTGGCGAGTGGGACCTGCTGGCCCAGGAGCGGGCCTGGTCGGCGCTCCTGAACTGGGCGGCGGGGATGATGGCGGAGGGGAAGCGGGCCGCGTTGGGCGGCGCGGCGGAGGCGTTCGGTCACAGCAGAGAGGATTGGGGCTGGGCGGAGGAGGCGCTCGGGCGGGCAGAGGCGGTTGCGCGAAGCGTCGACGCGACGCTGACGTCGTGGCAGGGCCTGGCGCGGTTGGTCGCGGCGGCGGAGGCGATGCCGGGGGGACTGGATGAGTGCCGACGGGCGCTCGAGACGTGGGGGCGATGCGAGCGTTTTCTGCGGGATGGGCGCGGCGAACTGGAACCGCTATGTCGCCTGGTGCGCGATGAGCGGATCGTCTGCGCGAGCGGATCGCTGCTGGCGCGCGAGCGCGAGGCCGTCGCCAGATCCTTCGCGGCGTCGGAGCACCTGGTTCAGCGACCGGATGGCGTGAGGGCGAACGCGCAGCGCTGGCTGGAGAGCTACCGAAGGCACTACCTGGCGTGGCACAACGCGGTGAACGCGCCTGCGCGATTCGCAAAGCTGGCGGCACTGCGCCAGTCGGCGGCGACGGATGCGGCGCAGAGGCTGGCGCGAGCGGCAATCGCCAACGGCGAGGTCGGGCGAGTCGCGGCCGAGGTGGCGAAGGCGTTGGGGCAGCGCTGCGTGACGGGCGATCCGCTGCCACCGGGGTGGGTAGTGTGCTCGAGCTGCGGGCTGCGGCTGGGCCAGGAGGTGGCCCTGTCGGACGCGGATGAGCTGGCGAAGCGGGTCGAGGGCGCGCTCGTCCAGCAGATCGAGCAGTTGCGTGGGCACGAGGAATTGCTCCGCCGGAGGCTGAGCGCATGTGGTGACGAGAGGGTGGTCGCGGCAGTGGAGAAGCTCTGCGGGCCGGCGGGCGCAGCGGTGGACGAACTGAGAGCCCTCCTGAGCGAGGATGTGATCGCGTGGATCCGGGCACAGCTCGGGCAGCCGCGTGCGAGGAGGCGGGAACTGGCAGAACTCGAGAGCGCCCTGCGCGGCAGGGAGATGACGAAGCGCGAGGTGGTGAGGCGGGTGGAGGAGTGGCTGGGCGGGGAGGAGGATGAAGTGGTGGAGGTGGTGTGAGGGAGAGAGGGCGGCGGCCCAGGGGATGGTTGGCCGGCAAGCCCAAGGGAGTCGCCCGGGCTGGGTATATGCTATTATGGATCCTGCCCCGCCCACTCTCAGGCAGGGGCACAGGGTTTCGCAATGAGTTGTAAGGATGGACCTGAAAGATAGCACGGGCTTTCTGCCGGGGCCGCCGGGGTCTGCAACGGAAGGCCGCAGGGGCGGGCCGGGTCCGCGTTGCGGCGCCGAGATGGTCGAGCTCAGGCCGAGGCACCAGCCGCCCGGGCTGCCGCAGCCTGTCGGGCAGCGCCGGCTGATGTCGCTGGACGCGTTCCGGGGCCTGGCAGTCGGCGGGATGCTGCTGGTGAACAACAAAGCCCTGGGCTCGTGGACGCCTCAACAGCTCACGCACGCCGGATGGGGCGGCGGCGTTCACTTCGCCGATTTCGTCTACCCGTGGTTCCTGCTGATCGTCGGCGTGGCAATCCCGTTCTCCTCGAGGACGCGGCTATCGCGGTGGGGGTACCTGTTCAGGGTTCTCACGCGCGCTGCCGCGCTGGCCCTGTTGGGCTGTCTCATCAACTCCAGCTATGCGCGGCACCCGATGTTCGACCTGGGCGTGCTCCAGCTGATCGGGTTCGCGTACCTGGGGGCGTCGCTCCTCTACTGGATCCCCATCGGGTGGCGGCTGGCGGCGGCAGTGGGCCTCCTGGCGGCGCACTGGGCGCTCTTGCGCTTCCTGCCGATACCGGCGGGCGCAGGCACATTCACCGAGGCCCATAATGCGATCGCGTACCTGAACCGCGGATACCTGGGACAATGGGAACTTGACAACCTGCCACTCGTCCTCCCAACGACCGCCCTTGTGTTGATCGGGACCGCGATCGGCGACCTGCTGCGGGCGGAATCGGTCTCGGCTCTCGGCAAGGTCCGGCTCATGGTGGCGGCAGGGGCGGCGCTGGCACTGGGGGGCTGGCTCTGGAGCCTGGACCTCCCGCTCAGCAAGCACCTCTGGACCTCGCCGTACGTCCTCCTGGCGGCGGGCTGGGGCGCGCTGGTGCTGGCGGCGTTCTACTATGTCACGGACGTGAAGGGGCGACGAGCATGGGCGTTCCCGCTGGCGGTGATGGGGATGAACGCGATCACGGCCTTCGTCGCGCCGATCCTGGTGAACATCCACGTGCTGAGCGAGTGGGGATGGACAGCGCCAGGCGGTAAGTTCCTGTCCCTGGGCGAAGCGTGGTTCCGGCTGTTCGCTCGCCCGTTCGGCCCGGGGCTCGGAGGATTACTGTACACTTTGTCGTACCTGCTGGCATGGTGGCTGGTGCTATTCTGGATGTACCGGAAGCGGATTTTCCTCAAGGTGTAGTTTTGGGGGAGGTCGGGCAGGGATGAGAGCGCTGTCGATAGTGCGCGGGGTGTTCGACCTCGCGCTGATCGCGTTGGTCGTGGCGCTGCTGCTTCGGCATTCGCCAGCGCCCAAGGCTGACGGCGGACCCATCGCGGAAGTGCCGACTCGGGAGAAGGTGGTCGCCTTGACCTTCGACGATGGCCCCCACCCCGACTTCACGCCCGCGATCCTGGACGCGCTCGAGATGTACCAGGTGAAAGCGACCTTCTTCATGATCGGGGAGCGGATGCAAAAGTACCCGCAGATCGTGGAGCGCGTGGTGGCGGATGGACACGCGATCGGCAATCACACCTACGATCACCCGCATGACCTGGAATCGCTGGCCTCACCGGAGGTCATTCGCGAACTGGATGACTGCGAGCAGATCATCGAGCAGATGACGGGCAGGCGGACCCATCTGTTTCGGCCGCCGCGGGGGCTGCTGAATGGAACCATCCTCACGATTGCGAAGGAAGAGGGCTACCAGACGATCCTATGGACGGTGTCCGCCGATCACCACGACGCGCCGACGCCGGAGGCCATGGCGAAGCGGGTGCTGGAGCACGTGAGGCCGGGGGCGATCATCCTGGCGCACGATGGCACATTCGCCTCGCGGATCAGGGACGTGAGGGCGACGCCGCTCATCATCAGCGAACTGCAGCGACGGGGATACCGGTTTGTGACGGTTCCGGAGCTGTTGGGGAAGGGGAGCGGCAACCGCGGAACCGCAGACGAACGCACAGAACGACGGGAACCTTCGCTCCGCTCAGGATGACAGCATGGAGCGCCCCATCACCTATCGCCGAACTCGCGCCGCACGCGAAGCATCAGCTCATAGTTCTCCAGAGGAACTCCCTTGAAGATGCAGTTGCTGGTGGCGTAGATGTAGGCGCCGGTCTTCACGCCGCCGTGCTCCAGACAGTAGCGGGCGCTCTCGACGATCTTCTCCGGCGGGCCCTGCTGGACGTAGGCGAGGTTGACGTTGCCAATCAGGCAAAGCCTGTTGCCGACCATCTCGCGCACCGTCTTGATGTCCACCCCTGCCATCGGGTCGAGGGAGTGGAGCGCGTCCGGCCCGGCCTCCAGCAGCTGGTCGAGGATGGGCATGATGTCGCCGTCGGTGTGCTTTACGGCGAACGCCCCGGCGGCGCGGAAGGCGGCGATGATGCGCTTCAGGAACGGGGTGACGAAGCGGCGGAACATCCGCGGCGAGAGGAAGGGGCCGTCGTTGAAGCAGTAGTCGGCGCACATGAAGATGACCTCTGCGCCGGCCTGGATGAGGGGCAGGCCGCGGGCGATGGCCTCGTCTGCGCTGCGGCTGGCGTCCTCCAGCGCCTGGTCGGGGCGCTCGATGAAGTAGCCGGCCTGGTCCATCATGTTCTCACCGTCGGGGATGGCGAAAGTGCCGTCCACGAAGGCGGAGAGCATGTAGGTGTCGCCGGAGATCTCGCGGAGGTAGCGGAAGCTGGCCATCTGGTCTTCGGGGTCGAGCCAGTGGAGGCCGGTGATGACGGAGTGGTCGAAGCGCTCGGCGATCTTCACCCAGTGCTCGGCGTTGCGCTTGAGCAGGTCCTGGCGCTTTGCGCCGGTGACGCCCTCGAGGTGCTCCCGCCGGAGGGCGGGGAGGCCGAAGATCTGCTCGGAGAGCTGGAACTCCAGCTCCAGGTGAGGGACCAGGCCCTCGGGTTTCCGTCTGCGTAAGGCGGCGATAGCTTGTTGGCGTGGGGTCATGGTTGTCTATCCGCAGATGGCACAGATCGGCGGCGGGTATCTTGCTTCGCCAAGGGTCCGCAGGATACCCGCCCTACACACGCGGGTCATGCGCCGCCCACCTGCCGCACCTTCACGAACTCCCCTGTCTCGGCGGACTGCTTGGCGGCGAGGCAGGAGTAGACGCTCTGGATGCCGGTCCAGATGGGGGTGCGGGACTCGGCCTTGCCCTTGATGAGGCCGATGAAGTTGTATGACAGGACCAGGTCGCCGCCGAAGTGGCTGAGGCCTTCGCCGCTGGTGACTCTGTCGGTGAACGGCGCGTGGTGGCGCACCCGCTTCATCTCGTTGGCGTACCAGTCGAAGCCGATGGTGCCGTGATAGCCGCTGACGACCGCGCCCCGGGCCGCGGCATCGCGGCGGCTGTAGAACACCTGGCTGTAGACGCCGTGCGCTCCCGAGGCGAACTCGATCACCGCGCTGGAGGCGTCCTCGTTCATGCCGGTCTCGGGTGAACCGCAGTCCTCGCCGAAAACGCAGGGATGGTCGCGGGTCGTCCCGCCGGAGAGGTTCCGCGTGCGGTTCTGGGGGCTCTCCAGGCAGGCGTCGGCTTCGTCGCACTCGGAGCAGACCAGGCCGGCCGGCTTCCTACCCCCGAAGATCCTGCCGTAGGCGGCCATGGCTGCCACGCGCACGATGTTCGAGCCCATCAGGTACATGATGTAGTCGAAGTCGTGGGTCGCTTTCTGGATGAAGAGACCCTGCGTGACCGGGAAGTCGCGGTAGTGACCATCCCAGTAGCAGGTGCCATAGGGGACGTAGTTGACGGCCATGATGTGGTCCGGCCTGCCGACTGCGTCGTCCGTGATGTACTGCCGCGCGAGGCCGCACAGCGGAGAGACGCGCAGCGGGAAGCTCACGACTACCTGACACTTCGATTTCCCGAATGCCTGCTCCAGCGCGACGGCCTGCTCCATCGAATTCGAGACGGGCTTCTCGAGGAAGAGCGGGAGATCGTACTTCGAGGCCTCGATGGCATAGGGGGTATGGAGGTTGCAGCGCGTGCCGATCGCCAGGGCCTCGGGCTTGGCCGCCTTCACCATCTCGTCCAGGCTCTGGTAGAAGGCCGCGTCCCGGTCGCACTCCGCGAAGCGGCCGCGAGCGGCCTCTTCGTTGGGGTCGACGATGCCGACCACGCGGAGGTCAGGCTCGACCTCGCGCATGGGGTAGTTGATCATGCTGCTGATGCGGTTTCCGAATCCTACGACACCGAGTCTGATCATGGTTCACACCTCATGGTGACTGCCGGTCTCCTGGCAGTGGCAGATTTCGGAGGCGTGGACGCTTCGTCCTTTCCGCGGCGCCGGGAACTATAGAGGGGCAGAGGCTGCGGCGTCTGGCTTCCGCAGGCCGCCCGATTGCCGCCAGGCGGCGACTCGAAGGCCGGCGCTACCTGCACGGCGCCGTCTCGCTATTCGCCTTTCCCAACGCTGTCGGACACGTTCGACAGCATTCGGGGCAAGTGGTACAATTCAGGTCGTGCACGTGGACCGTTCGCAACTCAAAGATGCCTCCCGCGTCGTCATCAAACTGGGCTCCAAGGTGGTGACCACGGCCGAGGGTGGGGTTGACGAGGCGCACCTGGCGCATCTCGCGGAGCAGATCGTCGAGCTGGCGCGAGCGGGCAAGCAGATCGTGCTCGTGACCAGCGGCGCGATCCGCACCGGGCGACACAGCCTCGGCATCACCGACCAGAGCCTGGACCTGCCGGCGCGGCAGGCGACGGCCGCGGTGGGCCAGATCGAGCTGATGTGGCGGTACGGTGAGATATTCGGGCGGTTCGGGCAGCCGATCGGCCAGGTGCTGGTGACGCAGGCTGAGTTCGCCGACCGCCAGCGGTACTTGCACCTGCGCAACACGCTCGGCACGCTGCTTAGCGAGTACCGCGTCATCCCGGTGCTGAACGAGAACGACTCGGTTTCGGCCGAGGGGGTGCAGATCGGGGAGAACGACCGTCTGGCGGCGATAGTGGCATCGAAGCTGGACGCGGACGTGCTGCTCTCGCTCTCCGATGTGGCCGGATGCTTCAGCGGCGATCCCCATCACGACCCGGAGGCGAAGCTGATCCCGGCGGTGCGGGAGATCACGCACGAGATGGAGCAGGCGGCTCGCGATTCGGCCGGGCTCGCGGGTCGAGGGGGGATGCGCACAAAGGTGGAGGCGGCGAAGGTGGCGATGAACGCGGGCGTGATCATGGTGATCGCCGACGGGCGAGAGCCGTTCGTGATTCGCCGCATCATGGAGGGAGAGGAGATCGGCACGATCTTCCTGCCCCGGCCGGCAAAGATGCGCTCGCGAAAGCGCTGGATCGGTTTTGCCCGCATGCCGAAGGGAACGCTGGCGGTGGATGCCGGCGCCGCGCAGGCGCTCGTCAGCGGTGGGAAGAGCCTGCTGCCAGTGGGCGTGGTGAAGGTGGATGGCGACTTCCAGTCGGGCGATATGGTATCGGTGGTGACGGAGGCGGATGGGGAGCAGCGCGAGATCGCGCGGGGGCTGGTCAACTATGCCGCGGATGACCTGCGGAAGATCCAGCAGTGCAAGTCAAAGGATATCGTGAAGCGCCTCGGGCATCGCGATTTTGACGAGGCAATCCATCGGGATAACCTGGTGGTGCTATAGTTGAGCGCTAGGAGAGTGGCAGGGGCAAGCCCCTGTCCAACGGAGTAGCAGGGGATGCCAGTTCCCCGCGGGAAGCGGATTCTGATGAGGGGCAATGAGGCGGTCGCTCAGGCGGCGTTGGACGCCGGGTGTCGGGCGTTCTTTGGCTACCCGATCACGCCCCAGAACCAGATCCCCGACTACTTCGCCGCCCATATGCCGGAGGTGGGGGGCGTGTTCCTTCAGGCAGAGAGCGAGCTGGCGGCGATCAACATGGTGTACGGCGCGGCGGCGGCAGGGGTGCGGGCGATGACCGCCTCCTCCAGCCCCGGCATCAGCCTGAAGCAGGAGGGCATCTCCTATCTCGCGGAGGCCGAACTGCCGTGCGTGATTGTGAACATCATGCGCGGCGGGTCGGGGCTGGGCAACATCGCGCCATCGCAGTCAGACTACTTCCAGGCGGTGAAGGGCGGGGGGCACGGCGACTATCGCACGCTGGTGTTCGCCAGCTGGTCGGTGCAAGAGCTGTATGACCTGACCCGCGACGCGTTCGAGATCGCGGACCGGTACCGCAACCCCGTGCTCATCCTGGGGGACGCGATGCTGGGGCAGATGATGGAGCCGGTAGTGATCCCGGAGGAGGTAGTGGACCCCGCGGGCCTGCCGCGCAAGCCCTGGGCGACTGACGGGGCGAGAGGGCGGAAGCGCAATATCATCAACTCGCTCTACATCCACGCGCCGGACCTGGAGCAGGTCAATCTGCGGATCCAGAACCGGTACGACGAGGCCGCCGAGCGAGAGGTGCGGTACGCGGCCGAGGACTGTGATGATGCCGAGTTCGTGTTGGTCGCGTATGGCACCGCGGCGCGGGTGGCAACCACTGCGATCGAGCAAGCGCGGGCGCAGGGCATCAAGATCGGCCTGTTCCGGCCGATCAGCCTGTTCCCATTCCCCGCACAGGAGATCGCGGCGCTGGCGAAGCGTGTGAAGGCGCTCCTGGTGGTCGAGCTGAGCCTGGGGCAGATGGTCGAAGACGTTGAGAGGATGGCGGCAGGGGCATGCCCGGTGCGGTTTCACGGGCGCACCGGCGGCGTGGTGATCACACCCGCGGAAGTGCTGGGGGCGATCCAGCGGCTTGCGGCGGAGGCGAGGGCATGACGGAAGTGAACACGGATCAGCGGGTAGTTTTCGAGCGGCCGCGGGCGCTCGAGCCGGTGCGTATGCACTACTGCCCCGGATGCACGCACGGCTTGGCCCATCGGATCGTGGCGCAGATGCTGGATGAGTTCGACTTGCTGGAGAGGGCGGTGGGGCTGGCGCCGGTGGGATGCGCAGTGTTCGCATACGACTACTTCGCCTGTGACATGGTGGAGGCGGCGCACGGCCGCGCGCCGGCAGTGGCCACCGGGATCAAACGGGTGCGGCCCGATCTGTTCGTGTTCACCTACCAGGGCGACGGCGACCTGGCCTCCATCGGCATGGGCGAGACGATCCACGCGGCTGCCCGGGGCGAGAACATCACCATCGTCTTCATCAACAACGCGGTCTACGGCATGACCGGCGGGCAGATGGCGCCGACGACGCTGCCAGGCCAGCGCACCTCCACCACGCCCCTCGGCCGCGACACGAAATCAGCGGGTAACCCGATCCGGGTGTGCGAGCTGCTCAGCGCGCTCGATGGGCCGGCGTACATCGCGCGCGTCACCGTCACCAATCCTCGGCGAATCCGTGAGGCAACGCGGGCGATCCGAAAGGCGTTCCGGGCGCAGCTTGACGGGCTCGGGTTCTCGTTGGTCGAGGTGCTGTCGACGTGCCCGACGCGTTGGGCGATGTCGCCTGAGAAGGCGATCTCCTGGCTCGAGGAGAGGATGATCCCATACTACCCGCTGAGGGAATTCGTGGTCGCCGAGGCGCTCCGGGAAAGCAATGAGGACTGATGCGGCTTACTACGGCGTTCTGATAGCGGGATTCGGCGGGCAAGGGGTGGTGCTGGCGGGGAAGCTGCTCGCGACTGCCGGGCTGGCGGAGGGACGGCAGGTGGTGTGGGCGCCGTCGTATGGGCCGGAGATGCGCGGGGGCGCGGTGCACTGCACCATCATCATTTCGTCGCGCCGGATCGGCTCGCCCGAGATA
>Ga0315280_10004314_pt1 | contig 21103 bp, 28 predicted proteins | sample YL17G06_40_MG_FD_203697 | JGI IMG/M metagenome (GOLD analysis project Ga0315280, IMG submission 203697) | Sediment microbial communities from Yellowstone Lake, YNP, Wyoming, USA - YL17G06_40 | ecosystem: Environmental > Aquatic > Freshwater > Lake > Sediment | place: USA: Wyoming | collected...
AAATTGAGGGAAAAAGTCTAGTTCCAGCAGGCGTAAACGTGATTGATGGGAAAAGAATTGAAAAGAATGAGTTGGAGGAGGAAATTTTGTTTGTCGATGATGAGAGAGTTGCTGTGAACATCAATACCTTAGAAGATCTGAGAGTTGCTGAACTCATGTTGCAACCAAGGTCTCGGTAGTCTCTGTCTTCGCGTTTTCAAATTTCAATGCAAGCCACAGCACACTAATCTAGTTATTGGATCATTTTGGGAAGCAATTGATGCGTCGATAAAATAAGGGGATCTTTATGATCGCATATGGCAAAATGTTAAATTGTCAGATCTTGGAAATCTTTGGTTTTTGCTTCAGAAACCATTTTATTGCGGGCGCGTACACCAATATTGTACCCTTAACAGAGGCGTCATTATGACGGAGATGGAGTTTTTGAAAAGCCTAAGCGACACCGAGATTAAAGAAGCTGAGATACAGAAACTGTTTGAAAAGCACTTGAGGGATTTTGAGGAAGGCCTAAGATATATTTCATCTTTTGTGGGCATCGGTGTCGGTGTTATTGACACACTCGCGATTGATGAAGATTATAGGCCAGTAATCATTGAGTATAAGAAACCAGGAAATTCGGAAAGGGATGCGCTCATCCAAGCCCTTCACTACTATTATTGGTGCAGCACCCACTTTGAGTGGATCGATCAAGCAGTAAGAAAATTCAAACCAGACCTATTGAAGGGGGAGGACGCTCTTTACAACGATATTAGAATCATGATTGTCGCAGGAGACCTGGATGAACACATTAAAGGAGCTACTTACGGACTCGAACCTGATACTCAGCTAGTTGAATATGATATATGTGGGGGAGAAAAGAAAGGCATAGTTTTCAAAACAATAGTTGATTCCAGCAGAGCTGATAGAATAGTACGTCAGCCAAAAGCAGAGGATGACCACTTCAAAGGTAAGGAAGGACTCAAAATCCTTTATGACACACTTAAGGAAAAAATACTCGGTCTTGGCACTGACGTAAAAGTTGGCACACCAACTCAGGACTATCTTCCTTTTGTACGAAGAGTCATATTTTGTGCAGTTCATGTAAAGAAAAAATGGCTAAGACTCGACTTGAGAAACATAAAGGATGTCAGCCACCCCAAAGTTATACCTTATTCTGCCGGGGACTGGGTGTATGTACATGTTGAAAAGAAAAGCGATATAGACGAAATATTGGAAATTGTCAAAAGAGCGTACGAAAGGGCAGCTTAATCTGACATTTTTAGCACACAAACCATATGCTACTATCTCAAGGCGCAGTTAATCCTAAACCCTGATACTCTAAAAACAAAACCGCCAAAACTCCTTATGCGTCCTAAACTTTAAACATGTTTTACGGTTATCCTAAGGAGTTCACCTCCTGAACGGGCAGAAACGAGAGAAGGAGGGAAAAGAGTGAAACCTCCCTCGGCAGAACTAGTATAAAGCAAACACTAGAGTTTGGTAGCCCGGGATAGCTTCAAACTCTCGTTCATACCACACATCAAGAATAAAAAACATATTTGGCTCCAAATATAGGGGCCTAACACCGTTGCACACACACAAACACCAACATTAGTAGCCCGAGACAGATATGAACTCTCGCCACACATAAATAGGGCATCTTTTTACCAGTAAACTGGTGTTGAAATCCCTTCCCCGGCGCTAATTTTTCTTATAGAACCACTGTTCTTATGGAATTACGAAGAGATTCACTATAGGAGAATTGGAACGTTAACAAGACATTGTCTATTGCTTTATCGTTGCCACAGCTTTCATTGGTTTTCCTTTTTCCTGTACTGCCACGATTTTCGTTTGTATGCAATTCAAGAGGTCTTCTGCCGCCTTTCTTGCTTCCTTTCGTGTTTGGTATGTTCCTTTCAGTTCAATCCATGGTAAAGTTTCATCAATTTTAATCCATATCGAGTACAAATTCTTCACCATTCTTAGACGGGAAAACAGTTAGACTATGAATAATTAAAACAGTTATGAATTCTGAATAATGATTGCAGTTAAGCTACCGTTTTGGAAACTTATTTAAGCAGTGCTGTGCCACCTTTTAAGGCTCAGGAGCGAAAATGAAGGTGGAGCCTGAAGGCTCTCTTAGAAAAGCTTCGTTGAAGCGGTGCCTATGGATGGACAAGAAGGGAAGAACTTCGGAGGGTAAGCAAAATGAAGCAGACCGACGAATTGCTTTGCATCAACAACGATGCCCTACCACCGAAGGTCATACCGCGAGAATATCAAGAGCCAATTGTTAGCAGGTCATGTACGCTTCTTTCTTATTCTAGAAATTTCTCTAAGGAGGCTACTAATGGATGACTTTTGCAGCGGGTTCAAAGGCTTTTTTCACGGCTTTCAAAGAAACTCTGGCTACACATTTCGCCGGAGTCGGTGGAATAATTGCCGGCTTCATAGTCGCTTGGCAGCTTAATGTTTTCCAATATTTTCCATGGGCTATCGCTGTTTACCCTACTGTTCTAACCGCAAAGAGCGTGATAAGCGGCTTATTCAGTGGACGCCTAAACACAGCACTGCACATCGGAACTGTCTCCCCAAGCTTCTCTGGGAACATGGTGATTCTCCACAGATTGTTTCAGCCCATATTGGCCATAACCTTGGCGACTAGCTTTGTAATGAGTGTTTTCTCCATGGTCTTTGGAGGCATATTCTGGGGGATAACCTTCGCAGATTTCCCTGGCATTTTGGTCGTTGTGTTGGCAACTATGAACTTGGGTTTGGCTCTCTACCTATTTACGTTAACTCTAACCTTCAGCGTATTTAGGAAAGGTTTAGACTTGGACAGTGTTGCCTACCCGATAATTGCCACCGTTGCAGACATATTCATAACCGTCTGTTACGCCTTAATGCTTTACCTGTTCTCCAGTTTCAATGATCTAGGAAGATATTCTGTTCTCGTTGTCGCAGTCCTGCCTGCAATCTTCATGCTCTATACCTTACCGCGAAACGTCCATGAAGAAGGGTTCGTCAAAACTCTAAAGGCATCTATATTAGCTCTTATGTTTGTAGCCGTTATCGCCAATGTTACTGGAACTGTTTTGCAGAGAATAAGCGTAATTACTAGCAATAGGAAGGAGATTTTCGCCGTTTACCCTGCGCTACTGGAGCTGATGGGAGACGCTGGTTTCGTTGTTAGTTTCACAGCCACAACAAGGCTTGCTTTGGGTTTGCTCAAACCTGAATTTTCTGCAATGAAAGATCATGCTCTTCAAATTGTAGGTGCGTGGACGGCTTCAGCAGTCGCGCTAACCTTTTGCTCTGCGTTGGCATTGTTCACAGTTGGCATATTTGACCTACCTGCCTTCTCAGTTTTTGCTTCATTATTGCTGATGACCAACGTAATTGCTGCCGTTGGGATTATTATAGTGTCTTATGCTCTTGCGGTCCTGACTTTTCAGAAGGGCTTAGATTCAGATCACTTTGTTGTTCCCATTGAATGTTCGCTTGCGGGAGTTATCACGTCAACCGCTCTGCTTGCTGCTTTGTTCTTAATAAAGCTGGTTTAGAGGGTAGGATTAAAATATTCCCAGCTCTATTCTCCTAGTCGGAGCGACCTTAACGATATGCCTCACTTTGAAAAGGTGAAGTACAAGCCCGTGCCAGTTAGGGATCTTTTTTTGGAGATGAAAAATCTCTCTGAATTGATGATTGATTTGGCCTATTCGGCAGCGTTGTTTAATGATCGGGAACTTGCTGAAGACGTTTTGGAGCTTGAAAAACGTGTTGACACGCTGGGTTACCTGTTGGAGATGACGATCATGATCGCGGCGAGAGACTCGCACGACGCTGAAGCATTGACTGGCGTGTCTACGGTGGCTTCTGCAGCGGACAAGATTTCGGATGCGGCGGCAGACATAGCTGCGATAGTCACGCGGAATATCGGTGTACATCCAATCGTAACCGAGATTTTTGAAAAAGTTGAGGAGCGCTTGATGCAAGCCAAAGTAGACACTGGCTCAGCAATTATTGGAAAGCGAGTGCACGAGTTGGACTTGGCGGCTAAAATGGGCGTTGACATAATTGCCATTCGAAGAAATAAAGACTGGATCATAAACCCGAAAGAGACTGAACAGATTCGAGATGGCGACGTTTTGATTGCACGTGGGGTTCAGACGGGCATAAAGGAATTCAAAGAGCTCGTTGAAGGGAGACAGCAGAAGCTGGAGGATTGATATGTCGCAGGAAAACCAGAAGAGATTTGAAGAAATTGTCGAACGCTTCGTTGAGCTTAAGGATACTTCCGAATTGATGATTGACTTGGCTTATTCCTCATTACTGCTAAACAGCAGGGAACTGGCTGAAGAAGTGCAAAGGCTCGAAGAATATGTGGACGGATTGCACACCGATTTCGAATTACTTGTCTTGAAAAGCGCGTTCAAAAAGGAGGAGGCAAAAGGTCTCCTTGGACTGATAAGACTAGGCGTCGCAACTGAAAAAATAGCGGATGCAGCAGCCCAGATATCTGAAGTCGTCTTAAGAGGAATAGAACCGCATCCAGTGCTGAAGCTTACGATAAGAGAAGCTGAAGAAACGGTTGCCTACGCGCCCATCGCCAACGATTCCCCACTTATAGGTAAGACTCTGAGTGAGGCTCGAATCCCGGAAGAAACTGGAATGTGGATTCTGGCCATAAGAAGGGGAGACAAGTGTATACGGCCCAAGCCCGACTCAAAAATCGAAGCAGGTGACATTCTAATTGCTTCTGGTTACTCAGGCGGCTTAGAAAGTCTTAGAAAATTGGCATCTCCATAGTTTCTCTCTCCTCAGTTTTAGTAACCAGAATACTAATCCTGAATGCACTAACACTATAAAGTCGTGGGCCATTTTTACTCAATGGAGGGTTCTTAATGACAAAGAAGAATGAATCAGCTGCAGACAATCGGGGCTTCACATGTCCGAATCCATTATGTGGCAGAATCTTCTCAAAGCCCCTGAAAGCTGTAAACTTGAGCTCAAAAAAGGCAGAACCCTACCTTGCATACCCGCATTGTTTGGCAGAAATCACAACAAAAGAACCCATTTCCATTATCGAATCAAAACCAAATCAAGAGACAAACAAGAGTGAAGAGGAAATCGTGAAAGCAATAGAAGAGAAGGCCGAATCCACACCTAAACCATCGTGCACACATCATTTTGGGTATCTGAGTGAACGCTCAAACAAAGAGCAAATACCCGAAGAATGCATGGTTTGTGAAAACATTCTGGACTGCATGCTCAAGAGTGTAAAAAGCTAAGCCTAGCTACTCACGATGCACATGCCCATCTAATAGAAAATACTTCAACTTCTTCCACCCAGATGCTTGCACTTCTAATAGTGTTGACTATTGCTGCCGGCACAGCCGTGACTATACTACTAGACTTCAGCCATTCTAATATGCTCGACACCCAGCTGGAAACCTCCTCAGACAACTTTCCAACGTCACGAGTCTATTGAGATAACACTCTTACGGGCCTACATCGTTACCAAAGCCGTACTGCCCTTATGTGAAGGCTAGTTGTGGTGAGAGGGTTATGTTGTCAGCTGAGGATTGGTCAGTTTTTTACATAAAACATGAATGAGAACACGTTTTCAAGAGATAAAAGGTTTAGAAGCTTTGTTATTCGGTTTTCCTTTTTCTTTCAGGCTTCTTTTCTTCCTCTTTCTTCTCGGCTTCTTGCTTGATCGGCGCGGCTTCCTCTGCTGGTTTCTCTTCGACTGTCTTCTTTTCTTCTGTCTCTATTTCACTTGTAATCTCTTCGATTGGCTTTGGAGGCGGTGTTGTAGCCATTGTCCAGCCTATCCATGCGCCTATTCCCATTATGGCAACGAATGCTATGAAGACTGGAACAGCGATGATCCAGAATTGGACATTTGCTTCTGTCACTTGTACCCCAAACACGCCTAGCCACTGTGGGTAGAAGAGTGTAATTACATAGAAGATGGCGACCGCGAGACATACAAGGAAGATTATTCCACCGATTGCTTGATCTTTACTTACCATTCATACATCACCACATACTAGCCTTTTTTTACCCCTTTAACCTTTTAAGGTTTACCGTAGCATTGGCTAAATATTAAGTAGTTCCCACTTCCCAGGTCGCTAAATACTTCTTCTGTTCATCGGTCAATTCGTCTATTTCCATTCTCATCGCCTTAAGCTTCAATTTGGCCACGGTTTCATCTATCTCTTTAAGCACAGTGTAAACCTTCGGCGGCATTCTTTTACCTTTGACTAGATGCTCTACACAGAGGGCCTGGTTTGCAAACGACATGTCCATGACTTCTGAAGGGTGGCCTTCTGCTGCGGCCAGATTTACAAGTCTTCCTTCAGCTAAGAGGTACAGTCTTCTTCCATCATTTAGTGTGTATTCATCTAAGTTTGGTCTTATGTTTCTTCTTGAGGCTGCAAGTTGCTCTAGGTGCTTCAGGTTTATTTCTACGTTGAAGTGTCCGCTGTTTGCAAGTATTGTGCCGTCTTTCATTTTCTGCATGTGTTCTTTTCTTATGACGTCTGTGTCACCGGTTGCAGTTACGAATATATCGCCTATCGCAGCTGCTTCGGCTATTGGCATTACACGGAATCCGTTCATTGCGGCTTCAAGCGCTCTGATCGGGTTTGTCTCGGTGACTATGACGTTTGCTCCCATTCCCTGTGCTCTCATGGCTATTCCTCTTCCGCACCATCCGTACCCGCAGACAACGAAGTTTTTGCCTGCGAGGAGGATGTTTGTGGCTCTCAGAATTCCGTCTATCGTGCTTTGACCGGTTCCATAACGGTTATCGAACAAATACTTGGTGTAAGCGTCATTTACGGCTATAATCGGGTATTTGAGTGCTCCTGCTTTTTCCATGGCTCTCAGCCTTAGGACTCCGGTTGTTGTCTCTTCTGTCCCGCCTTTAATCTTCGGTAAGCCTTCCGCTCTCTTAGTGTGAAGCGTGCCGACAAGGTCTGCGCCGTCATCTAAGGTCACGGTGGGTTCAAAATCTAATGCTCTTTCGATACACCAGTAGTATTCCTCTTTAGTCTGCACACGCCATGCAAAGACATTGATGCCTGTTTTTGCCAGTGCTGCTGCCACATCGTCTTGGGTTGAAAGGGGGTTGGAGCCGCATAAGGCTAGTTTCGCTCCGCCTGCGAGGAAGGTCTCAGCGAGAACGCCTGTTTCTTTGGTTACGTGTAAACATGCGGCTAGGGTTAGACCTTTGAATGGTTTTTCTTTGCTGAATCTTTTCTTGATTTGGGCTAGAACTGGCATGTGTTTTGATGCCCATTCTATTTGTAAACGGCCTTGAGAAGCCAAGGTGAGATCTTTGACCTTGAATTTTTCCATAAGCTTTCCTCTTTATGTTCTTTTGCGGTTGGCTATTTAAGATTGAGTGTTAATTTGTTTGGTATCTGGCATATGGGTCATTTTGCTGGATGTTGTATCGCTACGCTTTTAACTTATGAGTGATATGCTGTTTATTCTGGTGGAGTTTCTTGTTGGAGTTGAAGGTTGACCGCGTGGAAGAGTATCTTTCAAGCGTCTATAAAGCAACTGTCAAGGTGTTTGGTATTTCTCCTTTGGGTGGCGGTGAGGGTGTGGCGGGTTTGAAGGGTTTCGGTTACGGTGTGCCCTATCTTATCGAGTTTAATGTTGGTGGAGAGGCTAAGCGTGCTGTTTTGGAGACGGTGCGGCATGGGGGTTTTGGGCATGATCATTTTTCTGACAGGGCGGCGGTTTTGCTTTGGCAGCATTCAGCGTTTAGCAGGTTACCAAGGCATGTGCGTTCTATTGACGTCGGTTCGTTCGCCAGTGACTGTGTAACCTTAAGGTCGCTGGGTGACTGTTGTGAGTTTTTCATTTTAACCGAATTTGTTGAAGGTATGCCTTATCATTCTGATTTGGATCGCATCAAGGAGGCTGGTGAAGTGACCAGCCTGGATGAGGAACGGTGTTTGGCGTTGTCTGATTATCTGGTTGAGATTCATTCAGTAAAGAAGAAGGATGCGCCGGAGCTTTATGTTAGACGTGTCCGCGATTTGACTGGTCATGGTGAAGGTATTTTCGGGTTGACTGACAGCTATCCAGGCGGTTTGGAGTATGCTGATGAGAGGTTCTTTATTGGTTTTGAGCAAGCGTGTGTAGAATGGCGTTGGCGCCTCAAACATAAAGCTCATAGGTTGTCGCAGGTGCATGGAGACTTTCACCCTTGGAACATCATGTTCAGGCGGGGTCTAGACTACACAGTCTTGGACCGCAGCAGAGGTGAATGGGGTGAGCCTGCTGATGACGTTAGCACCATGACGGTAAACTATGTCTTTTATTCCCTGCAAGCCTTTGGCAGGATAGACGGGCCTTTCTTGAGGTTGTTTCTGCTTTTTTGGAGGAACTATATGGATAAGACCAGTGATGAGGAGATTCTGAGTGTTGTGCAGCCTTTTTATGCTTGGCGCAGTCTTGTCATAGCTTCACCTTTGTGGTATCCGCATCTGCCGTTAGATGTGCGTAGGAAGATCTTCCGGTTTGCCACCAAAGTTCTTAAGGCTAAGAGATTCGACTTTGAGGATGTTGAATCATATATACAATAACATTTGCAAGGACGATTGCGTGTGCTTAGGTCTTCTCTTGCTGCAGTCGGTTAAAGTTACTGTTTGCCACAACAACAAGCGGTCATGCCTTTAGCGGTTGCTGTGGGAGTTCGTGTAGGTCTGTTTGGAGAAGAAGATTTCGATTTTGAACAGTGTGCACATTTCTGAGCCCCAGAGTTGTCAAATCAGGAGTTGAAGCATGCGTCGATGGAAATTGGAGCGTGTGGGCTCTTTGTTAGGGACTTGTGTCAGCGGAGGGATTAAAAGATAAATAGGCTTTTGGGTTAAAGGTTCTGCTTGTGTGGTGTTGGATTTGGATGTTGAGTCTGTTGATGATCTGAAGAGGATGCTTAGGGAGATAGGCTTTTCTGACGGTGCGGTTAGCGAAATTCTGAAATGGTATAAACGAGACACTTCTAACAGAAAGGCATGAAGGGCATCTACGTCCTGTTAATTTCAATTAGTAAGGGCATCAGTGTAAACGTTGGTGCGTTGGGCACTGTGGACTTTGAAAAAGGCTTGTACGCATATGTGGGTTCTGCCCAAAACGGCTTAGAAAAACGTGTTGACCGGCATCTTGGAAAGGTCAAGCGGAAGTTTTGGCACATCGACTATCTCCTTGACAATGTTGAAGTAAACGTTTTGAAAGTTTTCTGGAAAGAAGCTGGTAAGCTTGAGGAATGCCAGATTTCAAGGAGGGTAGCGGAGAGGGGCATTCCGATCAGAGGGTTCGGTTCTTCAGATTGCAAGTGTGAAAGTCATTTATTCAAGATTGAAGACTACGGCTTTTTAAGAGAATTCATGCATGAAATTCCAGTAAACCTGTTAGGAAGGTAGCCTCGATGGCGAAAGCTGGTTGGTGTGTTTGGGTTACTGGCCTGCCTGGCAGTGGTAAGTCTGTTGTTTCTGAAGCCCTGCGTGCACTTCTTGACAAAAAGGGCATCCATGCTCAAATGTTGTCTTCTGATGCATTGCGTAAGGTTTTGACTCCTAGGCCGTCTTATTCGCTTGAGGAGCGCGATGTCGTTTATGGAACGCTTGTTTACATTGCTGTACTCCTAACACAGAACGGCGTGAATGTTGTAATCGATGCCACTGGCAACTTGAGACGTTACCGTGAAAGTGCAAGGAAGCAAATTCCAAAGTTTGTCGAAGCCTATTTGGAATGTCCACTAGAAGTGTGTGTGCAACGAGAGGCCAAACGGGGAAAAACATACCAAGCACCAAAACAAATCTACACACGAGCTCAGCAAGGCAAAGCACCAACCGTGCCAGGAATAGGACAGCCGTATGAGCCACCATTAAATCCGGAAATAACTATAGACACTACAAGATGCACGCCGGAAGAGTGTGCACGAAAAATACTTACCGTTCTCAAAAGGTTTCACTAGAATTGTAATACTTAGGGCAAAGCAGTTTTAAGAGAAAGCTAAGAGACATATTATCTGTGGCGCGAATGAAGTTTGGCATAGTTCTTCATGTTACCGCTACGTATGCCAATTGGGATGACTTCTTGTTTCTTGCAAAGGAAGCTGAACAGCTGGGATACGATTCTGTTTGGGTTTCTGATCATTTCATTTCACCCGGTGGACGTGCTCATGGACTTGAAGCTTGGACCGTTTTATCTGCGTTGGCTTCCATAACCCGTAAGATCAGGTTGGGAACATATGTTCTTTGCAATCAGTTCCGTCACCCGTCGCTGTTGGCGCGAATGGGGGCGACACTGGACAACATCTCTGCAGGAAGATTGGAGCTAGGCATTGGCGCTGGCTATTTCAAAGATGAGCATGTAGCGTTTGGTTTCAGCTGGGATAAACATTCAGTAAGAATTGAAAGACTGAGGGAAACCCTGCAAATAATAAGGAAACTGTGGACAGAGAATTGCGTTTCTTTTGATGGAAAATACTTTCAACTTAAGAATGCTACTTTAGAACCAAAACCTATTCGGAGACCCCACCCCTCTCTGTGGATTGGTGGGAATTCTGGGACCATTAAAAGAGTTGTTGCGGAGCTGGGTGACGGATGGATACCTGTTCTACCGACGCCAAGACAGCTAGCGACTGGTGTGACCGAAATTGAGAAAGAAATCCGTGCTCATGGTAGAGACTCTCAAAAGCTGAGAGTGGCTTATGGAGGAAGCGGGTGCGCTTTGATAGCGAAAGATGAGGCTGCGGTTGAGGAACTGGCAGAGCCACTGACTCGTTCGATGGGCAAGCCTATTGAAGAACTGGCATGCCTCATCGGGACTCCTGAGCAATGCATAGAAAAAATCGAACAATATCATGATGCTGGTGCGCAGGAGATTGTGGCAGGATTTTACGATTTCCCATCCTCTCTCGGTATGAGGCTGTTTGCAGAATCAGTGATTCCCCACTTTAGATAATCGAGAATAAAGGTGCGCATTTAAAACTATAATATGTACGATAACCTAGGATTGTAACCAGATGGAGTGATGGAAATTGATTAAAAGGGTTAATTGGCTTGAAATAAAAGTAACGGACCTAAAGAAAGCAATTACGTTCTACCGTGACATTCTAGGCTTAAAGGTGAAACAAGAATGGTCAAACTACGCGATTTTCGACTTGCCGGGAACGACAACATTTGCGATAATGCTGGGAGGCAGGAAGGGACGAAAAGAAGGTACACCCAACATCTATTTTGCTGTCGGAAACGTAGACGAAGAATACGAAAGGCTGAAGGAAAAGGAGTAAACTTCGTCGAGCCTCCAAAAAAGCAATATTGGGGCGGGTACGCGGCCATTTTGGCTGACCCAGATGAAAACCTGTTCTATCTGACTGAAACAAGAGAATAGGATCAACGCTATCGCTGTGACGTGCCCATGCGCTTGCACTCAATGTCAAGTCCATTGGCTGAGTCCGTTTGGTGCGCCGCAAAAGAGTAGTGGTTGCCCTCCTATAGTGCAAGGTTCGAATGAGAGGCTTAGCCATTTTTTGTCGTAAATCTTTCCAACTTCGATGACAACAGATGCAATGAAACTGATGCAGGAAAAGGGAGGAGCTTAGAAGCCTAATCCTGGGATAGACTGTAGGCCATTGAGGGTTACGCCTCCGAGCCCTACATTGGCTTTGATAGCCAAGTTTCTAGCAGCGTCAAAGTACCCTTTAGTTTTGACTGAACAGTGTGTTGTGGAAACTTCCCCCGTAAAGTCGGGCTGATTAACGGACAGTCCGCCGGTGTCGACTGTTGCGTCCAAGCTGGCTCCAACTTGTTTCGTGTCTACTTTAACGCCGATGGAGAATGCGCCGATATCGATGTTTGGTTGTATCACTCCGCTTCTGCTCAGGCGATCAGCATCAATATTCACTTGAAGTCCTCCAACACTCATGATGAATGAAAGCCGTTCAAATGAAGCGTCGTTGCCAATATTGACCAATGCTCCGCCAATGTATCTTATTACCACGCCAAGTTCACTGATGTTACTATGCTGTCCCAAGTCTATCAACACTCCACCCAATCTTAGATCAAGATCTCCACTAAATTGACAGTTCTTTCCCAGCGTTAGGTTTAGGCCTCCAGCCTCTCCATAAAAGTTGGCTTGCATAGCCCCACTGCTCACGGAGTGACTTACCTCAAGTTGCGACGTGTTGGCTGCACGTTCGAAGGAGGCATCAAATAACATGTCAGATCGATTGGAAAAGATTAAAGATATTCCGCCAAAATTCACTGTGACGTTTAACTTAACGAAGTTGACACTTTCAGAAACGTTTGTCCCTTTGATCAGACTGTACCGATCGACCACTCTCTTCCCTTCCGCAAACCATGGAATCCGAAGTCGTGGAAAGATTGTTGGTTGGAGAGTCGGCGAGACCGCTGCGTAGATAAGGCCTGTGACTAGAATTGCAAGGAAAATTTCGCCCAGGATGATTCTTGCCATCGCCATTTAGATGAAACCTCCTGTGAAAGATGTTATTATGACCAAGATCCAAACCCAAAATATGCTTACCATTATTAGCCAAACAACCATGGGGCCGATGAAAGATGAAATGAATGCTTTTCCAATGTCGATTTTATAGCCGTGTTTCACGGCTACAGCCATCAAGAGAACAATCCAAAAAGTCATCACGATGTTGAGGAAAGCCGAAACAGGCCATGTTACCCAGCTTATTCCGAGAAGAACAGTGCTCAGAATGACTAAACTATAGGGGACAAATGAGTAGCCATAGAGCTTCATCAACTGAACGAAAGAGCCGTCACCGTTGAAGATGTACTTAGCGGTTAGGTGGGCAATCCCAACAATGATCACCCAGAATATTAAGGTCACCACGATCGTCACAAAAGTCATGGTTAACAGAGCAACACTGAGAAAACCGGGGGATATGAAACCGCCGCTGAGAGGACTGATAGCGGTCATGAAGGTTGAAAACATTCTGTAGGCCAACGAAGACAGAACAGCTGCTTCAATCACAACCAACAGAAGCACTAGAACTAATGGTTCCCAAAACCCGATTTTGTCAGCGATGATCTGATTGAACGTAGCGTCTGGAGCAAGGAAGACACCGCCTATCCTGTTCAAAAACGAAGCAAAGTATGAACCTGTTCCTTTCCTAGGTGTTTCATTCTCAACTTTTCCCATTCTCAATCTCTCCAAACTTCAGAAGACTCTTGCACTCTATTTTATTTGAAGCTTATTTAACTTTAGGGACTTAGAGCGAAGGATCACACGGCTATGTGAAACATGGTTGGCCATGGCCTTTGGGATTGATTGTGGCTGAAAAATATGTGGAGCTAGAGCCTCCTGATGTAGTTTAGCACATCATTTGCATGCTTTTTTGAGATGTTCTTAGTCTGGAGGAGAGAGTTGACCAGGCCGGAAATCTTTGCTAAGGCGTGAACCTTGTAGCCTAACTTCTCAAGGTTCTCTTTGCCGCCTTGCTGCCTGTCCACTACAACCAAAACATTTTCAACGTGAGCCCCAAGCTGTTCAAGAGGCTTTATTCCCTCAAGCTTAGACAACCCTTCACTGACAACATCGTCAAAAAACAGTACGTGCTCGCCCTTGACGATGTCTGCACCTGCAATCCTTCCGGTCGCACCATAGGTTTTTTCCTTTCTCCTCACCACAGTGCACGGCAGATTCGTTCGGCAACCAATGCTGGGTAATAGCAACGCGCCTTTCAACTCGATCGAAGCTAATTTATCTATTCTAGCTGAAGCCGCAAGTCTCTTGACCTCGCTCGCAGCAACCTCGATAAAGGTGCAGAAATCTTTGGGAGAAGAGAGCAGACATGCGAGATCAATGTAGTAAGGGCTTAAAGCCCCCGACTTGATGCGGAAACTGCCGAACTTCAAACAACCAGAATTATACAAGGCATTCGCAACTTCAGATACGATATCAGCCATGTCAACCCCGAGAAGACTAGCCACTCTCAAATTTAACACTTACCCCAATAGACTCTCATCCATTGAGGCATCTGGCTTAGCTTTCTTAGTATCTGAAATCCAGAGTGAACCGAGTTCAAAGCTTACACGTAAGACCACAAGATATGGACGAATGGGCGTTGTTGGTTATGAATTGAACGAGAAAGCTAACGGTAATGTTTATAACTTATTGTTCTCATTCCTAGAAGACACGAAGCTGAAAAGCGATGGGACATAGAAAAACACATGCGCCTAGACATGGTTCACTTGCATATTTGCCTAGGAAACGTGCTGAACATTTACTGGCCAGAATACGCTTCTGGCCGAGAATAGAGTCGGAAACGCCTAGGCTTCTGGGTTTTACAGGCTTCAAGGCCGGGATGACTCATGTATTTACGATTGAAGATAGAAAACGTTCACCAGATTTCGGCAGGGAAGTCATTCGCCCATCCACAGTCCTAGAAACTCCGCCCATACTCATATGCGCCATAAAAGCCTATGCCAAAAGTGTTTATGGCCTACAAGCCCTAACAGAAGCGTGGATGAAAGAGCCGCCAGCCGATCTGGAACGGGTATTAACACTTCCTGAAAACTTCAAAACCGAGGAGGCTCTCAAAAAGATCGAAGAGGATATGCCTAAAATCGCGAAGTTTCGTATTATCGCCATAACTCAACCGAAGCAGGCTAGTTTGCCGAAGAAGAAGCCGGACATAGCGGAAATAGAGATCGGCGGGGGGACAATTCAGCAACAATTTGAGTATGCGAAAAGTCTTTTGGGAAAAACTGTGACCACGGAAGAAATTTTCAAGGAAGGTCAATACATAGACATAGCCTCCGTGTCGACTGGAAAAGGCTTTCAGGGGCCGGTGAAACGTTGGGGAGTAACAATACTTCAGGCTAAGGGAAGGAAAACCAAAAGAGGCGTCGCAACCTTAGGGCCGTGGAACCCACATCATGTGATGTACAGTGTCGCAAGAGCAGGGCAGATGGGTTATCACCAACGAACAGAGTACAACAAACGCATCCTCAAAATTGGAAAAGACGGAAAAGAAATAACGCCAAAAGGCGGCTTCCTAAGATATGGCGTAATCCGTGGACCCTACATATTGCTCGAAGGAAGTATAGCAGGCACTGAGAAGCGTCCGGTACGATTGCGCTATCCAGCGCGCCCACCCAGAACCGTTGCTGAAGAACCGCCCCAGATTACCCATGTCTCACTTGAATCACCGCAAGGACGATAAACGGTGAAAACAGATGGCCAAGAAGACAGCGAAGATTTTTAATCTCGAAGGAAAGTCAACCGGGAAGATTGAGCTTCCGCCAGTTTTCGCGACGCCATTAAGACCTGATGTCATAAAGCGAGCTGTTTTGGCAATACAGTCAAACAGGTTTCAACCGCAGGGCAGAGATCCGATGGCTGGGAAAAGAACATCAGCGGAATCTAGAGGAACAGGAATGGGCATGGCTAGAATCCCGAGGCGCAAGGGCCCGGGGGGAAGAGCGGCTTTCGCTCCAGGGACGGTCGGCGGAAGACAAGCGCACCCACCGCTTTCTGAAAAAAGAATTGTTAAAAAAATCCCAAAGAAGGAAAAGCGGTTGGCTTTGTTTTCAGCAATAGCTGCTACAGCATCAAAAGAGGTTGTGGCCTCGCGGGGTCACAGCATTGAGGACGTTCCTCAAATCCCGCTGATAGTGACCAGTGATTTTGAAAGCTTGAACAAGACTAAGGATGTTGAAGAAACTCTCATACGTCTAGGCGTCTTATCAGAGCTTTTCCGCGCGAGAGAACACAGGAAGATCAGAGCTGGGAAAGGCAAGGGAAGAGGAAGAAAGATGAAGCGTGCTACTGGTCCGCTTATAGTTGTGAATGAGAATAGGGGAATTGTGGAAGCAGCAGAAAACATACCAGGCGTAGACGTTGTCACTGTTGCTAACTTAAATGCGGAAATGCTTGCTCCGGGCACGCATCCTGGAAGATTAACAATTTGGACAAGTGACGCAATTGGAAGATTGAATGAGCTTTATGGCAGAGGAGAACAAGCATAATGGATCCCTACGAGGTTATACTTTATCCCTTAATGACTGAGGCCGCAAGCCTGATGGTTGAAAAAGAAAACAAATTGGTCTTCATAATCAATCTTAAAGCAAGTAAGGCTGATGTGAAGAAAGCGGTTGAAGAGTTGTATGAGGTAAAGGTTGAAGGCGTCAACGTTCAAATCACTCCATCGGGAGAGAAGAAAGCCTTTGTTAAGCTTCATCCAGATTTTAGGGCAGCTGACGTCGCAATAAAACTTGGAATTTTGTAAATTTACATGGTGGACTGATTAATGGGAAAGAGAATTCGTGTTCAAAGACGAGGGCGCGGCGGCTCCACGTTTCGAGCTTCTACTCACAAAAGAGTAGCTCCCGCAAAGTACCCGTCAGCAATACGCGTGAAAGAGAGTTTTGAAACGGTAGTCAACGGCGTGATTGAAGAGCTCGTACACGACCCTGGGCGAGGATCACCTCTCGCACTGATCAGATTCGAAAATGGAGAAAAATGCTACACAGTGGTTCCTGAAGGAGTCTATGCAGGCGAGAAAATCCAAATTGGGGGGAAAGCCTCAGTTGATGTGGGCAACATCCTTCCGCTTGGAAAAATCCCGGAAGGCACAATGATTTGCAACATAGAACTGCGCCCTGGAGACGGTGGCAAACTCTCGAAATCCTCAGGATCATACGCGACAGTTGTTTCACATACCCCGCAGGGAACGATGATCAGGCTTCCCTCAGGAAAATCAAAGTACATAGCTGATTATTGTAGGGCAACTATCGGCTTAGTTTCAGCAGCTGGCAGAACAGAGAAGCCCTTTTTGAAATCAGGTGCAAAATTCCACTTGATGAGGGCAAGAGGTCGCAAGTATCCCAGAACCCGAGGGAGAGCAATGGTCGCCGCTGTGCATCCATATGGCAGCAGCAAAAGAAGTGCACGAAGGGGCACAACTACTTCTCACGGCGCTCCGCCAGGGCAAAAAGTTGGGTTAATCGCTGCCCGAGGTACTGGAAGGAAAAAGAAGAAGATAGCCCCTGCGTAGGAGAAGGTTTATAGCATTTAGAGTTAGCAATGGTGTGAGGAAAAATGCCGAAAGAATTCATGTATCGTGGATTGACGCTCAATCAACTGCAGAACATGTCGATGGACGAATTTATCAGCCTGCTTCCTGCAAGACAAAGGAGAAGTCTCCATCGCGGTTTACAGCCGGAACAAAGGATACTGCTTGAGAAAGTAAGACGGGCAAAAGAAGACCTCAGAAAAGGAGGTAACCCGGCGGTAAAGACGCACGTGCGTGACATGATTATTCTGCCTGAAATGGTTGGCATGGTAATACAAGTTCACAATGGCAAGGAATTCGTTCAAGTAGAAATAAAACCTGGAATGATCGGCCATTATTTAGGCGAATTTGCAATCACAAACAAACCTGTAAGACATGGAACGCCAGGCATAGGTGCTTCACGTTCTTCAATGTACGTGCCGTTAAAATAGTCGGTTCTCTCGGCTTTCCTAGGCAGTGTAGTCTTTTCCTGAAAACTTTTTATCCGTTGGTTTGACTTCTGATATCTGCGGCAGGGGAATTGGCGGCGGAATATTCAGCGTCCTAGATATCAAGACGGATTCAATAAAGGCAACATTTGACACTGACTGCATTACGATTGGTGGCGGCGGTTTCTTCTCTTCATATTCCCTGTGAATCTTTTCAATCTCGCCTTTATCTCCAATCACGTAGGCGCGTCCTTTGAGGCTTATCTGCGCTACGGAAGGGTTATAATTGATCGTTACAATGAATGGAAATTCCAAAGAATCGTCCGGTCTCTTCTCCATCCCTGTCAGATTAAAATTGGTGTTTATCTGAATCTGTGGGACAGGTTGCCTGAAATCCAAAAAGCGTTCAGCGGAAATACTTGATATGGACACGTTAACCCTAATCATTCAGACCATCGTCAAAAACTATCAGGGCTTCGGTTGATTTAAAGCTGTTCATTCTTTAGCAGGCTTGTACCGTGTGAATCCGCAGTGTCCACATGTGTATCTGTTGCCGTGATCCGCCATAAAATAGCCAGGCCCGCACCGTTCGCATATCGGGCGTAATCTCACAACTTTGTCGTTTTCTACCTTGTAGAGCGTGAAGACGCCCTTCTCTTCTTTCTTCTTTTTCTCAGGCTTTGGCGCTTTCTCAACCTTCGCTGGCTTTGCCTCTTCCTTCGGTGCTCCTGGCGGTACCATTTCTACTTTCTTCGCCTCTTTCTTAGGCTCTTCTGCCTTCTTGGGTGCTTCCTTCTTCTCTGCTTTCTTAGACATAGGCTATCTTTACTCCTTTTTTTCCTCTTTGGGTTTTTCAGGTGGAATGTTCCTTTTGATGATATATCCAGGTTCAATAAGCTTTGCTTGTTCGGGGGAATCATAAAGGTTTGCTACTCCAACTGCTGTGTGCATGCCTGTCCTAGTTTCAAATTTTTTGACAAAGACTAAATCTACATTCGCTTTTAATGCAGCGGCAAGTGCCTTTCTGATTTCCAGTCTCGGCGGCGTGCTACCTGGTTGGTCATGCTCCACTTGGAATTGGATTTCTTTCCGTTTGAGCAGTGGATTTTCCTTCTGTGATATTATTTTGACTTCCATGATGTTTCCCCATGCGGTCTTGACTTGATACTACGCCCTCTTATTTAATTTTTCGAACTCTTTTCCATGGTTTTGAGAATTTCAGCGATCTCTGCTTTTTTGTCCGGTGTTGCCTTGACAACGACGATACCTTCATATGGTTGACCGTATACGACGAAAGAGTTTTCCGGAGCATACATGATAGCGATAAGCGTCAACAGGTCTTCTTCGCCGTCTACAACCATCTTGACACGTTGATTGCCTCTTACGGCGTCTTGGATTGCTGCTATGGCTTCGTCTGTTATTGTTCCTTGGGGGTTCTTAACGTAAATGGTTCTGTCGGATGCCAGCGGCGTTGGCAGTATGCTTTTTCGCATGCATTTGTTGTCAATTATCAACAGAAGGGGAAATAGATGGTTTTTGGCCAAGTTTTTTGAGACTGTGTCTCCGACAGAGATTATGCTTGAGGGTTTTTCCTTGTCTACCATGACCTTGAATCTTTTCATTGTTTCGACAAATGAGCCTCGAATCAGCGTGCCTAATGGTTGTTTAAGTTTTACGCGCAGTTCGGGCGTTATGTTGTACTTAATAGGCATCTTATCTGACCTTTAATGCGTAGCGCCCCTTCTCTTTGATGTTTATGGCTTTTGCAATGGCTGAATTTTCAGGGTCAAAAACTATCAGTAACCCGCTGTAATCGTCGCTCAAAGTTGGTGTTTTGCATCTTGGGCAAACGCCTTCTTTGGTCAAATGGTGGCATGCTGCACACGCTTTTTCACTTATTTCGCTTCACCTTTCTTCTGAGCTGCTTCCTCTTTTCCCGCGGGTTTTCTCTCTGCCACTTCCTTCATCTTTTGCAAGTCATACTCAATCCATTCCAGCTTGCCAAGGAAGGGTTGTCTGGCTGTTACGCCTATCTTTCCAGAACTTCCGGCTCTTCCGAGTGAGACTGCTGTAATGCGAACGCGAACTTGGTCGCCGCTCATCAACTTGCGCCTTGTCTCTTTCCCCAGTAAGACACCTTGTTTTTCGTCATAAGAAATGAAGTCGTCCATGAGCTGCGAGACGTGGAGCAAGGCGTCAATGGGTCCTATGCGTACGAAAGCGCCGAAATCAGCAATTTCTACAACTTCGCCTTCCACTACTTCTTGAATCTTGGGATAAAACGTTAAGAGAGAAAAATTTACCTTGTGATAAGTGGCACCGTCGCCTGGAATTATTTTTCCAGTAGGGCTCACTTTTACTTCGATTACTGCAATAACGTAACCCAGTTCTTTGTCGACAATTCCTTCGTATTTTGCTTTAACCTGCTGGTGTCCAACCGCCTCTATCGGGTTACCGAATGTTTCAGGCGGAATTCGAATGGTGTCTTCCAAAGTTACAAGTTTAAACAGAGGTTATAGCCTCCCGTCAATTTCTAAACGTGACTTTTGTCTCACATAAATAACTGGCACATTTATATCTCTTAGCTTCTTTCTAAGCTGTCTGTCGTTCGTAAACACAGGGCACTTCCATTTACTCGCGACTTTAACAATCACGTTGTCTGGAGAAACTGCGCCTTCTTCATCTACCTCAACAGACTTGCATTTTTCAGCCAATTTCAAAGCGTAGGACGCATTCTTCCGCATCTGGGGGGAACCGTTACTTGCAAGTTTCTCAAGTTCTCGCCGAATCGGCGAGAGCAGAACGGGTTCAAAATTCACGTTTAAAAGTGTCTTCAACTCTTCAAAAATGTCTATTTTAAACTGAAGCGGAACGAGCAACGCGTTCGAGTCTAATATTATCTTCAAGGTTTTCTTTGCAGGTCTGGATTCTGCTGTCATGCTAACATATCATTCCGTAGCCTATGAGTCTCCATCTGCCTGCGATTTTTCTGCTCAATGCAACCCGTGAAGCGGTTTGCGCACAGACCGGGCGGGTAAGTTTAACCAAGACGGTGCCTTTTTTTATTGAGGCGACTTTCCCCATGGTTATCGCGGCGCCTACGTGGAGAAGTAGCGTTTCGTTCATGCTTACTTCTTCAATTTTCATCAGTTCTTTTGTTCCAACGGCGCGGTCGAGAATTTGTGTTTCCAAAGTTAATTCTGAAAGTGTTGGGGGAAGCATTCCTGTTTTTCCGGCGATGTTGCCTGTTAAGCCGTCTGCTTTTGAATATGATGGGTCCAAAAGTGTCCCTACGCCCACCAAGCCGCCGCATTGGGCCTCATCCACTTTTTTTCCGCCAGCTTGCAGGCTTACAATTTCGCTGAACAGCTGGTTGTAGGTGCCTTTTCCTTCTACGGCTATGCCAGGTCGGATTTCCAATTCTTCTCCAACCTTGAATTTGCCTTGCACTATTGTTCCTCCAATGACTCCTCCTTCTAGTTTGTCGATGCTGGTGCCTGGTTTGTTGACGTCGAATGAGCGAACTATGTACATTAGGGGAGGTTTTGTTTCATCCCTTTTAAGTGTTGGCATGAATTGTTCGATCGCTTGGAGGAGTATGTAAATGTTTACTCCG
>Ga0315280_10004315_pt1 | contig 21101 bp, 17 predicted proteins | sample YL17G06_40_MG_FD_203697 | JGI IMG/M metagenome (GOLD analysis project Ga0315280, IMG submission 203697) | Sediment microbial communities from Yellowstone Lake, YNP, Wyoming, USA - YL17G06_40 | ecosystem: Environmental > Aquatic > Freshwater > Lake > Sediment | place: USA: Wyoming | collected...
ATGATGTAGGTGAAGAGCGTCATGCTCTGGATGGCCCGGCTCCCCCGGAACCGGATGCGGGCCAGGGCGAAGCTTCCCAGGGTGCCCACCACAACGACGGCCGCCGTGGTCATGAGCCCGATGGCCAAGCTGTTGTAGAGTTGGATCCAAAATTGGCTGACCAGGTAATTGCTTTGCCGGACCGTCATGAGGTAGTTGGCAGGAGTCGGGTGGACCGCGTACAGGCTGGGCTTGAACAGATCCTCCTCGGGCACCAGGGACAGCGAGATCATGTAGTACACGGGGAAGAGCGTCCAGACGAGGAGGACGGTGCACACAGCATAGAACGCGATTTTTTTCCAGCCCCGAAGGCGCATGAGAGAGACTCCTACTTGACCCAGCGGATCAGGATGAAGATGAACATCAACGTGATCGGCAGGGCGGTCACAAAGGTGCCCACCCCCCAGTCGATCCTGCCCATCTGGAACGTGTATCGGTAGGCCAGGGTGGCCAGAACGTGGGTGGAGTCGCCCGGTGCCCCGCCCGTCATGATCTTGATGATCACGAAGTCGCCCAGGGTGAAGACCATGGAGAGCAGGCTGCAGATCAGATAGAGGTTTCGGAGCATGGGGAGCGTGATGTATTGGAACTTCTGCATGGAGGAGGTGCCGTCGATGACTCCCGCTTCGTAGAGTTCCTTAGGGATGCTCCGCCGCCCGGCCACGAAGATGAGCGTCCAGAACGGGAGGTACTTCCAGATGTGATATGTGATCGCCGCCCCCAGCGCCGTCGGCCGCCGTACCAGCCACGGAATGCTCGCGAACCCGAGGTCGTTCAGAACCTTGTTCACGATCCCCCACTCGCCGTTCAGCATCCAGCGGAAGGCCAGGATCCCCGGGAGGGCGGGGATGGCCCAGGGAAGCAGGAACACGCCCGCCAAGATCTTCGTGGCCCGGTGCTCTGTGCTGAACAGGGCCGAGAGCACCAGCGCCAGGAACATCTTCACGTTGACTGCCAACCCCACGAAGATGATCGTGTTCCAGGTGGTCTGAATGAAGATCGGGTCCGAGAAGACGGCCGGGTAGATAGACCGATCCAGGCCCATGTAGAGCATGTACAGGATGGGGGTGATGACCAGGAGCAGGAAGATGAGGATCAGCGGGGAACAGAAGACGAGGCCAAGGATGGTCTTGCCCCTCCATCGTTCTCGGTGAACCGCGATAGAAGAGTCGACGGCAACTCCGGCGGTTTCATTCATGGGGCTGAATGTATAGCGGGCGGGAGGCCTCTCGGTCCCCCGCCCGCGTGAGAGGTTGTCGATCGGGCGCGGCTTACTTCCAGGCGTTGAAGATCGTCTGGATCCGGGTCACCGCCTCGTCCACCGCCTGTTCGTTGCTCCACTTCTCCGTGACCACCCGGGAGATGGCCTTGCCCCAGACGTTCTCGGTGTACACCTGGGAATAGGCCGGGTGGTAGCTGTAGTAGAACGGACGGGTGGGGTAGTTCAGGTGCTGATCCGTGGCCACCGGAACGTGTGGGTCCTTCTTGTCGTGGAAGAACGGATCCGCGGCCACGTCCTTGAAGGACGGGAACCAGCGGCCGTTGGAGGCCTTCACGTACTCGGTGAAGTGCTTGGTCTCCAGGACGTACCGGATGAACTTCTTGGCCAGCGCCGGCTCCTTGGCGTCCTTGGGGATGATGATGGGCTTCACCGAGACCAAATAGGGATAGCCCTTGCCGTCCACCGGCGAGGCTGGCTGCAGGACGCTCCCGATCTTGTTGTAGTAGACGTCCTTGTTCGTGAAGAACGCCGCGGCCGGAATGGAGATGGAGGGGTTGGGCGTCATCACGACCGTCTTGTTCCCGAAGTTCACGTTGTTGTCCGCGTCCGTCCAGGTCAGGGCGTCCGGCGGGACGTAGCCTTCCTTGTAAATGCTGGTGAAGAAGGCGAGCGTCTTGACGATGGCCTCGCGGTTCTTGGCCTCGCCCGCCACCACCTTGCCGTCGGGCGAGAGGACCTCGCCGTGGAAGGCCAGGAGGTACTGCTCGAAGTTGTAGAATGTGTCCGTGGCCCGGCTTGACTCGGTCATGCCGATCCCGTACAGCTTCCCGTACTTGGTCGGGTCCTTCTTGCGCAGGTTGTCCTGGACCTTTTTCCAGAAGGCCCAGTGCTCCTTCCAGGTCATAGGGATCTTCTTGGGATCGGGGTTGAGGCCGGCCTCCTGTACCAAGTCCTTCCAGTAGTGAGTTCCCAGGGCTTGGGCCTCGATGGGGACGGAGTAGTAGCTCCACTTGTTCTCGGCCTTGTTGAACAGCCAGCCCGTCTTGAGGTGGGATTCGATGTAGCGTGGCTTGAGTTCATTGATGACGTCGGAGACGTCAGTCAGCTTCCCCTCCCAGGCAAACTTGGGGGAAATCTGCCAGTCGGTGAAGAAGCAGAAGGCGACGTCCGGCACACGGCGGGCGATCAGGGCGCTGATGATCTTCGGCCCCAAGTCGTCCTGGATGGTGAATGTGAGCTCCACGTCCACGTTGTTCTCGCGGGCGAAGGCTTCTGCCACCTTCTGCATGCCCTCATCTTCTTCCTTGTAGTACCCCTTGTTCCACCAGACGACCAGCTTGGGCTTCTCCCCGGCGCCCGCCACCCCCGCCAGGCCGGGCCCGATGAGGGCCAGCCCCAGGCACAGGGCGGCGATCCAGGGGGCACGCCACGTCAGGACACCTCGTCTTTTCATCTTCCTTCCTCCTCTCATCGTGGGGGTCATTCCGCGCATAACGAGTCCGCGCGCTCCTCAAGGATTCTTGGAGTAGCCAGAGACAGGATGGTGCCGGCAGGGGAAGTTTAGCAAATACCTAATACCAATGACCCGTGCCTTGTCAAGAGTAAAAGCGCGGAGCCTCGATCTCGGCCGCCCTGAACCTCGCCCGCGCGGTTCCTCTCGAGTGTCCCACGCCCACTCGGCATCCCCAAGTTTGCACCTACCCCAAGCTGAATGGGACACAATCCAGGGCCTCCGGCATCGTCCACCGACCCCGAGGCGCGCGTCCTGGACGTGCGCGACGGCTCTTCGACCTCCTGTTCTGGCTTGGCTCCCGGGAACCTGATGTGTGGTGCCGCATGACCAGATCCTGCCGCGTGCGATGCGTGGCCGGGGGGAGCCGGCCGGGCTGCTTCAGAAGAAGTTCGAGCGGTTCGCCGACGTGCCTCGGGCGATCAGGGACGCCGGGCCTTGGGTGGGCTGAGCTGGTTTTCCCTGGCCGCTACTGGATGGAGGAAAGCTGCGGGCTGGGGGCGGAGCAGGCCACGCAGAGAGAAATGTTCTTATGATGACGCATTGCGTTACTACTCTTGAGGATCCGGGCGACCGGCGAATGGGTGAGGCCGCCCTTCATCGATCCAGAGCCTTCCCTCGGAGAATCTCCAACATCCGGCGGTATCCCGTGGGCCGGACCCGGACCGCTATGACGGCTGGCAGGGTCGCGCCCAAGGCATCCTCGAGGGCCGACCGGAGGCCTTCCTCGTCCTCGACCTCGGTGCCAAGCGCCCCGAGGCCCTCCGCGAGCTTCGGGATGTCCATCGTCCCAAGGGAGACGCCCTCGGGTGCATACCGCCTCCGCTCCTGCTGGATGCGGCTAAACCCCAAAACGGCGTCGGCGAAAACGATCGCAACCACGGGAACCCGCCGCCACGCGGCGGTGGCGAAGTCGGCAAGGCACCGGAGGAATCCGCCATCCCCCAAGAACGCCAGCACGGGCCGCTCCGGGAGGGCGAGCTTGGCTGCGATCGCCGCCGAGAGGGCATAGCCGGAGGCGACGAGACCGCTGGAGCACAGATACCCCTTCGGCTCATAGCTGTCCCAGAACGCCGCCACCGCGAGCGCGTGGGCGCCGGAGTCCACGGCAGCCATGGCCTGTCGCGGAAAGACGTCCCGTGCGATCTCCACCACCCGGTGGGGCGGGATCCCTTTCTGTCCCCGCCCGATGCTGGCCTCGGCCAGCAACGAGCGAGCGCGAGCCTTGAAATTTCCGCCCTGCCTTGCCCACGCCGCCAAGTCCCAGCCGCCCCCTGGGGGGAGGGCTTCTCGTAGCGCGTCCAATGCGCTGGGGAGATCGGCGATGATCTCTGAGGCCGCCTTATATGGCCGCGGGCTGGTAGGGTGCTCCGCCAGCACCACCACGGGGAGGCTGCTCCTCCAGGGCCGCCACGTGACCTCGGCGGGATCCAGCCCCACCGCCATGATTCCATCCGCCTTGGAGAGAAGTTCCCGTTCCAGACGGCCGCCCGCGAAGATCCCCGCCACAAGGGGGTGGTCTTCCGGGATCACCCCTTTGGCCCGATAGGTGGTCAGGACCGGCGAGCCCAGATGTTCAGCAAGGTCCTGCAGCGCGCGCGCCGGCCCCGTTTTCCGGCAGCCCAAGCCGGCCAGGATAGCCACCCGCCTCCGGGGCGTGAGCAGTCGTGCTGCCGCCCGGATCGCGCTGGGCGAGGGGTTAGGCAGATGATCCTTCTCAAGGCGCTGGCCAGACTGGCGAGTCGGCTTGGTCGCTTCGTCCGCAGGGAGTTCCAGATGGACGGGGCCCTGCGGGACCGCCAGGGCCCTGGCCCAGGCCCGGTGGAGGAGTCGCTCCGCTCGCGATGCCGTCATGATCGCCGTGTCCTTCACAACGGCTCCAAGGAGCCGGGCGTGATCCAGCCCTTCGCGTGGCGCGAGGCGCAATGTCCGGCGGGAGGTGGAACCGGAGAGCAGGAGGAGGGGTGCTCGGTCTAGGTAGGCATGCGCCACCCCGGCCGTGGCGCCGGCAACCCCCGGCCCCAGGCCGACGAGGCAGGTTCCGGGCCGGCCCAGCAGGTCCCCCTCCGTGGCGGCCATGAGGGCGGCACTGGCCTCATGGTGGGTGAGCAGGAACTCGATCTCGCGCTGCCGGCAGGCCTCGATCACATCCAGTGTGCTCTCGCCCCCCGGCACGCCGTAGATCCGGCGCACGCCGAGGCTGGCCAGGAACCCCGCGATCGCCTCTGCGGTTGTGGCCATGAACCCTCCGGAAGGCTCTCAAGCGTTCGGATGGGGCGAACGGCTCAGGTCGCCTTGGCGCAAATCTCGCCGAAGAGCCGAGCCTGCACCAGCATCAGGTAGAACCAGACGAACGGCGACACCAAGGGACCGAAATAGGGGATCATGGCGATCAGGAGGCCCAGGATGTGCGAGCCCACCGTCAGCAGGTACGTCGCCACGTACTCCGCCAGGACCGCGTTGATCCCCTCCCACAGAATGCCCGGATGGAAGGCGGCCTCGATCCTCCGCCGTACGAGATAGCGGGCGAGGGCCATGGGAAGGAAGAAGAGCATGAACAGCCCGGCCAGCAGGCCAAGAGCCATGAGCAGCATCCCCAGGAACAGCAAGATCCCGCCCCTGACCAGGAGGCCCAGGCCCAGCAGGAGCAAGAGCAGCGGGACAACCCCGTAGGCCAAGCCCACCACGAATGTGGCCAGCCCGCTCTTCAGGAGCCCCGGCCAGTTCTCCCACTCGGGCAGCGCCCCCACCTCCCACAGGAGCGTCCCCCGGTAGACCTCGAGGATGTATCCGAGCGCCGGAAAGTTCACGCCGACTACTAGCGGCGCGATGCCGAAGGCGGCCTCTTCGGAAGTCAGGTAGGCCAGCCCCACGAAGACAAGCTCGAGGAGGAGCCCGGTAGCGCCGCCCAGCAAGAGCTTTCGCTGCCAGTCCACCCCTTCCAGGGGAAATCGGGCCGAGGCCTTGATCCGAAGCTGCATACCCTAGCGTGACCCCGCGATGAGCTCAACGAGGCGTGTGAGGTCCTCGTCGGAGAAGAAGATGATCTCCAGCGTACCCCTCTTGCCGTTTCGCACGATCCGGACCTTGGTTCCCAGAGCCACCCGAAGCTGGTCCTCCAGGGCCTGCAGGTTGGGGTCGCCGGTTCGGGGGCGCCCCCCGTGGCTTGGCGTCCCCCGGCGAAGGCGGCGGACCAGGGCCTCCGTTGCCCGGACGGTCAGCCCCCGCTTGACGACTAGATCCCTGGCCCTGAGTTGATCCGCTGCCTTCTCCAGGCCGAGCAGGGCGCGGGCGTGCCCCTCCGACAGTATCCCGGCCGCCAAATCCTCTCGGAGTCGCCGCGGCAGGCGGAGGAGACGGAGGGCGTTCGCCACAGAGGAGCGATCCCGGCCCAGACGCCCCGCGACATCCTCTTGGCTCAGGCCGAAATCCTCGACCAGGCGCCGGTAGGCCTCGGCCGCCTCAAGCGGATTCAGGTCCTCCCGCTGGAGATTCTCCACCAGGGCCATCTCCAGCGCCTGCGCGTTGCTCGCTTCTTTGACGATCGCGGGGATCCGCGTGAGCCCGGCCAGTCGCGCGGCCCGGACCCGCCGCTCGCCGGCCACGACCTGATACCCGTGGGCGGCGCGGCGGACCACAACCGGGGTCAGGACCCCGTGCGTCCGAATGGTGGCCGCCAGCTCTTCCAGGGCGGTCGGCTCGAAGCGCCGACGGGGCTGGAGTGGGTTGCTCTCCAGCTCCGCCAGCGGAATGTCCAGGGCAGACGCACCGGCCCCTTCGGCGCCGGGGATGAGGGCCGACAACCCCCTACCGAGCGCGCGCCTTTGAACCACCGATCACCTCCCGCGCCAACTGAAGATATCCCTCGGCACCGGGGCAGCGGATGTCGTACAGAATCACCGGCCGGCCATGGCTGGGCGCCTCGCTCAACCGAATGTTCCGGGGAATGACCGTGCGAAAGACCCGATCCGGGAAGTGCCGCCGGACCTCCTGCGCTACCTGCCCGGCCAAGTTCAGCCGGCCATCAAACATGGTGAGCAGGATGCCCTCGACCTCCAGCCGGGGGTTCAGGTTCTGGCGACACAGCCGGATCGTGTCCAGGATCTGGCCCAACCCTTCCAGCGCGTAGTACTCGCACTGAAGGGGGATCAGGACCGAATCGGCCGCCACCAGCGCATTCAGCGTCAGAAAGCCGAGCGAGGGGGGGCAATCGATCAGGACGTAGTCGTAGCGGGGGACGATGGGCTCCAACGCGCGCCTCAGCTTGTGCTCCCGTTCCGGAAGGTCCACCAGTTCCACCTCGGCGCCAATCAGGTCCCGCCCGGCCGGGATCAACTGCAGCGCGGGCAGCACCGTGGGCAGCACCGCCTCGGCGGCACGGGCCATGCCCAACAGCAGGTGATAGGTGTGGGTCTTGACGGCGGCCACCTCGATCCCCATGCCGGTGGTGGCGTTTCCCTGCGGATCCGCATCAACCAAGAGCGTGGGCCGCTCGGCGGCGGCCAGGCAGGCGGCCAGGTTCACGGCCGTGGTAGTCTTTCCCACGCCGCCTTTCTGATTGGCGATCGCCATGATCTTCGCCACGTCCGCCATCCTCCCGGATCACCCGACAGCGCACCATAGCACACGCGGGCGGCGGCGGCCAAGGGGGGATCGCGCGTTTCACGTGAAACACCTTTCGGGCGCTCATACCGTTCGCCGCCAGGCCAGCACCCGACACCTCGGGCGCCCGAGGCGGGCGGGAAGCGACAGCTCGCGGACCGCCTCGAAGCCCAACCCCGCCAAGCGCTCCATGGTTTCCGGGGCGAGCGGCCCCGGGCCGGTCTGGGCGAGGAAGAGCCCTCCGGGCCGCAGGAACGGTCGCACCAGGCGGCCCTGATCGGGCGAAGGTGCCACCGCGCGCGCCAGGGCGAGGTCGTAGGCGCCCGCCTCCTCCGGATCGGCAGCCAGCTCCTCGGCGCGGCGCTGGAGCACCCGAACCCCCTCCAGCCCGAGCCGCCGCACCACGTGCTGGAGGAACGTGGATTTCTTGCGGGAGGCCTCCACCAGTGTGAACGAGACCTCGGGCCTGGCAAGCTTCAAAGGAAGGCCAGGGAAGCCGGCGCCGGACCCGACATCCACGGCGCGGTGGGTCTCGGGCGGAATGAGTGGGAGGCAGGCCAGGGAGTCGAGGAATCCTGCCCGGACAATGTCTTCGGGTCGCCGAAGCGCCGTGAGGTTGGTCCGCGCCGACCAGCGGATGATCTCCTCCAGGTATGTGGCGAAAGCCGCAACCTGAGTGGACGTGAGGCGCAGACCCAGGGCGCGAGCGCCTGCCACGAGCAGGTCATCGGTCCCGGGCCGGGGTCCGTGGGACGATTTCATTAGGCGGCGCCCGCCGAGCCGGCGCCCCCCCTACGCCGCCTGCCCTTCGGCGGGGGCCGGGCGCGCCGGCGACCGGGTGATCAGCCATTGCTGGCCGATCTGGAGAATGTTGTTCACCAGCCAGTACAGCACCAGCCCCGAGGGGAACCCCCAGAACATGAAAGTGAACACGATCGGCATCATCCAGAGCATCATCTGCGCCTGGCGGGGGTCCCCGGCGGGCGGCGACATTTTCTGCTGCACCCACATGCTCACGCCCATGAGAAGCGCGAGAAGGTTAAACGGGTAGGCGTGCCCACCCCAGAGCGTGACGGTGAATAGGGAGTCGGGCTGGGTGAGGTCCGGGATCCAGAGGAAGCGCGCCTGCCACATCTCGACGGAGCTGGACAGGGCGTTGTACAGGGCGATGAAGATGGGGATCTGCACCAGCATGGGCAAGCAGCCGCCCATGGGATTCACCCCGTGCTTTCTGTAAAGGGCCATTGTCTCTTCTTGCTTCTTCTTGGGGTTGTTCTTGTACCGCTCCTGGATCGCCTGCACCTTGGGCTGGATTTCCTGCATGGCCTTCATGGATTTCAGGCTCTTGACGGTGAGGGGATGAAAGGCGATCTTCTGGAGCACGGTCACCAAGATGATAGCAATCCCGTAGTTGCCTGTGAAGCGATAGAGGAACTTCAACAGCCAAAGGGCGGCGGTTACCAGGTAGATCGTGTCGAAGATGCCCAGATCCACAAGCTGGTCAAGGTCGTGCCCTATTTCCTTGAGCACATCGAGGTCTTTGGGTCCGGCAAACACCAAGGCCTTGGCGTTTGTTTGACCGCCCGGCGGCAGGACCTGTTTGGCTGCCATCAACCCCACCAGCGGCTGGTCGTCGGCGGCTTTCCTCACGAAGGCCTGAAGCCCCTTCTCCCCAGGGATGAGCGCGGCTGCAAAGTATGTGTCCTGCAGGGCCGCCCAGGAGAGGTTGCCCGGTTCTGTCTTCTCTCCGTTCATCTTGGCGAGGTCTTCGTGGACCCGTTTCCCGTCCAGCCACAGGGTCGGCGCTTGCAGCGTGCTCTGCTTCTTGTCCAAACTGTTTCGCAGGCCCGGCCCCCAGGCCAGCCGAGGCTCCGCCGGCACCTCCCCACCCGAGAGATTCCGGACAGTCAAATCCACGTTCACCTCGTAGCGATCGGCGCGGAAAGTCAGTTTCTTCTGGATCTCAATCCCCGAGGCCGAGACTTGTGTGAACGTCACCGCCCCATCCTCGCCATGCCCCATCAAATCGAGCCGCTGGCGGTCCGCTTGGTAGACCGCCTGGGCCTCATCCCCGTCCGCCCACGCGGACAGCGGTCCGGGAGAGCCCCCCGGATCCTTCACGGCGATCAGATCGACGGGGGCCCCGTTGCCCACATGGTACTTCTTCAGTCGCCAACTCGTGACGCGTGCGCCGGCGGTCGAGAGCGTCACCTGCATGAGCGGCGTCTCTACGACAATGTCTCGCGCTGGGGGGGCCAACTGCGCCGTGGGCGTGTATCCCTTCGGCTTGGGGGACGCCTTCGCCGGAGCGGCAGCCGGTGTATGCGCGGCCGGCGGCGCCACCGGTTGGGCGGGAGCCGTGGTCGTGGGGCGAGCGGGCTCCTGCGGCGTGGGCTCGACGTGCGAGAGGTACCACTGGTAGCCCACCAGGATCAGGATGACCAACGCGGTCGCTAGAATTGCGTTCCGTTCCATTCGTACTCCGGAGGGTGGCTTGAAAGTTTATGGGACCGGGTCCAGGCCGCCCGGATGGTAGGGGTGACAGCGCAGCAGGCGCCACACTGTCAGCCCCAGACCTCGGATGAGGCCGTGGCGCTCCAGGGCCTGCAGGGCATAGTCCGAGCAGCTCGGGTAAAAGCGACAGGCCATCGGGAAGGCCGGCCGCACCCACTGTTGATACCCTCGGATGAGGGCCGCAATAGCGCTGCCGAGTTTACCCACGGGGCCCCTGTTCCGCCTGGCGGCGCGCCAGCGCATTCGAGAGACGGGTCAGGAGTTCTGCCAGGCTAGCGCGTACCTGCCGGCGCGGCTGGCGGCTCACATCGCTCCGCGCAAGAAGCAACAGGCTCACCCCTGCGGACCGACCAAGGCCGTCTGCAAACACCTCTCGCGCGATCCGCCGGATGCGGCTACGCGTCGCGGCCCCGCCCGCGGTCCGTCCCAGCGCCACGATGAGGCGGCCGCCGCGCGGCGGCGCTGTATCCCCGCATGCGGTCCACGGACCTGCGCTTACCCGGATCCCGCGTCCCCGCAGACGTCCTGCCGGCGTTTCGGCCGCCCGCCTGCATGTCATCTTGTCAACCTAAAGCGCGAGCCGGTGTCGGCCCTTGGCGCGGCGTCGCTTCAAGACCTTGCGGCCATCCGCCGTGCTCATTCGCTTGAGGAACCCATGACTGCTCTTGCGCTTGCTGCGGTTGGGCTGATATGTCCGTTTCATGAATCCTCCGTGGACAGGGACAAGGGGACATAATATTGCCCATAGCTTTGATCTGTCAAGCTTCCGTCGGGCGCGTGTGGTAGATCAATAATTCTGTCACCGGCTAATTGTTCAGTGATTCTGTCACCGTAGACGGCTCGGAATGCCAGGCCCTCCCGTTTTCCCACGGGAGGGCCCGTGATCACAGACCGAGAGCTGATGCCCGTGAGCCAGCCCGAGCTGCATCGGTATCGCGCCCTCCGGCCGGTCCTCTCATCGAGGCGGGCCATCCAGGGCGCCCGAGATCTTCGGCATCCCAATCGCTCTCGGGACACGGATACACCAATCACAGGGCACAACGTAACATCTCATTGTCTCGGGTAGTGGTTCGCTACAGGCCAACAGTTTCAGGCGGCTTGATAGGAGTCTTGCGACTTAAATCGAATCCCGGCCTCACACTTCTTCCGCTCTACAGCGCCTGCTGCCGAGAATTTTAGACCCTACGCCCATCTAGCTGGTCCCGCATGGCCGTCCTGCCGTAACCCGTTTCTCCCTACTGCTAAAGAATAGCCGCCCCCTTCGGAGTTCCTCCCGCCCCACGTCGCCGACGAGAATCTTCGTAACATATTGGTTTACAAAGGAAAAAACACTTATCCACATCTGTGGAAAAGCCTGTGTGTAACTCCCATTTCTTTCGCGAGGCCGCCGAGCAAATCCGTAAAGTTACATGGGATATTGGAAGGTGTTCGGTATTGTAAATTCGTAACCTTTCGTTGACATTTTTGGCGGCACTTTGGTAAAATTTGGGGTTAATCCGGAAGCTTGGCGCTTCTTTTCCGCAGCAGGAGGGGGTCGGCACCGTAGCCAGTTCAATGCTCAAAGATCAGACTCTTTTTTCCACACGCAGCTTGTCTCGCGGGGGCCGGAGAATCCCTCTCATTAGCCGGTTGTCCACGTATGCATCAGCCTACGATTACTACTCCGATTCTTTATGTGTTTATCTTCGGAGCTGTTATTATGCGTTGATGAATTGCAGTTTCCTCCCTCGTACCTTCCGTATTCCCGGCATCGACGGGAGGTGTAACCGAACACGAGAAAGGAAGGCACATGTATATCCGTGTTGAGCGGGATGCCTTCGTGGAGGCGCTGGGACCCGTACAGGGGGTGGTCGAGGCAAAGAAGACGCTTCCCATTCTCTCACACCTGCTGCTGGAAGCAACCCCTGATAGCGTCTGGCTGTTCGGAACGGACTTGGACGTAGGCGTTCGCAGGGGGCTGGCAGCTGAAGTGTTGAAGCCCGGAGCAGTGGCGCTCTCGGCGAAGAAACTGTATGAGATCGCGCGGGAGTTACCGCAGGCGCCCGTCGAGCTGCAGGCGGATGCAGACTTGCAGGTGGCCATCCGGTGTCAGCGATCCAGTTTTCGCATGAAAGGACTCCCGCGGGACGAGTTTCCATCCTTGCCGGAGCTCAGGGGCGATGGCGAGATTACCCTGGGGACGAAGCTCTTCCGGGACATGCTGCGCAAGACGTTGTTCGCCGTCTCCTCTGATCAGACGCGCTACGCGCTCACAGGGGTCCTCGTGCAGGTCTTGACCAGCGAGATTCGGATGGTCGCAACAGACGGACACCGGCTGGCTTTGGTGCGCGCTCCACGCCCGGCGGGGAAGGGCGGTGGGACGCTTGAGGCCCTCGTCCCGAAGAAGGCTATGGCGGAGGCGGCGAAGATCACCCGGGAAGATGGGAGCGATGTCCGCATGTGGCTCGCCGACAATCAGCTGATCCTCGTGCAGGAGGCCAGCACCCTGGTGGCCCGGCTGATTGACGGCCAGTTCCCTAACTATGATCAGGTGATCCCCGGGCCCGGTCCGAACACGATCCTCATTGGGGCGGAGGCCCTCGCGGGGGCTTTGCGGCGAACCTCGGCCATCATGGGGGAACGCACCACGGCGACGGAATTCGAGTTTCGTCAGGGTCGTGTCGTCATCTCGTGCGTCAACATGGATCTCGGTGAGGCGCACGAGGAGATTGAAGCGTCCTATCAGGGGGATGGATTCAAGGTCGGGTTCAATGCCCGGTACATCCTGGAGTTTCTCGCGGCCATCGACGGCGCGGAAGTCTCTCTGAATATCGCCGACCCTCTGAGCCCCGCACTGTTCCGGCCTGCCGGAGACGAGGCGTATGGGTGTGTGATCATGCCCATGCGCATCTAGCGGGTCGGCGAGGGGCAGGGCCGTCCGAGAAATCGAGACGCCGCTTCGGCCGCGTCGGGAGAACAGCCGAACGGAACCCACACGACAGACGAGGTCAATGGGGGCGCGCCCCATGAGACCCTCCGCCCCTTGCGCCCGGGCCGGATGGACGTCCCGCCCCGGATAGGAGGCGGAGGGTTTCTTGTGTGGCGAAGGACACGCGGGTAGCGAGCGGGCGTAGGGAAGCGCGGAGCGGCCGCCGGCCCCCGCCGCACCATGCGAGGGGATATGGTCAGGACGAATAGCAGCGACGAGAGCAGCGCCGGCGCCTACGGGGTTGACCAGATCAAGGTCCTGGAGGGCCTGGAGGCCGTCCGCAAGCGGCCCGCCATGTACATCGGGGGCACCGGCGCGGACGGGCTGCACCATCTCGTCTTCGAGGTGCTCGATAACAGCGTTGACGAGGCCCTGGCCGGCGCCTGCGACCGGATCGAGGTGACCGTCCACATGGACAATAGCGTCACCGTCTCGGATAACGGGCGCGGCATCCCAGTGGACGTCCACGAGCAGACCGGCCGGCCGGGCCTGGAAGTCGTCATGACGACGCTCCATGCCGGGGGGAAGTTCGGGGGATCCGCTTACAAGGTGTCGGGCGGGCTGCACGGCGTCGGGGTCTCGGTGGTGAATGCGCTGTCGGAGTGGCTGGAGGTGGAAGTCTGGATCGGCGGCAAGAAATACTTCCAGCGCTACGAGCGGGGGAAGCCGACGGGCGGCGTGGAGGAGATCGGCAAGGCCCGGCGGACGGGCACCCGGGTGACCTTCCTGCCGGACGGCGAGATCTTCGAGGACCGGACATTCAGCCTGGACACGCTAAGCAACCGCCTGCGGGAGATGGCATTCCTCAACAGGGGCCTGCGCATCATCCTCTCGGATGAGCGGGCAGACCGGACCGAGGAGTTCTACTACACAGGCGGCATCAAGCAGTTCGTCGAGCTGCTGAACGAGAACAAGACGACGCTGCACCCGCGGCCCATCTACGTCGAGGCTCAGCGGGACGACACGATCATCGAGATCGCGCTGCAGTACAACGACGGCTACGCCGAGACGGTGTTCTCTTTCGCTAACAACATCAACACACAGGACGGTGGGACGCACGTTATCGGCTTCCGGTCGGGCCTCACCCGGACCATTAACAACTACGCCTCCGGCCGAAACCTCCTCAAGGATCTCAAGACCAGCCTCAGCGGCGAGGACGTGCGCGAGGGGCTCACGGCCGTCATCAGCGTGAAGCTGCCCAACCCGCAATTCGAGGGACAGACAAAAGGGCGGCTGAACAATCCCGACATCAAGGGCCTGGTCGAGACCGTCGTCAACGAGAAGCTGGCCGAGCACCTGGAGGAGAACCCGGGGGTCGGCCGCCGGATCGTGGAGAAAGCGGCCGAGGCGGCCCGTGCGCGGGACGCAGCCCGCAAGGCCAAAGAATTGGTGCGCCGCAAGGGCGCCCTGGACGGCGACGATCTGCCGGGCAAGCTGGCGGACTGCTCCGAGAAGGATCCGGTCCTCTGCGAGCTGTTCATCGTGGAGGGTGATTCGGCCGGCGGCTCAGCCAAGCAGGGGCGGGACCGTCGGTTCCAGGCGATTTTGCCGCTGCGGGGGAAAATCCTGAACACGGAGCGCGCGCGGGCCGACAAGATGCTCTCGTCACAGGAGATCCGGGTGCTCATCTCGGCGCTCGGCTGCGGCATCGAGAGCGAGTTTGACCTCGCCAGGCTCCGCTACCACCGGATCATCATCATGACCGACGCCGACGTGGACGGCGAGCACATCCGCACACTGCTCCTGACCTTCTTCTTCCGGCACCTGCGCGGGATCGTGGACGAGGGGCACCTCTTCATCGCGCAGCCGCCCCTGTACAAGGTGAAGCGGGGCAAGGCCGAGCGGTACCTGCGGGACGACCGGGGCATGGAGGACTTCCTGCTGGAGGTGGGCGCGGAGTCCCTCTCCGTGGAGGCGGCCAGCAACGGGAGCGCGTGGACCGGGCAGCGACTCACCGGGGTCCTCAAGAAGGTCGTGGCGTGGCAGCACTGCCTGCGGGCGCTGGACAAGCGCGGCCGGAACTCGCACGTCGTAGCCGCCCTGGCGCAGCTGGGTGGCGTGCCGCGGGGCAGCCTGAAGGACGAGGTGAAGGCCCAGCGGTTGCTGGAGCGGCTGCTGGCCCGGCTGCGCGAACAGGCCGAGCGCCTGGGCGCGCCCGAGGGCAGCGTCGAGTGGGATGAGGAGCAGGAGACGTACCGGCTCGTCGTCTCCCTGGGGCAAGCCATCCGGCAGGAGCGTAGCGGTTGCACGGTCACCCCGGCGCTGCTGGCATCGGCCGAGTACCGCGAGCTGGAGGCCAGCGCGGCGGCCCTGAAGGGCCTGGGAAACCCGCCCTTCACGCTGCGGACGGAGTCGGAGACCATCCAGGCCGACAGTTGGACCGGGCTCTACCAGCAGGTCATGGCTCTGGCCAAGAAGGGCCTAACGATCCAGCGATACAAGGGCCTGGGCGAGATGAACGCGGAGCAGCTCTGGGAGACCACCATGAATCCTGACACCCGGAGGCTGTACAAGGTTCAGGTTCAGGACGCCTTGGCGGCCGAGCAGATCTTCACGACCCTCATGGGCGACCAGGTGGAACCGCGCCGCCAGTTCATCGAGACCCACGCCCTGGAAGTGAGCAACCTGGACATCTAGCGGGGACCCTCCCGCGCGCGAGAAAGGAGCGGGCCCACCGTGCCCGACCAGAACGACAGCATCGCCCAGCAGCGGATCGGCGAGGTCCACCCGACGGACATCCACGAGGAGATGCGGCGGTCCTACCTCGACTACGCGATGAGCGTCATCATCGGGCGGGCGCTGCCGGACGTGCGCGACGGCCTGAAGCCGGTGCACCGGCGCGTGCTGTACGCCATGCACGAGATGGGGCTCCACTTCAACCGGCCCTACCGCAAGTCAGCCCGCGTGGTGGGCGACGTCCTGGGCAAGTACCATCCCCACGGGGACGCGGCGGTCTACGACACCATCGTACGGCTGGTGCAGGACTTCTCCATGCGGTATCCCCTGATCGATGGCCAGGGGAACTTCGGCTCCGTGGACGGGGACGCGCCCGCGGCCATGCGGTACACCGAGGTGCGGCTGTCCCGCTTGGCGCAGGAGATGCTGCGGGACATCGAGAAAGAGACCGTGGACTTCGTCCCCAACTACGACGAGTCCACGCAGGAGCCGGCGCTCCTCCCGACCGTCCTGCCGAACCTCCTCGTGAACGGCTCCTCGGGCATTGCCGTGGGGATGGCCACCAACATCCCGCCCCACAATTTGGGCGAGGTGGTGGACGCGATCATCCTGCAGCTGGAGAACCCGGACGTCACCCTGGAGCAGTTGATGCAGGCCCTGCCCGGCCCCGACTTCCCCACGGCCGGCTACATCCACGGCCGCCAGGGCATCCTGGATGCCTACCGCACGGGCCGTGGCCTCATCCAGATGCGGGCCAAGGCGGTGGTGGAAAAGGCGCGGGCTGGGCGCGAGAACATCATCGTCACCGAACTGCCCTACCAGGTGAACAAGGCCAAGCTGGTGGAGCGCATTGCCGAGCTGATCCGCGAGAAGAAGATCGATGGGGTGGCGGACCTCCGGGACGAGTCGGACCGAGAGGGCATGCGGATCGTCCTAGAGCTGAAGAAGGACGAGCCGGCCCCGCCCACCCTGAACTCGCTCTACAAGCACACAGCCATGCAGTCCACCTTCGGCGTGATCATGCTGGCCTTGGTGGACAACCAGCCCAGGGTTCTCACCCTCAAGGAGACGATCGGGCACTTCATCGAGCACCGGAAGATCGTGGTCATCCGGCGCACGCGGTATGACCTCCGCAAGGCGGAGGAGCGGGCCCACATCCTGGAGGGCTACCGGATCGCCCTGGACCACCTGGACGCGGTGATCCAGCTCATCCGGCGGTCTCGATCCGTGGACGAGGCCCGGACCGGCCTCATGGGGCAGTTCGGCATGAGCGAGACCCAGGCACAGGCGGTCCTGGACCTGCGCCTCCAGCGCCTGACCCAACTGGAGCGACAGAAGATCCAGGACGAGTACCAGGAGACGATCCAGCTCATCGCGAAGCTCCAGGCCATCCTGGGGAACGAGGCCCTGGTGCGAGAGATCATCCGCGAGGAGCTGACGGCGCTGAAGGCACAGTACGGCGACCCGCGCCGGACCGAGATCTTGGAGGAGACGGCCGAGATCTCCTTCGAGGACATGGTGGCCGACGAGGAGATGGTGGTGACCATCTCCCACGGCGGCTACATCAAGCGCAGCCCCCTCACGGTGTACCGGGCGCAGCGGCGCGGGGGCAAGGGCACGACCGGGATGGCGACCAAGGAAGAGGATTATGTGGAGTACCTCTTCGTGGCCACCACCCACAGCTACATCTTGCTGTTCACGAACCTCGGGCGGGTGCACTGGCTGAAAGTCCACGAGGTGCCGCAGTTGGGCCGGGCCGCCAAGGGCAAGGCCCTGGTGAACTTCCTGCAGGTGCAGCCCGGCGAGACGGTCACCGCCATGATCCCGATCCGCCAGTTCGAGGTGGACAAGTACCTCTTGATGGCGACCCGCCGCGGCGTGGTCAAGAAGACGGAGCTCTCCGCCTACGCCAACCCCCGCGCGGGAGGGATCATCGGCCTCACCCTGGACGAGGGGGACGAGCTGATCGCCGTCCGCCTGACCAGCGGGCGGGACGAAGTCTTCCTGGCGACGCGGCAAGGGATGGCCATCCGCTTCGAGGAGAGGGAGGCGCGGCCCATCGGCCGGACGGGCCGGGGCGTGATCGGCATCGATCTCGAGGAGGGGGACGAGGTCGTGGCGGCGGAAGTGGTCCGGCCCGGGACCGCCATCCTGACGGTGAACGAGCGGGGCTACGGCAAGCGCACCGAGCTGGAGGAGTACCGGCTCCAGGGGCGCGGCGGCAAGGGCATGATCAACGTGCGGGTGACGGAGAAGAACGGCCCCGTGGTTGGTGCCCTGCAGGTGCAGGAGCAGGACCAGGTGATGATGATCTCCCAGGAGGGGAAGGTGAACCGGATGCCCGTCCGCGAGATCAGCGTCATCGGCCGGGCGACCCAGGGGGTCCGCCTCCAGGGGCTGGAGCCCAACGACCGTGTCGCGGCCGTCACCAGCCTGGTGGCCGAGGAGACGGAAGGCGAGGCTGGCGGCGAGGGCCCGAGGGGGGGCGGCGCCGACGCGTAGGGCGAAGCGAGGCCGAAGGTGCTGGACGCCAAGTTTGTGCGCGACAACTTCGAGGCGGTCCGTGCGGCCCTGGGCAGGCGCGGACTGACCGTCGACCTGCAGGACTTCCTGGCGGCCGACGCCATGCGCCGGCGGCTGCTCACCGACGTCGAGCAGCTCAAGCACCGGCGCAACACGCTTTCGGAAGAGGTGGGCCGGCGAAAGCGGCAGGACGAGGATGCCACCGCACTCCTCGCCGAGACGAAAGAGCTGGGCGATCGGATCAAGAGGCTGGACGAGGAGGTGCGGGCCTGCGAGGAGCGGATCGGGACCGCCCTCATGAGCGTACCCAATCTGCCCCACGAGTCGGTTCCGGTCGGGCAGGACAGCAACGACAACGTCGAGGTCCGGCGGTGGGGGGAGCCCCGACGGTTCGACTTTGCGCCCAAGCCCCACTGGGAGATTGGCGAGGCCCTGGGCCTGCTGGACTTCGAGCGCGCCGCGCGCATGGCCCAGGCCCGCTTTGCCGTCCTGACCGGCCCGGGCGCCCGGCTCGAGCGCGCCCTCATCAACTTCATGCTGGACCTGCACACCAGGGAGCACGGGTACACCGAGGTGTGCCCGCCCATCCTGGTGAATGCGGCGGCCATGACCGGAACGGGCCAGCTCCCCAAGTTCGCCGAGGAGTCCTTCAAAACCAAGGACGAGTCTCTCTACATGATTCCGACGGCGGAGGTCCCGGTCACGAACCTCCACCGCGAGGAGATCCTGTCGCCCGGGACCCTGCCGCTTTCCTACGTGGCGTTCACGCCCTGCTTTCGGCGCGAGGCGGGCTCCTACGGCAAGGATACCCGGGGCCTCATTCGGCAGCATCAGTTCAACAAGGTGGAACTGGTGAAATTCACCGAAGCTGGCCGATCCTACGAGGCGCTGGAGCAGATGACCCGAGATGCCGAGGCAGTGCTGCAGCGCCTCGGCCTCCCGCACCGGGTCGTGACCCTCTGCACCGGAGACCTAGGCTTTGCCGCGGCCAAGACGTACGACATCGAGGTCTGGCTGCCCAGCCAGTCCACATACCGGGAAATCTCGTCCGTCAGCAACTGCGAGGCCTTCCAAGCTCGGCGGGCCAGTATTCGCTATCGGCCTGCCCCCAAAGCGCCCGTGGAGTACGCGCACACGCTCAATGGATCGGGGGTGGCCGTCGGGCGGACTTGGCTCGCCATCCTGGAGAACTATCAGGAAGCGGACGGGACCATCCGCATCCCAGAGGCGCTCCGGCCGTACATGGACGGGCTGGAGTGGATCGGCAGGCCCTAGGCAACCCCAACCACGTTTCCGCTTCCCTTTGTCCGCAGGGTTTTCTATTATGTGGGTCGCGCCGGTGAGCCGAGAGGGCACGATCGCGCGCAAGCACGGGAGGGATGGGCGGACGCGCGGAGGATTTTCGCTGCCCGACATCGCTGTCGCCGTCGGCGAGTAAGGATACGGAGGGGTGGCCGAGTGGTTGAAGGCGTCCCGCTTGAAACGGGAAGACCGAAAGGTCCGTGGGTTCGAATCCTACCCCCTCCGCCACATGTGCACGGCCTGACCGCTTGACATCTGGCAATTCGGTATATCGACCGCGTCACGGAGAGGTGGCCGAGCGGCCGAAGGCAACCGCCTGCTAAGCGGTTGGTCGGGTAAAACTGGCCCCCGGGTTCGAATCCCGGCCTCTCCGCCAATGTGCGCTGGCCCACCGAGCGGCCGGCCGACGATGCCGCGTCCGGCGCGTCCCTGCAAGAGTCGCCCGCGCCCTTCATTCATGGGATGGCGGGACGAGGTGATCGCAGTGCCATGACGGAAGCGAGTCCGACGACACGAAGGCTGATCCTGTTTGGTGTGGCGGTTGCGGTCCCCCTGGCGGCGGTGGCCATCTACTTTGCCGTCTTCGACCAACCGCCCCCGCCGGTGCAGCCGCCTGCGCCTCAAGCCGCGCCCGCAGGGGCAGCCGGCACGGACCAGCCATCGCTTCCACCGGATCATCCCTCCATCGGCGCGCGGGCGGGAAGCGCCCAGGCGGGCGCCGGCTCGTCCGCCCCGGCCGGGCACCCCCAGGTGGGAGGGAGCGGTCGATCCATCCGCGTTCCGGACGAGGTCAAGGGGAAATGGCAGGCCGTCAAGCTGCGGGTGGAGGAAAAGAGCGGCGGCAAGCCCCCCCAGGTGTTCACGGTGAAGCTCGGGAGGCAGATGGACATCCCCGGCAGCAAGCTGCAGGTTCGCGTTGGCGAGTTCCTGCCGGCTCTCCAGGTGAGCGGCAATGAGATCACGTCGGCGTCCAACAATCCAAGCAATCCGGCCGTCATGGTGACGGTGTCGGAGGGCGGGAAGGAAACCTTCAAGGGTTGGCTGTTCAGCAAGTTCCCAGAGATGCAGCCGTTCGAACATCCGACCTACCGAATCACGCTGGTAGAAGGCGTCCCGGCGAGCTAGCGGCCTGGCGGAATGCAAAATGGAAAACCGACGACCGACAACGGATCAATTGAGATAGCCGGTTGTCAGTTGTCGGTTGTCAGTCTTGCATTGAAGTATTTTCCCGGAGAGGTACCGAAGCGGTCGTAACGGGCCCGCCTCGAAAGCGGGTTGGGGGGCAACTCCCACGTGGGTTCGAATCCCACCCTCTCCGCCATGCTTTTGTCTCGCTCCGCGGGGACGCGCGTAACGAGGTGCCGTCCCCGAAGGGAGAATTTAGCTCAAGCCGGTGAGTCGCTGAGCCGACGCAGGGAGTGATAGGGTTGGGGTGTGCGGAGAGGTGTCCGAGCGGCTGAAGGAGCACGCCTGGAGAGCGTGTGTGGGGGAAACTCCACCCCGGGTTCGAATCCCGGCCTCTCCGCCAGCTTCCCCCGGAGCGTCGCCGCCGTCCTGGGACGGCCGGTCCTCGGCGTCGTGCGATCGCATGTTCGGGTGGGCGCCGGGTGGTTCACGCCGTGGTGATGATCGGGTCTCGCGCAGGGTAGCCCCGTGAACCCCGCCAGGTCCGGAAGGAAGCAACGGTAAGCGGCGAGCGGCCCGTGCCGCAAGGTCACCCGGTCGGAGCGGCGTGAGCCGTCCGG
>Ga0315280_10004316_pt1 | contig 21099 bp, 23 predicted proteins | sample YL17G06_40_MG_FD_203697 | JGI IMG/M metagenome (GOLD analysis project Ga0315280, IMG submission 203697) | Sediment microbial communities from Yellowstone Lake, YNP, Wyoming, USA - YL17G06_40 | ecosystem: Environmental > Aquatic > Freshwater > Lake > Sediment | place: USA: Wyoming | collected...
CCCAGAGGGGGAGTTTCAGTGTGACCATCGCGTCTGAACTGCAAGCCAAGGGCCGGGCGGCGCGGCAGGCGGCGCGGCGGTTGCCCCGCCTGTCGACGGAGGTGAAGAACCGCGCCCTCCACAACATCGCCGAGGCCCTGCTGGCCCGCCAGGAGGAGATCCTGGCCGCCAACGCCGAGGACCACGCGGCGGCAAAGGCATCCGGCATCTCGGCCAGCGTCCTCGACCGCCTCCTCCTCAACCCCGACCGCCTGGCGGCCGTCGCCGAGGGCGTGCGCACGGTGGCTGCCCTGCCCGACCCCGTGGGCGAGATGATTGACATGCGCACCCTGCCCAACGGCCTGGTTGTCGGCCGCCGCCGCGTGCCCCTGGGGGTCATCGCCGCCATCTACGAGAGCCGCCCCAACGTCACGGTGGACATCGCCTCCCTCTGCCTGAAGAGCGGCAACGCCTGCATCCTGCGCGGCGGCAAGGAGGTCATCCGCTCGAACACCGTCCTGGCGCGGGTGCTGCGAGAAGCGGCGGCCGCCGCCGGCGTGCCCGAGGGGGCGATTCAGCTCATCGAGAACACCGACCGCGCCCTGGTGGGCGAGATGCTCAAGATGCGCGACGTCATCGACCTGGTGGTTCCCCGCGGCAGCGCCGAGCTGATCAATTTCGTGGCCGAGAACGCCCGCATGCCCGTCCTCATCGGCGGGGTGGGCGTCTGCCACACCTATGTGGACCGCGCCGCCGACATCGACAAGGGCGTGCGGGTGGTGCACAACGCCAAGTGCCGCCGCTACAGCATCTGCAACGCCCTGGACACCCTTCTGGTGCACACCGACATCGCCGAGGCCTTCCTTCCCGCCATTGCCCGGGCGTGGGCAGAAGCTGGCGTCGAGATGCGCTGCGACCAGCGTTCGCTGGCCATCCTTCAGGCGTCGCAGGTCGGCGGCCTTTCGCTCAAGCCGGCGCGGGCCGATGATTTCGGCAAGGAGTTCCTGGCCCCTATCGCCGCCGTCCGGGTGGTCGACTCCCTGGATGAGGCCCTCGACCACATCTACGAGCACGGCACTGGCCACTCGGATGCTATCATAACCGAGGACTACTCGGCGGCCATGCGCTTCCTGGGCGAGGTGGATACCGCCGTCGTCTACGTGAACGCCAGCACGCAGTTCACCGACGGCGCCCAGTTCGGCCTGGGAGCGGAGATCATCGATTCCACTCAGAAGACCATCGCTCGCGGCCCGGTGGCCCTGCGGGAGATCACCACCTACAAGTGGATCGTTCTGGGCAGCGGTCAGACTCGCCCTTAAGATAGGAGGAGGACATGAGGGACTACTACTTCGAGAGGGAGTGCCGTACTCCCTATTCCGAATGCTACGCCATCGAGGCGGACGGCAACGAAATCGGGCGGGTCGACATTCACTTCACCGCCAGCCTGGCCTACGCCACCCTCTGCGTGGGGGAAGACCTGTCCGAGGAGGACACGCGAGACCTCATCGGCGAGATCGACGAGAAACTGGTGCTAACCACCGATCCCTTCCGCGAGGACTTCGTGGTCACCGTATGGGCTGGCCGGGAGGCGGCCGTCTACTCCGACGAGGACTTCGCCGAAGAGGAAGAGGGGGAGGAGGAAGAGGAGCTCGAGGAGGGGAACGGCCATCGAGCCTAGCGCTCCCTGCCCTCCGGCGGCCGTAGGTCGCGGCCGTCGTCGGGCTCGGCGTGGATGGTGACAATAGCGCCGGGCAGGCGATTCTCGATATCGGCCTCAATCTGGTCGCACAGGTCGTGCACCTCCTGGATGGTGCGAGTAGGCTCCACCAGGAGGTGCAGCTCTATGTAGCGCAGGCGGCCGGAGCGACGGGTGCGCAGCTCATGGAAGCCTCGCACCTTGGGATGGTGCTCGAGTACGCTCTGGCGGATCTGCCTTTCGTCCTCCTCGGGCAGACGCACGTCCATGATCTCCGCTATCGCGTTCCGCAGCAGCCCAAAGGCGGCGAACCACAGATAAGCGGCCAGCAGCAGCGCCACGATCGGGTCGAACAGGTTGATACCGGAGATCCTCACCAGCACCAGGGCCGTGAACACCGCCAGCGCCTGGACGACGTTGGTCTGGAGGTGCTTGGCATCGGAGGCGAGAGCGAGGGATTCGGTGGCCTTGGCCGCCTTACCCACGTAGCGGGAGACTAGGGTGTTTTGGACGGCAGCCACGGCCATGGCCATGAGGCCGATACCCACGCTTATATCCTGGCCGCCGTGGACAATGCGTTCGGTGGCCTGGTAAGCGATGAAGGCGCCGCCCAGGCTGATGACGCCGGCCTCCACTGCCGCCGCCAGCGTCTCTACCTTGCCGTGACCGTAGGGGTGCTCTAGGTCGGCCGGACGGTGGGCGATGCTCACGCTGAACAAGGCGGCCGCCGAGGCTACCATGTCCTCGCCGCTGTCCAGGGCGTCGGACAACACGCCGATGCTGCCGCTGATCAGGCCGACCACCAGCTTCAGAATGAGCAGGGATAGATTGGAGAAGAGGGAGAGGGTGGCGGCGCGAACGGCGATGTTCATCTCACTCCGCCCCGACCTCGGTCGGGGGGATGGGCGCGGCTAGCCACCTTTACGCGCCAGGACGCCACGGGCCGCCTCGGCGATCTTCTCGCCCGTAAGGCCGTAGCGCTCCAGCAACTGATCCCAGCGACCGGAAACGGCGTACTGGTCCTGCATGCCGACGAAAGCCATAGGCGTCGGCTGGTGCAGGGCCAACGTCTGGGCCACAAGGCTGGCCAGGCCGCCGTGCACCAGGTGGTCCTCGGCGGTGACAATGGCGCCGGTCTCCCTGGCCGCCGCCAACACCGCCTCCACATCCAGGGGTTTGAGGGATGCCATGTTGAGAACGCGGCAATCGATGCCCTGCGGGGCGAGAAGCTCGGCCGCCTCCAGAGCCTTCCAGACCATCACCCCGACGGCCATCACCGTTACGTCCTTGCCTGGCCGCATCAGGTGGGCCTTGCCTAACCGGAACTTGTAGCCCTCGTCGCAGATGATGGGGATCTTGGGGCGCACGCAGCGGACATAGAAGGGGCCGAAGTTGCGGGCGGCTACCTCGATGGCCTGCTCCGCCTCCACCACATCGGCGGGCACAATGACCCGAAAGCCGGGAAGGGAGAGCATCAGGGAGAGGTCGTCGATAGCGTGAGCGGATGCGCCGTCCTCGCCGGTGATGATGCCGGCGTGGCTGCCCACCAGTTTAACGTTCAGGCGAGGCTGGGCGATGCCCAGGCGGAGCTGGTCGAAGCAGCGGCCGGGAGCGAAGACAGCGAAGGTGCTGATGAACACCGTCTTGCCCGCCGCCGCCAGGCCGGCCGCCACGTTCACCATGTTCTGCTCGGCCACGCCCACTGCGAAGAAGCGCTCAGGGAAGGCCTTGCCGAACTCGCGGGCAGTAGTGGAGCTGCCCAGGTCGGCATCCACGACCACAATGTCCAGCCCCTCACGGCACAGGCGAATGAGGGTTGGCCCCAGGGCCTCGCGAGTGGCCGCCGCCTTGGTGGTCATCCTAGGCCAGCTCCGCCAGGGCCTTCTCGGCCTGCTCCGGCGTGGGCGCTTTGCCGTGGAAGGCGGGGTTGTTCTCCATGAAGCTCACGCCCTTCCCCTTGACGGTGTGAGCGATGATCACCGTAGGTCGCCCCTTGATCCCCTTCGCCTTCTCCAGCGTCTCGATGAGGGCCGACAGGTCGTGGCCGTCGGCCTCCAGCACCTGCCAGCCGAAGGCCCGCCACTTCTCCTCCAGGGGCTGGAGGTTCATGATGTTCACCGTGTGGCCTTCCTCGCTCACCCAGCCGCCCATGCGCTGGGGGTGGCTCTTGTCTTCGTAGCGGCTGTAATCGGAGAAGCCATCGTTCTGGATACGATTGTAATCGATGATGGCGGTGAGGTTATCCACCTGATGATGGGCGGAGGCCATGGCGGCCTCCCAGGTCTGGCCCTCGTTCAGGTCGCCGTCGCCCAGGAGGCAGTAGACGCGATAGTCCTTTCCGTCCAGGCGAGCGGCCAGAGCCTGACCAAGGCCGAAGGACAGGCCCATGCCCAGGGAGCCCGATGTCATCTCCACCCCCGGCGGGCTGCCAGCCACCACGTGCCCCTCAAGGCGACTGCCCAGCTTGCGCAGGGTGATCAGCTCCTCTACCGGCAGATAGCCGCACTCGGCCAGGACAGCGTAGAGGGCGGGCGCGGCGTGCCCTTTGCTCAGGATGAAGCGGTCGCGGTCTGGCCACCGGGGATTTCGGGGATCGTGGCGAAGAGTATGCCGGTAGAGAGCGACCAGGATCTCTACACAAGACAGCGAGCCGCCAGGGTGACCACACCCGGCGGTGGCGGTCATCTCGACGATGTGACGTCGAACGCGCTTGGCTAAAGCTTCCAGCTCTTTCAGGAAAGCACCCCTCACGAGGGGCAAAGGCGGCTACTCCACCTCCAGATTGCCAGCCAGCAACCCTATCTCCAGTAGGCACGCTCATTATACGAGACTGCTCTTTTTAATGTCTACGACCGATGCTATCATGGCTCCATGATGGTCGTCGATTTCCATACCCACATCTTCCCACCGCAGGTGCGCGAGCGACGGGAGGACTACTTGCGCCGCGATTCTGCCTTCGCCCAGATGTATAGCAGCCCCAAGGCCGAAATCGCCACCGCCGAGGAGCTTCTGGCCAGCATGGAGAGGGCGGAGGTGCACACAAGCGTGGTTCTGGGCTTTGCCTGGTCGGAGCAAGAGCTGTGCCGGGAGCACAACGAGTACCTGCTGGAAGCGGCAGCCCGAAGCGGCGGCAGGCTCGTCCCCTTCTGCGCCGTTCAGCCGCGGGCCGGGGATGATGCCCTGGCGGAGATCGAGCGCTGCGTTCGCGGCGGTGCCCGCGGCCTGGGCGAGCTTCGGCCCGAGAGCCAGGGCTATTCGCTGGACCAGGGTGCCGGCGACATTCTGGCTGGGGCGGCCCTCCGTCACGACCTCGTCCTCCTTTTCCACGTGAGCGAGCCGGTGGGCCACACCTATCCGGGCAAGAGCGGCCTGGGCCTGGATGCCTTCTATCGATTCGTGAGCTGCCATCAGGGGCTGACGGCGGTGGGCGCTCATTGGGCGGGCGGCCTTCCCTTCTATGCTCTGATGCCCGAGGTTAGAGAAGCACTGGCCAACATCTATGTCGATACGGCGGCCACCCCTTTCCTCTATGGCCCGGCGATCTATCGGCAGGTTGCCGAACTGGTGGGGTCAGAACGTATTCTCTTCGGCAGCGACTACCCGCTCATATCGCAGCGGCGCCAACGACAAGCCATCGAGGACGGTCTGGGAGATGATGAGGACGGCAAGCGGCTCATCCTGGGGGAGAACGCCTGCCGGCTGCTGAGGCTGAGTGATGACGGGCGACGGTGACGAGCCAACGCTACGCCTGTTCGTGGCCTGCGAGCTGCCGCCGGAGATGAAGGCGGCTCTGGCCAGCCTGCAGGAGGCGCTACGCAAGAAGGGGGCGCCACGCCTGCGCTGGGTGCGGCCCGAGGGCATCCACCTGACCCTGAAATTCCTGGGGGCGGTGCCTCAGGATAAGGTGGCCGCCATCTGCGAGGCACTGGCTCCCACGGTGCAGGGAATACCGCCACTGGCGCTGTCGCTGGCTGAAGTGGGCACCTTCGGTGACCGCCGTGGCCCTCGCGTTCTCTGGGTGAGCATGCAAGGCGACCTGGAGCCTCTGGCCCGCCTTCAGCAGCGGATAGAGAAAGCCCTGGAACCCCTGGGCTTCCCACCCGAACGCAGGGCCTTCTCGCCTCACCTCACCCTGGCCCGCGTGCCGGATGCCATGGGGAGCGGCGAAAGGCAGCCCCTCAGGGAATTGGCCAAAGCCACGCCGGCGCCGACCGCCCCAGCGGTGACCATCCGCGAGCTCAGTCTGATGCGCAGCATCCTCGGCCCCGGCGGCGCCGTCTACGAACGGGTGGTCGCCTTCCCCCTAAGCTAGAGCCGAGAGCCTGGTGCCGGAGGCTATCTGGGAGGGACTCCCTTGGCCCTTCAGCGAGAGCCACCCCCTGGCCGCCAGCCCGATATTATCCGTAGCCGTTGGGGTGCTCGCGGTGCCAGCGCCAGGCGCTCTCGATGATCTCTTCGAGGGTGGGGAACTGGGGCCGCCAGCCCAGCTCGCGGCCGGCCTTCTCCGCCGAGGCCACCAAGGCTGGCGGGTCGCCCGGCCGCCGTGGCTCCTCTCGCGCGGGGATGGCCTGGCCGCTGACCCTGCGGGCGGCCTCGATCACCTGGAGGTTAGAAAAGCCCTGGCCGTTGCCCAGGTTGTATGCGGCGCTCCCCTCTTTCAAGCGGTCAAGGGCCAGCACGTGAGCGCGCGCCAGGTCCAACACGTGGATGTAGTCGCGGATGCAGGTGCCGTCGGGGGTGGGGTAATCGGTGCCATATATGGGGACGACCTCTCGCTGGCCCAGGGCCACCTGAAGGACGATGGGGATGAGGTGGGTCTCGGGCCGGTGGTCCTCGCCCAGGGTAGCGGTGGCGCCAGCAGCGTTGAAGTAGCGCAAAGATATGTAGTGTAGGCCGCACTGGCTGTCGTACCAGCGCAGCAGCCGCTCCACCACTGCCTTCGACTCGCCGTAGGGGTTGACGGGGTTGATGGGCGCGTCCTCGGGGATGGGAACGGTCTGCGGCTGCCCGTAGACGGCAGCGCTGGAGCTGAAGACGAAGCGTCTTACGTCGTACTCCAGCATGGTGTTCAGGAGGCCGATGATGCCGCCGACGTTGTTGGCGAAGTAGCGGCCGGGCTCACTCATGGACTCGCCGGCGACGATGAAGCCGCCGTAGTAGACGACGGCATCGATGCGGTGGTCGGCAAAGACGCGGGCCAGCATCTCCTGGTCGCGGACGTCCCCCACCACCAGCTCGGCCTCGCCGGGGACGGCGGCGGCGTGGCCACTGATAAGACTATCGTAGACGATCACGCGATGGTCGGCGGCCAGCAACTCGGCCGCAGTCACGCTGCCGATATAGCCGGCCCCTCCTACTACCAGCACCTGCATGGCCTACTCCCTCTGCCCGCCGGCAGGCGCGTCGAAGAAGGCTGCCCTTTCGTTCCTCATGGCACCATCCTCTCGCTCTAGCTGGCTGTCACCGATAGGCCCAGCAACTGCTCTCGCGCCTCGGCCACCACGAACAGCGAGCCCACCACACAGATGAGGTCGCCCCGCCCGGCCAAAGCCTGGGCTCGATCCAGGGCTGTCGCCAGCGCGGGGTAGGTCTCGCTGGCCACGCCCTGGGCGGCGAAGGCAGCCGCCACTGCCTGGGGATCGGCCGCCCGCGGGTGCTGCGAGCGGGTGGCTATGAGCAAGTGAGTCAGGGGCGCCAGCTCTTCAGCCATAGCTCCTATTGTCTTGTCGCCCGATATGCCCATCACCACAATGGCCCGGTCGAAAGAGAAGTAGTCTCGCAGCGCCTGCCGCAGGCGACGGGCCGAGTGGCCATTGTGGGCGCCATCGACCACTATCAGAGGCTTCTCCCTCAGCACCTCCAGCCGGCCCGGCCAAGACAGCCGGCGAAGGCCCTGCTCTATCGATTCTTCAGATATGGCGACTCCTCCGCTCTTCAGGGCATCGATGGTGGCCACCGCCGTAGCAGCGTTCTCTAGCTGATGGGCACCCAGAAGGGGCAGCCGCAACTCCCGCGAGCAGCCGGGGCCCGCTAGTCGAAAGCTCTGGCCTGTCAGGTCCCAGGCCAGGCGTCGCACGGCGTAGGTTTCGCCTACGTCCAGCAGGGGAGCGCCCAGTTCCGCTGCCCTCCCGCGCACGACGGCGGCTGCCTCCGGGTAGGGCTGGGGCGCCATCACCGCCGTCGTCCCCGGGCGGAGGATGGCCGCCTTCTCCGCCGCTATTTTCTCCACAGTATCGCCCAGAATGGCTGTGTGCTCCAGGCTAATGGGGACGATGACGCACACTGCTTTCTCATCCACCACATTGGTGGCGTCCAGGCGACCACCCATGCCCACCTCCAGCACCTGCCACTGGGCATCCCTGTCCCGAAAATAGAGGAAGGCCAGAGCGGTCAGCAGTTCGAAGGTGGTGAGCTGGCCGAAGCGGCCGTCTTCGTTCTCGACGGCCGCCGCGGGGGCGAGGACTTCGGTCAGACGGGCGAATTCGCCCTCGCCGATGGGCTGGCCGTGCATGACTATGCGCTCGCGGACGTTGTGGAGGTGGGGGCTGGTGTACAGGCCGCTGCGATATCCCGCCGCTTGCAGGATGGAGGCGATCATGGCAGCCACGCTGCCCTTTCCCTTGCTGCCGGCGATGTGGATGGTCTGGCGGCCCAGGTGGGGATTACCCAGGCGAGCCAGCAGAGAGTGGACACGGCGCAGATCGAAGTTGGCGGCGGCGAAGGCCTGGGCGGGCGCTCTCTCCCAGTCGGTGAAGCCGAAAATGTACTCGATGGCTTGGGAATAATCCATAGGTCTTCTGGCCAGCTAAGGCTGCTTGGCCGCAAGGCATGCTGGATTATAGCACCGCCCTTTCCGCTGGCTCAACGAGACGGAGGCGCGTGCGAGCTGAGGAGCTGCGCCAGTTTTTGGCCCGCGCCTCCAGGAAAGAGCATCGCCAGCGGGAGAGGCTGGCCAGCCGCCTGGCTCGGCGGGTGCTGAGGCGGCTGGAGGCGTCAGCGGCTGCCGCTGGGCAGGCTTGACGGCTTGGGCACCCGCCAGTAACATGGCCTTGCTCGTGCGGAAAGGGATTGGCCGGTTCGATGCTCGACGATCGTCCCCGCCCTTTCCCCTGGGGCAGCCGGCTTGGTTCTCAGTTGCAGCGATAGGAGGTAGGCTTTGATCACCATCAGCGCCATTAAGGCCGATGTCGGCGGCTATGTAGGCCATTCGGCCATGCACCCCGACGTGCTGGAAAAGGGCCGTGAGGAGGTGGAGAAGGCGCGCCAGCAGGGGCTCCTCATCGATCACCATGTCACCTATTGCGGCGACGACCTGTTCCTGATCATGACCCACGAGCACGGGGAGAACTATGAGCCGGTGCATCGGCTGGCCTGGGACACCTTCATAGCATGCACCGATGTGGCCAAGAAGCTGAAGCTGTACGGTGCCGGCCAGGACCTCCTGACCGACGCCTTCTCGGGAAACATCCGCGGCGCCGGCCCTGGCTCGGCAGAGATGGAGATCGAGGAGCGCCCATCCGAGCCGCTCATCGTTTTCATGGCCGACAAGACGTCGGCAGGCTCGTTCAACATGCCCCTGTATAAGATGTTCGCCGACCCCTTCACCACCGCCGGCCTGGTGATCGCCGAGAGCCTCCACGCGGGCTTCAGCTTCGAGGTGCAGGACATCGTTGAGCACAATAAAATCACCCTCAACGCCCCTGAGGAGATATACGACCTGCTCATCTTCCTGGGAGCACCCTCCCGCTACGCCGTGAAGAGAGTCTTCTCGCGCGCCACTGGCGAGATAGCGGCCGTCTCCAGCACCGACCGGCTCTCCTTCATCGCCGGCCGCTACGTCGGCAAGGACGACCCGGTGTGCATGGTGCGCGCTCAGGGGAACTTCCCCGCCGTAGGGGAGGTTCTGGACCCCTTCGCGCTGCCCTTCATCGTCGAGGGGTGGATGCGCGGCTCCCACCACGGCCCCTGGATGCCCGTCGGGCTCAAGGACGCCCATCCCACCCGCTTCGATGGGCCGCCCCGAATCGTGTGCCTGGGCTTCCAACTGGCCAACGGCAAGTTGGTTGGGCCGAGAGACATGTTCGATGACCCCAGCTACGATCACACCCGCCAGAAGGCCAACGAGATAGCCGACTACCTGCGCGCGCACGGCCCCTTCGAGCCACACAGGCTCCCGCTCGAGGAGATGGAGTACACCACTATGCCGATCATCGCCAAGAAGCTGGCCAACCGCTGGCAGCCGCTGGACTAGCCGTGCCCAGACTCTTCCTAGCAACCAATAACGCCGGCAAGGCGGCCGAGTACCGCCAGCTTCTGGCCGACTGCGGCTGGGAGCTGGTGACGCCAGGCGAGCTGGGCCTGAGCTTGCCCGCCGAGGAGACTGGCGATACCTACGAGGAGAATGCTAAGATGAAGGCGATGGAGGCCGCTCAGGTGAGCGGCCTCCAGGCCCTGGCCGATGACTCCGGCCTGGAGGTGGACGCCCTGGCAGGCGAGCCGGGGCCACGGGCGGCCCGCTTCGGCGGCGAGGAGGCCACCTACCAGGAAAAGATGTCCCTCCTCCTGGAGCGCCTTCAGGCGGTGCCGCCTTCGGAGCGGGGTTGCCGCTTCGTCTGCGTCATCGCCATAGCCGATCCCCAGGGCGGGGTGCGGCTGTGTCGGGGGGAGTGCGTGGGCCTGGTGGCTGAGGCTCCCCAAGGGGAAGGCGGGTTCGGCTACGACCCCATCTTCTACCTGCGGGAGCGGGGTCTGACCATGGCCCAGCTATCGGCGGAGGAGAAGAACGCCACCAGCCATCGCGGGCGGGCGGCCCAGTCAGCCCGCCAGATACTGAAAGAGCTGCTGCATGAGTATCAGCAACGGCTTCGTACCGGCCCGGCCACTGGTTGACCCCTTCCAGCGTTCCATCAACTACCTGCGGGTGTCCGTCACCGATCGCTGCAATCTGCGCTGTGTCTACTGCATGCCCGAGCAGGGCGTTCCCTTCGTGCCGCACCAGGAGATCCTCACCCTGGAAGAGATCGCCCGCATCATCCGGGTGGCGGCGGGTATGGGCCTGCGCAGGGTGCGCCTCACGGGCGGCGAGCCCCTGGTGCGCAAGGGCATCGTCAACTTGGTGCGCTGGGTCGGCCAGACGCCCGGCATCGAGGACATCTCCCTCACCACCAATGCTATGCTCCTCGCCTCCTGCGCCCACGAGCTGGCCGCCGCCGGCCTGAAGCGGGTCAACGTGAGCCTGGATACCCTCCGCCCCGAGCGCTTTCACCAGATCACCCGCCGTGGTGACCTCTCAGCCGTTATGGCGGGCATCGCCGCCGCCCGCGACGCCGGCCTGTCGCCTGTCAAGCTGAACGTGGTCGTCATGCGAGAGGTCAACGACGACGAGATCGCGGAGATCGCCGGCACCACCCGCGAGGAGGACTGGCAGGTTCGCTTCATCGAGCTCATGCCCTTCATGGACGAGCAAGAGACCTGCATCAAGGACACCTCCCTGGTGCTAGGCTTCGTGCCCACTCAGGAGGTGAAGCGGCAGATCGAGGAGGCGCTGGGCCCTCTGGAGGCGGCGGAGACGAACACAGGCGGCGGCCCCGCCAAGTACTATCGCCTGCCCGGGGCCAGGGGCCTCATCGGCTTCATCAGCCCCCTGAGCGAGGAGCAGTTCTGCACCACCTGCAATCGCATGCGCCTCACCGCCGACGGTAAGATCCGCCCCTGCCTGCTCACCGACCAGGAGATAGACCTGAAGGAGACGCTGCGCCGGGGCGGCAGCGACGATAACCTGCGCCAGTGCATCCTTGCGGCGCTGGACAGCAAGCCCGATGCCCATCACCTGGGGGACGGCAACCGCCCCCGCCGGCGCAAGATGGCCCAGATCGGGGGGTAGCGACGTGCCAGCGGCGTCCCCAGATGAGCCTGGGCACTGGCAAGGATAGAGCGATGACCAAACTGATCCAGGAAATGAAGGACCTTTAGTTATGGCCGGCAGGCTCAGCCATCTGGACGAATCGGGCCGCCCCCGCATGGTGGATATAACCGCCAAGGCCGACACCGCCCGCCAGGCGATAGCCAAGGGCAGCATCCGCATGAAGCCCCAGACATTGGCCCTCATCCAGGCCGGGCGGGTGGCCAAGGGCGATGTCCTCTCGGTGGCCCAGGTGGCGGGCGTGATGGCCGCCAAGAAGACCCACGAGCTCATCCCCCTGTGCCATCCCCTTCTCCTCACCGACATCGATGTCCAGCTCGAGCCGGACGAAAAGGAGAGCGCCCTGCACATCACCGCCAGCGTCCGCACCACCGGCAAGACGGGGGTGGAGATGGAGGCCCTGACAGCGGTGGCGGTGGCTGCCCTCACCGTCTACGACATGTGCAAAGCCGTGGACCGGGGGATGCGCATCGAGGGGGTGCGCCTGGCGCGCAAGTCGGGCGGCAAGAGCGGGGAGATCGTGCTGGAGTAGGCGGCCCCTTCCTCTAGCTCCCGTTCGCTTCCTGCTGCTCCAGCAGTATCTCTACCACCCGCGTGAGGGCATTATAGGCGTAGACCAGGTAGTCGCGCGGGTGGAGATCATCCAGCTTTCTGAGCTCCTCTTTGCGCATGGAGACAGGGTCGGCCGGCTCATCAGGGAAGGACGGAAGCTCCACCCCCATCACCAGCTCGTAGAGCTCGCCATCAGGGCAGACCACCACGCAGCCACGCTCGGCCTGGGCGGCGGCAGCGGGCTCGGCCTCGATAGCGTAGGTGAAGAAGGCGCCGGGGAAAGGCGGGAAAGGGTCGAGATGGCTCACCGCCTCCCGCAGAAGCTCTCGCAGGCGCAGGGCCGCTCCTTCGACGAGGGCATCGGCCTGGGCTTTCTGGGCCAGAGGGTCGAAATCTTCCCGGGTCATTGGTTCACCAGGTAGGCTCCCCCCAGGGTTTACCTTTTTCGACACATGTGATAGAATCTTGTTTGGAAACAGTTTAAATCAGACGACCCGGCCTGGAATCAATATAGCATCTCACCTGCCCCGAGCAAACCATAAACAGCATGCAGACGACGCGCCAGCAGATCCTGGAGCACTTGCAGCGGCACGGCCGGGCTACCGTCAAGGAGCTGGGGCAGCTTCTACGCCTCACTTCCACCGGCATCCGCCAGCACCTCACCGTCCTGGAGCGCGACGGCCTGGTGCTGGCGCGCGAGGAACGCGGCCGGGTGGGACGCCCCACCCTCGTCTACACCCTCACCGAGAAGGCCGAGTCCCTCTTCCCCAGGAGCTACGATGAACTGGCCACCGCCCTCTTGGAGGAGATTCGGGCCAGCGAGGGGAGCGAGCGCCTCTACCAGCTCCTCCACCGGGTGGCCCAGCGGATGGCTGAGGCCTTGTGGGAGCGGGTGCAGGGCAAGAGCCTGGCCCAGCGAGTGAAGGAGACGGCGCTCATCCTGCAAGAGCAGGGCTGCCTGGTGGACTGGGAGCAACGGGACGGCGAGTTCTTCCTGCACGAGTTCACCTGTCCCTTCTCCAAGGTGGCTAAGCAGGACAGCTCGGTCTGCACCCTTCACCTTGACCTCGTCCGTCTTCTTACCGGCGCGGACACCCGCCTGGTGCGAAGCCTGCTGCGTGGCGAGCGGGCCTGCACCTATCGCATTCGCCCCCTCGCTGATGAAAGCGCCGCTTAGCTCTCAAGCAGCCGGTCCCTAGAACCGCTATCCCAGCCGATGTCTACTCCCCAGTGGCACTACGTAGCGGCCGAGGACAACCGCCGCATGTTCTCCCGTATCGCCCATCGATATGACCTGCTGAACAGGGTCATGACCTTCGGCCGTGATGACGCCTGGCGTGAGGCCGCCGCTGCCCTAGCCGCTCCCAAGGGCTGTCGCCTAGCTCTAGACATGGCCACCGGCACTGGTGAGCTAGCCTTCCTCTTGGCAAGCCGCGCTGAGCAGGTGGTAGCTGTAGACATCTCTCCCCAGATGTTGTCCATCGCCCGGGCCAAAGCGAGAGGGCGACCGAGGGCGGGTCGCATTCAGTTCCTCTTGGCCGACGGCTTGCGACTGCCCTTCGCCGCCGACACCTTCGACTGCGTCGCTACAGGCTTCGCCTTGCGCAATGTCGCTGACTTGGAGTTGGCCTTGGCTGAAATGCATCGCGTAGTGCGCCCGGGCGGGCGAGTGGTCTGTTTGGAATTGACTCGCTCTCCCTTTCGGCCGCTGGCCGCCCTTCATGCCTTGTGCCTAGCCGGGCTCATCCCGGCGTTGGGCCACTGGCTGGCAGGCGACGCGGGCGCGTACAGGTTCTTGTCCACATCTTTGAGCCAGTTTCCTGATGCCCAGCAGCTGGCCAAGACGATGCGAAACAGGGGCTTTCGCCGCGTGGGGTATCGTCTCTATCCTCTGTGGCCTATCGCCCTCCACGTAGGGATCAAGTAGGCTCACCAGGTGAGGCTCATCCTGCCTGGCCAAACGCCGAGCAACCGCCCGGAGTCGTCCTGATCTTGTCACCACCTCCTCGCCACGAGCGGGGGAAAGAGGCTCACGATCGGCCAGCGGGTGCTATAATCCTTGGGCGGGAGAATGATTGCCGAGATCTGGGTCGGTCAGTTCTGCATCGTTGGCGGCGAGGCCCGCGAGCAGGGTCCCTGGCTGGGCGTGTTTCCCGCTCGCGGCGGCGCCCTCGCTGCCGACCTCTACGTCCTGGTGGAGCCCTCCCTACCGGGCAGCGAGGACTTCTGTCAGCCCCTGGTGACAGTCATCGGTCGCCTCTTCCGCCAGCAGAGGCTATCGGTCACCGGCGCTCTCCTGGCCTCTCTGCGAGCGGCTCACAATCACCTGCGGGAATGGAACGATAGGAGCCTGCGGGAGCACCGGGTGGGCGCTGGCGCCACCTGCCTGGCGCTGCGGGGGGCCGAGGCCTACCTGGCCCAGGCGGGGCCGGCCCTGGCCTACTGCCGCCATCAGGGCCAGCTACAGTCGCTATCCCCTCAGGAGGCGACTGCGGTCGAGCCCATCGGCATTGCCGCCGAGTTCTACCCCACCTTTAGCCGCTGCCAGGTGGCCGCGGGCGATGCCCTTCTCCTGGCAACCACCTCCCTGCAATCCATTGCCGACGACCAGGTCATGAGCGGCCTCCTCGCCCTCCAGGCGCAGGATATCCTCCCCGAGCTCTATTCCCTCGTGCGCCATCTGCCCAACTTCGCTGCCCTCCTGGTCGCCTTTCTGCCCATCGAACCATGAAGGTTCTGGCCATCGAGACCTCCTGCGATGAGACAGCCGCCGCCGTGGTCGAGGATGGCCGGCGCATCCTGGCCAACATCGTCGCCTCCCAGGCCGACCTCCACGCCCGCTATGGCGGCATCGTCCCCGAGGTGGCCTCCCGCAAGCACCTGGAGAACGTCGTCCCCGTGGTCGAGGCGGCCCTGGCGGCCAGCCGTTGCCGCCTGAGCGACCTGGACGCGGTGGCCGTGACCTACGGGCCCGGCCTGGCAGGCTCCCTTCTGGTGGGCCTGAACGTAGCCAAGACCATAGCCATGGTCCAGACCCTTCCCCTGATCGGCATCAACCACCTGGAGAGTCACATCTACGCCAACTGGCTGGTCGAAGGCCAGGAGCCCTCCTTCCCCCTCCTCTGCCTGGTGGTCTCCGGCGGCCACACCGACATGGTGATCATGGAGGGGCACGGCCGCTACCGCCGCCTCGGCCACACCCTGGACGACGCCGCCGGCGAGGCCTTCGACAAGGTGGCTCGTCTGTTGGGTCTGGGCTTCCCCGGCGGCCCGGCCATCGAAGGGGCGGCTCTACCTGCCCCCAGGCAGGCTGGCAGGGCCGCGCCAGCCCTCAGGCTGCCTCGCGCTCGCGTCGCTGGCCCCTACGACTTCAGCTTCAGCGGCCTGAAGACCGCCGTCCTACGCCTGGTGCGGGGGGAGATGGGCGATACGCCTTCAGTCCCGGAGACGGCGGCCGCCTTCCAGGAGGCGGTAGTGGACGCCCTGGCGGCCAAGACCGTGCGGGCCGCCCAGGAGAACGGAGCGACGGAGATCCTTCTGGCTGGAGGCGTGGCAGCCAACAGCCTCCTCCGCCAGGTGCTAGCCCAGCGCTCATCCCTGCCGCTGCGGGTGCCACCCCCCTCTCTCTGCACCGATAACGCGGCGATGGTGGGGGCATGCGCTTACTATCGCCTGCGCCAGGGCCAGCGCGACGGCCTCGACCTAGACGTCCAGCCGGGGCTGCGGATAGGCTGAGGGGGCCAGGAGGCCTCCCGGCCGCTGATGCAAGAGCAGGGCCGCGCTCCCTGGCCTGGCACTGCTATCACTCTGGATGGCCGATAGGCATCACATAGAGGGGTCTGTAGCTGGGGGGAAGGCTCAATGTTTGAGAGATCTTCTCGTCTTGGAAGGCCCCGATGGTCACCGTGCCCAGCCCCAGGGCCTCCGCTTGAAGGCAAACGTTTTGTGCCACATGTCCCGCCTCCATGTGGACATAGCGCACGCCCCGCTCCCCATATTTCCTCGTAGTCCGCTCATACTCTCCAGTAATCAGCAGACTCAGCGGTGCCTCGGCAATAAACATCTGCTCTAGGCTAAGCCGGGCTAAGGTTTGGCGAACGTCTCCCTGCAGGGCAGGCTCCAGGGAGTGGCTCTGGGGAAGATAGTGGTATACTCCCTCCCCCAATCCCTCCACGCCCTGCTTGCCTACCACCAAATAGAGATCCAAGGGGTAAAGTGCGCCTGCCGAAGGAGCGGCTCTGAGCCCTGCTTTGTCGGTGATGCCCTGGCCAGCCCAAAGGATCTGGGAGACCTCCCCTAAAGTAAGGGGGGAGTCTCTAAAGTCCCTCCTGGACCGCCTCTTCAGGATTGCCTCTTCCAAGCTCATCTCCCCTTTGAGGCGTGGGGCGGGCAGGGAAATAGTGGGCGTCTCCTCGGTGGTAGGCGACGGGCTGACGGTAGGGGTGGCCGGCGCTTCCTCCTCGCCCCCGCCACAACCGCTCACCAGCGCGCCCAAGCCTGCCAAGACTAGTAGAAGACTCATTTTCGGTCTCATGGCCCATCCTCCAGACTTCACCCTCACGTCCTGACCGCCGCCGGTCAGGGCGACGCCCATCCTACCTTCAGTCGAAGACGGTGGCAAGGGCCGCCAGATACTCGCCCCCTGACCCTCGTCCTTCGATCCTCTAGGCGAGCGGACAGCGGTTGCAGCCGCCCTGGCGGCAGTAGCAGTGGAAGAGGTGGAGCATGCCCTGCTGGCGGCGGGCCCCACCAGTCAGCTCTCGGCCCAAGGCGGCGGTCAGTCTTCTCAGGATGCCGTAGGGGGAGAGCTTTGGATAACGCTGGTAGAGAGTCAAGGCCGCCTGGGCCAGGGACTTGTCCTGCCTGGTCTGGGCCCAGGCCAGGGTGAAGGGCAGCACCACATTCACCACCATCTCGTCAGCCCGGCCGGACCCGATAAGGCCGGCGTCCACCCGCAGGGCTGTCGTCAGCGCCTGGGGCCCCTGCACCGAGGCCTCCGCTACCTTCTCCAGAAGGCCAGCCAACAACCCCTTTCCCAGGTAGCGGACCAAAAGGCGGGCAGCCCCCGCCAGACGCCGGGCCGGATGGTTCTCAGGCCTGATCCCCGCCAGGCGCCAGGGGAGGGCGAGCGATTCCACCCCGTTCCTGTGGGCCGACCAGGAGGGAAGCACGCCCGGGTCTCCGGCCAAGGGGCCAAGGAAGCCAGCCCTGCCCAGGAGGGCACACTCGGCCGCCAGCACTTGCTCCTGCGGTGGCTGAGCTCGAATGCAGGCGCTGAACTGACGCCAGGGCAGGGCCCGCGCCAGCAGGCGGAAGGGCTCGCGGTTCTGGCTGTAGCCCAGGGCCTCCAGGATGCCCCGATAGAGGAGCTCCTCGCCGTCTTCCTCAGCCAGGGCGGCGGCGAAGATAGCCGCCTTCTCCAGGAAACGGCGGTCGCCCGCGTCATCCAAAATGGCGGCCACCGCTTCCGCCCCCAGCCGTTGGTTGGCGCTGCCGCAGGGTTCCTGCCAGAGCGCAGGATGACAGAGCCAAGCCTTCAGCTCCTCCGCCCGCCGGGCCACCCACGGACCCAGGGCCACCACCGGTACGCGCCGGCCCGAGGCCAGACAGGTGTTTCCCCCATCGTCGTCCCAGAAGACCACATGAAGAATGACGTTGTCATAGGCACGGTCGCGATGGTGGCCGTGGCGGCGAAAGGCGCTGGCCAACACGTGCAGCTCCACATCACCTCGCACCTGGCGGCCGCCAAGCTCGATGACAGCATCGCGAAAGTCGGGGCCAGCGCCCCCCGCGGCGGGACGGCCGCGAAAGACCACGCCCAGGGGCGAACCGTCGCCGCTGACCAGGGCCTGAGCTGGAAAGCGCTGTCCCTCCCACAGACGCACCAGCTCGGCCTCGCTAGGGGCAGGCGACAGAGATGGGACATCAGGCGGCTGGGCTCCTTCGTTGGCCCCGTCCGTTCGCCTATTATTGAGGCCTCGCTGGCTCTGAAGCGTTGTGCTCAATCCCTGTCTTGCCCCCCATTCTCGACCGTTGACCCCGAACCCTCAGCCCGGTAGGGGAAGCCCCCTCGCTCGGCGATGAGTACCAGGAGGCGGGCCGAGGCGCCCCGCGGCTGGTAGCGGCCCGTCTCCCACTCGCTGATGGTTTGCTGACGGGTGCCCATCTCCGCCGCCATCTGCTCCTGGCTCAGGCCCAGGTGCTGGCGCAGGGCCCTCACCTGCTGGGCGTTCCACACAGGCGCTCGTCTTCGCCTCTCCTTAGCCACCATTGCCCGAGGATCTTACACGCTTCCGTGTAAGAGATCAAGGGGTACGGCTACAGCCTGAGACGGCTCATGCCGTGCTAGCGAGATCAGGTGAGCCTGAGCGAGAAATTGGAAGCAAATAGGCTCGTGCAACACCTAGGGCGAGATTTATTGCTCTTCTTGCCGCTATTTGCCCTTGCTCGCAGAGAGATGATGGGCTAATATGCCATTGATAATTTAGCACTCTCCTCGGAAGAGTGCTAAATTATCTGTCCTGAGTAAGTGGCTCTGCAAAGGAGGGATGGTTGTGCCTGCCAAGAGGCGTGCATTAGCCAAGATCATTCCCTACGGCGATCGCATCGTGGTGAAACAGATCCTGCAGGAGGAGGTACGGGCCAGCGGCATCGTCATCCCCGACACTGTCAAGGAGAGGCCTCAGCTGGGCGAGGTCATCGCTGTGGGGCCCGGCCGCCTGGATGAGACCGGCAAGCGCGTTCCCATCGAGGTGAAGGTGGGGGAGCGCGTCCTCTTCGCTAAGTACTCCGGCCAGGAGGTGCCGCGGGGCATTCTGCCCGGCGATCAGGAAGAGTACCTGGTTCTCAAGGAGAGCGATATCCTGGCCCGCCTGCAAACCTAGAGAGCGGTTGTTGTTCCCGTAATCTCTTCGTCAGGGATAAGTCAAGGAGGGCAGAGGCATGGCTGCCAAGATGCTGGTTTTCGATGAGGAGGCTAGGCGCAAGCTCAAGAACGGCGTGGACGCCCTGGCCAATGCCCTACGGGTGACTCTGGGTCCGCGCGGCCGCAACGTGGTGCTGGAGAAGAAGTTCGGGCCGCCAGCAGTGGTGGACGACGGCGTCAGCGTAGCCAAGGAGATCGAGCTTAAGGACCCCTTCGAGAATCTGGGCGCTCAGCTCGCTCGCGAGGTGGCTACCAAGACCAATGACGTCGCCGGCGATGGCACTACTACCGCCACCGTCCTGGCTCAGGCCATCGTCCGCGAGGGGATGAAGAACGTGGCCGCCGGCGCCAACCCCATGGCCCTCAAGCACGGCCTGGAGCGGGGCGTGCAGGCGCTTCTGGATGCCCTGCGTGATATGGCTCGGCCGGTGGCTGGCAAGGAGCAGATCGCTCAGGTGGCTACCCTTTCCGGCCACGACAGCCAGATCGGCGAGACCATTGCCGACGTTATGGAGAAGGTTGGCAAGGACGGGGTGATCACCGTCGAGGAGGGCAAGGGCATCCGCCTGGAGACAGAGTTCGTGGAGGGCATGCAGGTCGACCGCGGCTACGTCTCCCCCTACTTCGTGACCAACGCCGAGCGGATGGAGGCCGTCATCGACGACCCCTACATCCTGGTTACCGACAAGAAGATATCGGCCATAGCCGACATCCTTCCCGTTCTGGAGCGGGTTCTCCAGGTGACCAAGAACCTGGTCCTTATTTGTGACGACTGCGACGGGGAGGCCCTGGCCACCCTGGTGGTGAACAAGCTGCGCGGTACCTTCAATGCTCTGGTGGTAAAGGCCCCTTCCTTCGGCGACCGCCGCAAGGCCATCCTGGAGGACATCGCCGTCCTCACCGGCGGCACCTTCATCACTGAGGAGCTGGGACGCAAGCTGGAGAACGCCCAGGTGTCGGACCTGGGCCGCGCCCGGCGGGTGGTAGCCACCAAGGATGACACGGTCATCATCGAGGGGCATGGCAGCGAGGAGGCCATCCAGGGCCGCATTAAGCAGATCAGGGCCCAGATAGAGGATACCACCTCCGAGTTCGACCGCGAGAAGCTGCAGGAGCGCCTGGCCAAGCTGGCTGGGGGGGTGGCGGTGGTGAAGGTGGGCGCCCCCACCGAGGTGGAGCTGAAGGAGAAGAAGCTGAGGGTGGAGGATGCCCTTTCGGCCACCCGCGCCGCCGTGGAGGAGGGCATCGTGCCCGGCGGCGGCGTCGCCCTTCTGCGGGCGGTGGCGGCTCTGGACAAGGTGGAGAAGGAGCTGAGCGGGGACGAACTGACGGGCGTTCGCATCCTCAAGAAGGCGGTGGAGGAGCCGCTGCGGATCATCGCCGAGAACGCGGGCCAGGAGGGCTCGGTGGTGGTGGACGCGGTGCGGAGGAGCAAGGACGCGGGGTATGGCTACGACGCGGCGGCAGGCGAGTTCTGCAACCTGTTAGAGCGGGGGATCATCGACCCGGTGAAGGTGACGCGCAGCGGCCTGGAGAATGCGGCGTCGATAGCGACGCTGCTGCTTACCACTGAGACGCTGGTGGCGGAGATACCGGAGCCGCCGAAGGGGCCGGAGATGCCACCGCACATGGAGTACTAGAGACTACTGGCTGAGAACTAGCGGGCCGCCCCGACGGCGTCGGGGCGGCCCTTGTGTTTGGGGGGCAGGGCGCTATCTGAGGGGTTTGATTGTGTTCGGCAATTTTCTTGGGCGGGTGTATCTGGGATGGCGGTTTCGGGGGCGGTTTCGGTTGATTGAATTGGGGGGTGGAGGAGGTGGTGGGCGAGGGTGTCGGCGAGGAGGCGGGTCTGGCGTCGGGTGAGCTTGGGGAGGGGGATGGGGGACGGGGAGGCATCGGGATCGAGGTGCTGGAGCCAGAGGCCGACGGCGGCGGCGTCGCGCTGGAGCTGGCGGTGACGGCGGGCCTGGCGTCGGATGAGGCGGGCGATGAGGTTTTCGATGGCGGGGGTGTGGAAGAGGACGA
>Ga0315280_10004317_pt1 | contig 21098 bp, 27 predicted proteins | sample YL17G06_40_MG_FD_203697 | JGI IMG/M metagenome (GOLD analysis project Ga0315280, IMG submission 203697) | Sediment microbial communities from Yellowstone Lake, YNP, Wyoming, USA - YL17G06_40 | ecosystem: Environmental > Aquatic > Freshwater > Lake > Sediment | place: USA: Wyoming | collected...
ATAGACCATAAGTTTATTAACAGTGTTATCTCCTGGACAAAATTCACTAAATATTAAAACTTTTACATAAGTCGAGGCAAGTAGATGGGGAGAAGAATGAGCACATCGATCTTTGAAAAATTTTTCCGGCAGCTTTTTACCAGGTTATCTTTTATTTCTGAACCACTATTACCCCTTTTTTTATCCCATTTTTTAAACAACCAGTTGAGGCAATGGAAGGACGAAGGATTGATCAACGACTTCAAGGCTGAGGCCAAGAGGATTCGGAAATTTCACTATAAAATAGCCGTCGATCTCGATTTAACTTCAGACCAAACGAAAAATATAATAAATAAATCTATGGTTAGAGTATCTAAGTGGGTTAGGAGGTGGGTTTATGGCTGAAGAGAAGAAAGGTCGCGCAAAGATAACAATTGAAATAGAGGTCAACGAGGAACTTATGGACGTTATGAAAGAAGCTATGGCTAAGATGCCAATGATGAGACAGATGTTTAGAATGGGGCGAGAATAGCAACTTATTGCGCAGTATAGACGACTTTGTGATCTATCACATGTATTTCGGTCAAATCTGCGAATCTGCGTTGTGGTTTTGGATAGCAAAACAAGTGCCATGAGTTTCGCCACTCAGCCTTAAGAAATAGGCCGAGATGGCGGGTTCTAGCTTACGACGACGACTACCTTCAGGATTCCCATAGCAAGGATTTATCCTTCAGTCTTTCGAGTTGATCATCAACTCTTTCGAGCCTTCTGCGAGCAGTTCTATCCTGCACCCGGCTCCAGCTTGTATATCTTGGCATTTTAAACACCTCTTGTGAAAGGAATTAATAAAGGAATTAATTTCGCCTCCCTAGTTCGAGAGGCCTATTTTTTCCTATTTTTTTATCCCTTTTTCATCCTTCTTATTCACCAGCATTGCGTCTTCTTGCTTATAAAGGTATTTATTTGGGGTTCTGTTAACTCTTAGGGGTTTAAACTTATTTAGAACATTGAATACTGAGAAATATCTTGAAAGAGATGATTGGGTTTATGGGCGAGAAACACAATAAACTCGGCATTGTAAGCTTGGTTCTGGGAGTGTTAGGGCTAATTTTTATCTTCTTTCCTCTTATGGTTCGATTGTTTTTTCTTGTACCCTTCGAATTAATTTTATCTTTGCTCATTTTTTCTTTAATCTGTAGCTTATCCTCAACAATATTAGGGGCAAATTTATATTTTAGAAGGAGTAAGGATTCTTATAACTTTAAAAGTCTAGCTTTAGGCATTATAGTGCTGTGTTTATTGGTATTTATTCTTGTTTGGCAAATCTTGGTAAGAATGTAACCATGGCCAAAATTGTGAGGACATGGCAGTAAGTTAAAAGACTCTCAATAAACAAGCAACTGGATTAGCCCATTTCTCTCGTGGATATTTTAATTAAAGACATCCACCTATTATCCCCAAGTTGTAAGGGTACATTTGCGATTTCTGCGGGGGTTTTACCGTTCAACCCCATGTGCGGTCTTATGAAATTGTAATAGATTTTATAGCCATCCATCATCGTTTCTGACGATCCACAAAAATGGATGCCGATTCCTGAATCTTTATTTAGCCGAAAAATGTACTGGCAATTTCGTAGAGCTTTGGATCCACTGTTTTAAGCTTGCAAACCGCGTCCTTTATGGGAACCGAGACTATCTCATTTCCCTTTAGGGCCGCCATAAACCCAAATTTGCCGTCTTTTACCAGGTCTATCGCAGCTATTCCGAATTTGGTCGCCAGAATCCGATCGAATGCCGTCGGAGGGCCCCCCCGCTGCAGATGCCCAAGCATAATCACCCTTGTCTCGATCTTCATCCGCTTCTCTATCTCCTTACCGAGGAAGTAACCGATGCCACCGAGCCTGACGTGGCCGAATTCATCCACATCAGAATTGTACACAACTTCCTCCCCCTTCGCTGGTTTAGCACCCTCGGCGACAACCACTATACTGAAGTTCCTCCCCCGCGCCTGGCGCTTTCGGATATATTTACAGATCTCTTCGATGTCGAACGGTTTCTCAGGAATTAGGATGTAGTCTGCCCCGCCAGCGATCCCAGCTTCCAGGGCTATCCAACCCGCGTGCCTCCCCATGACCTCGACCACAATAACCCTGTGATGCGATTCAGCTGTGGTGTGGAGCCTGTCTAGGGCCTCCGTTGCTGTCGAAACTGCGGTGTTGAACCCAAACGTATAGTCTGTGCACGCCAGATCATTGTCTATGGTCTTTGGCACGCCCACAACAGGCAATCCCATCTCGTAAAGTTTCTGCGCCACGCCAAGCGTATCATCTCCACCTATGGCGACGAGCGCATCTATACCCAATTTTTTGATGTTTTCAAGAATCTTCTGAGGGCCGCCCTCCAGCTTGAATGGGTTCGTTCTCGTTGTGCCCAATATCGTGCCGCCCTTTGCCATTAATCCAGAAATCGAATTCAGGTTTAGCGGCATAACATCCCCATCAATCAATCCCCGCCAGCCATCCTTTATTCCAAGCATCTCATAGCCGTAGCGATCTATTCCCTTGCGAACAACCGCCCTGATCACGGCGTTCGTGCCCGGGGCATCCCCTCCTCCGGTTAAAATTGCGACCTTCATTTTATCTCCCTTAACTGAGCGGGCTGAAATTTAAGCCTTTCCGGCGCTCCCGAACAGCTCCATTTTGGTTTTAACAACGTTCTTGATAGCTTCCCTGGCTGGACCCAATATTTTTCTAGGATCAAATTCTTTGGGTTGAGTGGCCAGCACCTCGCGGATCGATGCCATCAGTGTTAGTCGTACGTCGGTGTCTATGTTTATCTTGGCTATGCCCAGCGATATCGCCCGCCGAATGCTTTCATCAGGTATACCCTTGGCTCCAGGCAGCTCCGCCCCGTATTTCCTGGCCTTTTCTATCGCCCATTCAGGCACGCCCGATGCCCCGTGCAGGACGAGCAAAACATCAACCCTTTCCTTTATCTCCTTAAGTCGCTCGAAATCCAGCTTAGGCTCGCCTTTGAACTTGTAAGCCCCGTGGGAAGTCCCTATCGCCACGGCCAGAGCATCCACTCCGGTCCGATCCACGAATTCCTTGGCCACGTTCGGGTCGGTGAGAATGGCCTCGCGTTCATCAACAGTGTACTCCTCCACACCTGCGAGCCTTCCCAACTCGGCCTCCACAGAAATTCCCCTAGGGTGGGCGATATCTACAACCTTCTTTGTCAAAGCTATGTTTTCCTCGAACTTCAGCAAGGAACCATCAATCATAACAGAGGTGAAACCTGCTCCTATGCACTTGGCTGCTATATCAAAATCGGTGCCGTGGTCCAGATGTAAAGTCATTGGTACCGGGCTAAGCTCGGATGCTGTTTTCACCAGATTCACGATGTAATTCAGCCCAGCGTATTTTATTGCTCCGGGTGTGGCAGCAATTATCACGGGTGATTTCGCCTCCTTTGCCGCCTCCACAACGCCCTGCACTATCTCCATGTTGTTAACGTTAAATGCCCCTACCGCATACCCCCCAGCTCTTGCCTTCTCCATGACTTCCTTGTTCGTCAGTAAGACCATTTTGTCACCTTCTAACAATTTTTCACCTTATTAATATATCATCATCGTTCACCAAAGCTGCAAAGATTTCGAAACAATTCGGTGATTACAATACCATTATCGGAAAAAGTTGCAGGAAATTCTTAATTTAAGTGCGCACTAAGAAATTTGGCGATAAATTGGGCGATATCAAAAGAATGCTCGATCCAAAGACGATCGCATTAATCGGCGCTACGGAAAGGGAAGGTTCGGTTGGAAGAGCAATTATAGATAATTTGTTGCTGTTAAAAAATAGAAAGATTTTGCCGGTGAATCCCAACAGCCAGCCTGGAGGTGTAATAAGGCAACATTGGTTTTAAAATGAGTAAGTAAGAGCGAGCGCAAATCTAAGTTAATCCTACCCTAAATTTTATTCTTCGGAGAATTGTTATAATGGTGGACATGATGATTTTAGGTTGCGTCGAATTCTCTGCTCCCGGAAAAACATTGGAGGACAAGTTAAGGGTGCTTGAGTCGCACGAAATGTGGCTTGAATTGGTCAACAACGGTCTCACAAAAAACCGATCAAAAGAGATTTTTGAAACAATCCCAAGTTTCAACGTTCCCGTCAAATCCGTTCAGGCCAATGTCTTACGTGACTTGCATCCATTGGGTAAAAGTAAAAAGGACCAAGAAATTGCTGTGCTCCACATCGAAGAGACCATGAAATTAGCCTCTAGGCTAGATGCGAAAAACATTGTAACAGTGGCCACCTACGGAGAACCCATGGTTGAAGATCCGATGGAAAAATGCGTTGACACGTACACTAATCTCTCAAAGCTTGGGGCAGAACTCGGTGTAACGGTGTCCATTGAGGCGTTAGGCAAAAACAGGACAACGTTTCTTCCGAGCGTGGAAGATGTCTGCGACTTGGTCCGAAAGGTTGGCTCAGATTACGTGCGCCCGATGGCCGATACGATGCACATAAATGATAACGGAGAGAACGTGGCGAAGGTGGTTGGAAAGCATGCTCGGGAGCTAGCGGAACTTCAACTTCGCGATATCGACTCTAAACCTCCAGGGCGCGGCAACATTGATTTTGGGTCAGTGTTAAAAGCCATCAAAGGGAAGTTTAAGGGACTGATCTGTCTTGAATATCGGCCCGGTCTAAATCCTTACGCCGATTTAGAATGGGCACGCGAATTCGTAAACAGGCTCATCTCTGAGGTTCGATGATCACTTTGAGTGATTCTTTGGCCTCAGCAACGAGCCGAAAACCTAACCCTGCCTCTGCCAATCCCAATCGGTGGGTGATCATATCGTGAATATTCACCCTGCGTTCCTCGATCAGCCTTAGGGCCTCATCAAGATCAGTCGGGGCTGCGCCGTAGGAAGTCATGATTGTCACTTCATCACGCCAGAATTCAGATATCGGAACCGAGATATCGGCACCCCGTTCAGGCACGGCGAAAAACAAAACAGTGCCACCGCGGTCAACGCACTGCAAAGCCTGTTTGCTCGCGGAAATGGACCCCGCACAAACTATCACCCGATCTGCAAGCCTACCCTCGTTGAGTCGGCGAAGCCTTTCAGGTACATCCTCTCCAGCATTTATCACGGCATCCGCTCCAAATTTTTCTGCAGCCTTCAGTCGATATTCATTTATGTCCGTAGCGATCACCCTCCCCGCACCATTCGCGCGTGCGAGTTTTACATGCAGCAACCCAGATATACCGCTCCCGAGAATTAGCACGCTATCGCCTTTCTGTACCCGGGCTAGCCTCTGTCCGCGCACCACGCATCCAAGCGGCTCGATGAACGTCCCATCCTCAAACGATAGATTTTCAGGTAAAAGGTAAATCCCACGCTCTACGTTCAACCTTGGCACGCGTATGTACTCGGAAAAGCCCCCTGGATTATAATTAGTCTTGTGAAGTGTTTCGCAGGCGGTATGGTGGCCGCTCAGGCAGTAGCGACATGTATTGCAGGGTACATGATGGGAGACGAATGCCCTGTCGCCCACTTTGTAACGCCTCACGCCATCACCCACTTCAACGATTTCGCCCGTGGCCTCGTGGCCTAGCACTCTAGGGGCGCTTTTGACGCGATACCATTCGAGCACGTCGCTACCGCAGATGCCGCAGGCCATCACCTTTACTAAAAGCTCGCCGGGACCGATCTTAGGCTTCTGCATCTCCTCCAGTCTCACATCGCGATTACTGTAGTACATTGCAACCCGCATGATGCATCCACCTAGAAAATCATGGACGCTGAACCTTAAAATCTGATTTATCGACGGGAGTTTTCTGATTCAGCACGATCACAGTTTCTGCAGAGATTTTTCGAAATCCTTCACCTTAGGTTGCTTTTTGCCCTTGCCAGGTACGACGCTGTGGCCTTCCTTCTTGAGACGGGCCGCTTGCGCTTTTGTCCCACCCGGGAATTTTTCGTTAAGGCTACCATCTACCTTGATTACCCGCCAGAAGGGCGCTATGACTTTGTTTCCTTCCTGAAGGTCCTCCTCCGCCGCCTCGGCCACAATTCTAACGAAAATTCCCGTCGTTATTGGACAAGTGGTATCAACCTTGAATTCCTTCGATAAACGTCTCCTAATCTCTTCTTGGGTCACAAGTTTTCCTTTTTTAACTTTACAAATCAGGGCCTTGACATCAAGAGGGCTTGGGATGAGCATCTTTCCTTCACCAAATCTTTTCACCATTTTTGGTGGGATCTTAACTATTTTCGGCTCCTTTTCCAGTTTTTCCTTCCAAGGTTTGCGTGTTTTCATTTTTCACACCTGCACTTTAGAATTTCACCCACCTGTAAAAGGCTTTCTTAACAACCTCCGCCCCGATGAAGTAAAGCGCCAAAATGCCCAACAGCAAAAGAATGAACTCTGCCGGTATCGACGTGAATCCCAATAGCTGTCCCAGTGGAGTGTAAGGAATAATAAGAGTTAGCCCGATCACCGCGAGGGTAGCTATCATAAGATTCCTGCCAGGCTTGCTCCTGAAGGATGGCCTCCTAGTTCGAATTATAAGCACGATCAATGCCGCTGAAATAACGGATTCCAAAAACCATCCAGTCCTGAACTCGTTCGTCCCAGCAGATAGGATGAACAGCAGCGCGCCGAATGTTAAATAATCAAAAACCGAACTCAGGACTCCGAAGGCCAACATAAACCTCCGGATGAACTTGATGTTCCATCGCCGGGGCTTATCGACCATTTCACGGTCCACACTGTCTGTGGCTATTGCCATCTCCGGGAAATCAGTCATCAGATTCATGAGCAAGATCTGCATGGGTAGCAAGGGTAGGAAGGACAAAAAGATGGATGCCCCCGCCATGCTGAACATGTTCCCGAAGTTGGCGCTGGCGGCCATGAAAACATACTTGAGGGTGTTGGCAAATGTCCTCCTTCCTTCTTCCACGCCCTGCTGGAGCACACCCAAATCCTTTTCGAGGAGTACTATATCCGCCGCTTCCTTAGCAACGTCGACAGCGCCGTCCACAGAGATTCCTACATCGGCAGCGTGGAGTGCGGAAGCATCGTTGATCCCATCCCCCATGTAGCCCACGACATTTCCCGCTTTCCTGAGGCCAAAGATAATGCGTTCCTTCTGGTTCGGTTCGACCTCAGCAAAGAAATCCACATCGTTCACTCTTTTGATCAGCGCTTCATCACTCATCTGACGAAGTTCCGAGCCCGTGAGCATCTTGGGGCTAGAGATCCCAACCTGCTGGCTGACGTTAGCAGCTACGAATCGATTGTCCCCAGTTATGATCTTAAGCGAAACTCCGAGTTGTTTTAAACGGCCTATGATCTCTGCGATTCCTGATTTTGGGGAATCGTAAAAGATTATGAATCCTAAAAACGTCATGTCGGCTTCCTGGTCCTTGGTGATCGAGAGGCTGGGATAGGAATCTTGGTACGCCACTCCAAGGGTGCGGAAACCCTGTTGGCTGAGGTTCTCATATTTTTGCATAATCTTTTCTCGAACCTCGGAGATCTTCTTAACACCATCGGGAGTTTCTGCCTTTGAGCAAATTTCAAGGACGTTATTCAAAGCGCCCTTAGTCACAAGAAGACGCTGGTCCCCCTTTGAGACGAGGATGCTCAAGCGCTTTCGGACAAAATCATAGGGTACCTCGTCCAATTTCTGGTAACCAGAGATGTCGAACTTTTTTTGGGCGCGAATCGCCTCGTCCATGAGGTTCTTGAAGCCCGTCACATAAATCGCGTTCAGATAGGCGTAAAATAGGACCTTACCGTTCTCCTTTCCTTCCACATCAATATACGAGTGAACCCGCGCAACCCCTTCGGTCAGGGTGCCGGTTTTGTCAGAGCACAAAACATTCATGCTTCCGAAGTTCTCTATCGAGACGAGACGTTTGACGATGACTTTCTGGCTTGCCATGCGCTTGGCGCCGTGAGAGAGGTTGACGCTTATGATCGCCGGGAGGAGCTGCGGCATAAGTCCAACCGCAAGCGCCAATGCGAAGAGAAAGGAATCCAAAACTGGACGGCTAAAATAGACGTTTATGGCGAAAATAGAGATCACCAACAAAAGCGTAACTTCCATGAGGAGATATCCAAAACGCCTAACGCCATGCTCAAATTCCGTCTCGGGCGCTCTGATTTTAAGCCGCTCTGAAACCTTGCCAAATTCGGTTTCCTTGCCTGTCTCCACAACCACTGCCCTTGCACTTCCGCTGACCGCGTGAGTTCCCATAAAAAGGGCATTCTTCCGCTGAGAGAGCGGAGTTTCGGGAGCCAATACTCCGGCCATTTTTTCGACGGGGTATGTCTCGCCTGTCAGGGCCGCTTCATCGACGAAGAGGTCTTTGGACTCCAGAATTAGGCAGTCTCCCGGGATGAGGTCCCCCGCGCCGATGACAACGACATCACCAGGAACTACCTCCTCGAGGGTGATTTCCTTTTGGCTTCCACCGCGCAGCACCGCCACTTTTATTTGAACTATGCCAAGCAATTTCTGGACCGCTTTAGTCGCTCTTCGTTCCTGCCAGAAACTGAGCAGGCCGCTTATGATAACTATCGTCAGTATGATTGTTGCGTTGACCTTTTCACCTAGGAAGATTGACAGTCCGGCAGCGATGATTAGGATAAGGATGATCGGGCTCTTGAACTGAGAAAGCAGAATCGTGGGGGCATCCGATCTCTTTTTGGGCTTGAGGAGATTCGCGCCGCAGCTTGCGAGCCTCTGCTTGGCATCATCGCTAGATAGTCCCTGTGAGGTTGTTTTAAGCCTCTGGATCAGCTCACCAACTGGCATGCTCCAGAATGTCCGAAGAGGTTGCTGCGATTCACCGTTCTGTGAAATCTGGCCTGATCTATCATCGGCGAGTTTTGCTTGCATGTACTGCCCTTTGTTGATATCTAGTCAGTACTCTTTACACTTTTGTGAATGTTGAAAAACCGATGGAAAAAATTCTGGTTCTAAATAAACTGACAATAAAAGTCGAAGTGGAAAATCTAAGATCTACTGGCTTCTACTTCTTACCGCTTTTTATTTTTTCAAATAGCTCTTGCGCTTCCCGTGGAGTCGCATTTTCATGGATGATTGAACGAATTGCCCTTATCATCGCGACGGGATAATCTGATTGCCAGACATTTCTCCCAAGGTTCACACCTATGGAGCCCTTCTGTAATCCATCGTAAACGAACTCAAAGACTTCCAACTCGGTATCCGCCTTCGGTCCGCCGGCCATGACCACTGGCACAGGGCAACCTTTCACTACCTTTTCAAAACCTTCTTCGCAATAGTAAGTTTTCACCACCCTCGCGCCAAGCTCAGCAGCGATCCTGCATGCCAATGCGAGATATCGGGCATCACGCTTCTCCAGCTCCGCGCCTACTGCTGTTACCGCCATGGCTGGGATGCCGTACTCCTCACATTCGTTAACGAGATTCGCCAAGTTCAACAGCGATTCATGCTCGTGCTCGCTGCCGACGAAAATGGAGAGTGAAACTGCGCTTGCATTCAGCCTGATCGCCTCTTTCACGGAGGTGGTAATGCCCTCGTGGGACAGCTCATCTTTTCTGGCCATGCTCGTACCGCCAGAGACCCTGAGGATAATAGGTTTGGAATTTTTTGGATCTATCGAGGAGCGGAGTATTCCTCTAGTTAGCATTATCGCGTCCGCATAGGGCAGAAGGGGCTCGACGGTTTTACCCGGCTCCTCTAACCTGTAGGTCGGCCCCTGGAAATATCCGTGATCTATGGGCATGAATAGGGCCCTGCCATCACTTTGGATCAGTTGTGCGAGCCGATTTCTCATTCCCCAATCCATCGCGACTCCTCCTTTAGGTTTTATTTTTCAGGCCTAATTATGATATAGCCTTTGTCAATTAACCAGTGGTGGAATTCCCAGGTTGTATGTTTACAATCAGTTCTACAAGTTTTTCTCGTTTTCTCATATTCTTCCGAACCTTGCTTTTGAGAGTTTAGTACAAGCTGCACCGGGCACTTCACATCCTTGCAAAATTCCCTACTTTTGTACTCCACATGTTCCTTGATTGTCATGAATTCTGCCTTCTTGGCCAATCTGTAAACTTTACCTAATTTTGTTTAACCGCATCGCATATAAAGAAACATTGAAGAAACTAGTATTGTAAAAATAGCGTGAGGTCAGTTGGTAGATTGTATGAGCACAAAAACGAAAAAACTTTTGTCGCTGTTGTTAGTTATAGGCTTTCTCCTTTCGATTGTAGTTATAGGCTTACTAGCATTCCTCTTTAAGTAGAAGCTTAATTTGTGCAAAATTAGAGGATAAGATAGCGCGGCCGTGGTCTAGCCTGGTCTAAGACTCAGGCCCTCCATCAATGAGGAAAGCCTGTAACGCGGGTTCGAATCCCGCCGGCCGCACCATTCAAAAAATAACTCCGCTCCACAGCGAGCGCTAGTCCTCTCTCCACTTGAACAGCTTCGCTGCGGTAACGAAAACAACAAGTGTCATCAAACCAACCACGACAAGATCTATCAATGCCCCAACGAAGTTGCTGTAAACCATAACTGCGTTTAGCCCATCGATTATGTAGAATAGTGGCAGAACATGCGCGAAGGATTGTAGGTACACGGGCATGATGCTGATTGGAAAGAATGTGCCGGCAAGAAACATCATGGGAAAAGTCACGACATTTCCAATAACGCTGGCCGTCTCGGGAGTCTTAGCCACAGTTCCTACCAGCATTCCCATCGAAGCGAAAAGCATCGGCCCTAGGATCAAGAAAGGTACAAGCCAAAGTGACAGCGAAATGTGTGCGCCGAATGCAGCTATTCCCACCGCAACCATCAACAAGAAGGACGCTACTGTCAGAATAATATACCATATCACCTTTGAGGCTAGCCATTCCATCTTGGTAATAGGAGTCAATGATAACTGCTTAAACAACTTTCTCTTCTTGTATTCTGAGGATATTTCTACAAGAGAAAACATTGGGCTCACGAGCACTGAAAAACCGATGAGTCCAGGGATAAGAAAATCGATGTATTTGTACACCTTTTCGTTGACCGTGGTCTGGCTCATGCCGATGATCGGTGAGCCGCCGTAGTGCTGTAGGTTGAATGCGTTTATCACTCCATTTACGGTTCCGCTTACTATGGCGCTGGAGCTCTGTGCAGGGTTGGTATAAACGGTTATACCGACGGGGTTCCCTGCAACGTAGTTCAAAGAGAAATTCGGAGGGATAACTATTCCATCCGATGCCGAGTGATCCGAGAGGTAATGCGAAAAATTTTCAGAAGCATTTACCTGTGATAATTTAACTGTGCCTGTGTTTTCAAGCGCATTCATGAATAAGGTTGATATTTGACCAGTATCTTGATTCTGAATGTAAACTTTTATGGGCCCTGAAGAACCTGAGAAAACGGCGCCGAAAATAAGTATGAGAATCACGGGGAATATCAAACCGAAGAACAGTCCAATTCTATTCCTCAAATACCCGCGTCCAAAAAATTTGACATCATTTATAATTCTTCTAACATTAACCATGTGTCTTATCTCCCCTATTTGTCGGTGCATTTGCCGCATTATTTTTCGCACTAATTTCACCATGCGCGTCTATTTTTCCGCGCACCAGTTTAACGAAGATGTCGTCCAAACTGTCGTGGCGTGTGTGAAGCTCACCCCATTCCAATCCAGACTTTTCGATGGCCTCTAACGCTACAAACGCATCATGTTTTTTGCCAATTGATATGCTGATCAAACCCTTGCTTTCAAAATTAACCTTTAGTTTCGTTTTTGCCGTAATGTAATCTGATAGCTTCTTGGATCCATGGATCTCAAGTCTTTCTCCTGAACCATGCTCTGCAATAATTTCGTCTGGAGTTCCCATGGCCACTATATGGCCCTTGTTCATGATAGCAACCCTGTCAGCAAGATGCTCAGCCTCATCAAGGTAATGGGTAGTCAGAATTATCGTTTTGCCCATGCTCTTTAACAGTTTTATTACCTCCCAAATCGTCCTTCTTGCGCTTGGGTCAAGACCTGTAGTCGGTTCATCGAGGAAAAGAAGTTCAGGGGAATTCACGAATGAGAGAGCAAGTCCCACCTTCTGCTTCTGACCTCCTGAAAGATCCTCAAAAAGGACGTTAGCCGAATCCTCCAGAATAACTTCTTTCATGATCTTATTAGAATCGACGCTGACACCGAAGAGCATCGCGTAGTATTCCACCGCTTCTTTAGGGGTAGCCTTTTCAAAGAATGTGAACTCCTGGGGTATAACCCCAATTTTCTTGTGAAGTTCATACCCATTCTTCCAAGGATCGAGACCGAGTACGCTTACCGTGCCTTCGTCCTTTTTTCTCAAACCCTCCAGAATTTCGATCGTTGTGGTCTTACCTGCGCCGTTTGGACCCAGAAGTGCGAAAACCTCTCCACTTTCAACCGAAAATGAAACTCCATCAACTGCCTTTAAAGCGCCGTACGATTTCTTGAGCAAAGTAACTTCAACCGGAAGCATCTAAATACATCCAAGAAATTAAATTTTTTATTTTATAAGTTAACTGATAATGCTCAAATACTTATCCCCGTCGAACTTTCCTAACCAATGAACAAGGTGAAAGATTTTAAGCAGGTACCCCACCAATTTTTACCTATGTATAAGCGAATGCTACTATGTGTGACCAGCGCAACGCCAAAGGAAGTTGTCGAGACCGCGGTGAGACTGTGTTTCAAGGAGACCAAAGTACAAGTTTTGCACGTCGTCCACCTATTGAACGATTTCGTGAGAAAGGAGGTCTCAAAGGAATTTTCTTGGATAATAGACACCTTCAAAAAAGCTGGTATAAAATGTGATCTAGAAATCGTTGAGTCGACGGATGTTAAAAACGCGATCATCTCATTCGCCAAGAAAAATTCTAGCGATGTAATAGTAACGGGAGTGATTCCGCGAAAGGGCCTGCTTGGTTTTTTCTCTGAAAGCATCTCGGACTACGTGGTAAAAAATGCCCCTTGCACAGTAATCCTCGTGAGAAAAGCAGGGCAATTGGCTTGATTCCCTCGACAACTGGGAATAGTCGGCGATGCACTTGAGCATCCTCTCTATAGGGCCTATGCTTGCCTTCGTGGTAACGATTTATCTAATTTTTAAGCATCCAACAATAAGAATTCCCTTTACAAAAAAATATATTTATATTGGCTATGGATTTGCGCCTATCATTGGTCTGATAGTTTTGTTTGCGACCTTTTCGATTAGCCTCGGCACCATCACTAGGGGGATAGTTGGCAGCGCGGGTGTAGAACCATACTCCATCATTATACTGATAATGTCTTTAGCATACATCTGTGTTTCGCTGGATTTCACGGGTTTTTTTGAGTACCTCTCGTTGCGAGTTGCGAGGTTTTCTAAGAACTCTAGCAAAAGGCTCTTCCTGTACTTTTTCTTGCTTACAGCATTTCTATCTCTGTTCACAGATAACGACACTGTGATCCTGACAATGACACTCATCACTTTCTACATGTGCCGAAATGCAGGAATAAATCCGATCCCATTTCTGTTCGCACAGTTTTTTACGGTAAACATCTTTGGCATGACGCTCTACATCGGAAATCCTACAAACATAGTGGCTGCTGAGTTCTATGGACCTGGACTTTCCTTCGTTGATTTCGCGAAGTGGATGATTCTGCCATCAGTTGTTGCAGCAGCCTTATGCATCTTTTTGATTTGGATAATTTTTAGAAAAAGTATCCCTAGTAAATTTAAACAATCCCCAATAGATCCCATCTCAGCCATTAAAAATAGAAACGGGGCTTTATTTGGTTCAGTAGTGTTAGGACTCACTATTGTCTTTATGAGTTTAGCCGATAGCTTGATCCACGCTCCACTATGGGCAATAGCTCTTTTTTTTGCAATCGTGATGTTTTTGCATGATGTTGTATCATACCGTTCTGGAATCTTAAACATCTCGTCGAGGATACCTTGGGAAATAGTACCTTTTCTTATTGGACTTTTCATTGTGATCGAGAGTCTTGCCTCTACTGGATGGACCGAATTATTCGGGTCTCAACTATCAAAGATATCCGGGAGCCCGATAACCTCGATATTCGCAGTAGGCTTTATGTCCTCCCTAGCCACAGGAGTCATGAACAACTACCCTATGACTATATTCTTCGTCAGGGCTTTCCAGAGTCATTCCTTTGTGGCCTTATCCAATACAACTAAGCTAGGTTCTACTTTGGCGTTAATAGCTGGTAGTAACTTGGGTGCTAACTTCACGCTTATCGGCGTGCTCGCAGGCCTTATGTGGGCAAAGATACTTTCGGATAAAGGATATCCTATTTCTTTTAAGGAGTTCTCAAAGTACGGCTTCTTGATAATGCCCATTGTGATTGCTGTTGCTTGTTTGGTGATATCAATCGAAGTGGCAATTTTATAGGTTCCGCCGCCCCCCTCGCGACTTTACCAGCGGGTAAATCATCAGCGCTCCAGCTATGAAGCCGCCGATGTGCGCCCAGTATGCGACCCCCGAAGGCGCCCCTCCGATCAACAAATAAGATGTGCTGATTACCTGCAGCAAGAACCAGAAGCCCAGAAAAAATATCGCAGGGATCATGAAAATGCCGAAGGGAAAAATGTATGTGTAAACTCTAGCACGGGGATAAAGCACTATGTAAGCCCCGAGCACGCCTGAAATTGCCCCCGACGCACCTATTGTTGGTATCATGGAACTTGGATCGGAAAGGACTTGCACAAGGCTGGCTGCTATACCGCTCATAAAATAAAACAATATGAATCTGCGTCTGCCTAGAGCGTCCTCGATGTTATCACCGAATATCCAGAGGTACAGCATATTTCCGAAGATGTGGAGAAAACCTCCATGTAAGAACATCGATGTGAAAATAGTATAAAGTTCCTTCCACTTGACTACAAGCGCCGGCTTCATGCCGTATAAGTCAACAATCCTGTCGAACGATCCCGAGAAATAAGAAGCTAGAAAAATTGCTGTATTAGCTGCTATTAAAAATATAGTGAGGATTGGTTTAGTCCTTCTCGGATTATCGTCCTTCAAGGGAAACATAGGAATTCTCGCCCAACGCTCAAAGTATTGTTGGGCAACTTCGAGATCAGGATTTTCTCCTACCTTTCAACCGGTAAGATGCAACTCCCGCGCAAACTATGACTACTATTAAAATAATTACAATTATCGCTGCGATAGGCACTTTTCCTTCTTGTCCCCCTTGAGCGAGTATTTTTTTATAAATGGAATACTCATCAAAAGTCTTCCCATCAGTGCCAACTGCTTGTAGGTGAAGTGTGCTAAGTGTGCCATTATTGGATATGTTTACCACAACAAAGTTGTACGTCGACTGGGAGTAGGCGGTCCACCAGTTTGATCCAACACCATATAGTGGTGCACCCCATCCGCCGCTGACTATGTAGACTGTTCCATTCTCTGGAGACGGCTGATAGTTCTCTCGAGATATTGAATAGTTTATTGGATACGTTCGCTCGTAGTCATGATCGTGGCCAGAGATGGCTAGGTCAACGTGGTAATTATCGAATAGGGGAACCCAATACTTCTGAACTGACGCACTGCTGCCATGGCTACTCGAGCTGAAAGCCGGCTCATGGAAGAGAACCACCTTCCAGGGGTAGTTCTCATGCTCGGCAAGGTCGCTTTTCAGCCAATCGAGTTGTTCCCCTGTAACGCCACCATAGTTATTAAGGGCTATGATATGAAGGTCTGGACCCCAGTCGATGGAGAACCACTGCTCATTCCCTGGCAGGGAATATTGCTTAAAGTAGTTAGTGGCCATCCCCTCATGATTTCCAAGGATGGGGATAATAGGTATAGTCAAGCCTCCATTCTCCGTGACCCAAATATTGTCCATCGCGGTAAACCAATCGTCCCACAGTGCTTGGTTCGTCCCTGTACTAACCGTATCGCCGGAGTATAGGACGAACGATGGATTAAACTTTGCCATCGCTCGAGATACCGCATCCCTTGCCGATGGATTGTCGCGCGAGTCACCACCCGCAACAAAGGTTATACTTGTCCTGTGGTCAGGGCCAGTCTGGAACTTGCGCTCAGCGCTCCAGCCCCCGTTATCCCCGCCGCAGATGAAATAATAGACCGTATTCGGCAATAACTCGGTTAGCTCGACATCGTGGATGTACCCTCCAGCGCCAGAATAAGTATGATTGCTACCTGTCTTGCTAGATAAGTATTGAGATGGATCTCCACCTCCGGACTTCGTATCGTAGTGCACTATGTTTTCAGCATTTTCTGTTCTGGTTTTCCAAGTCACAACAATCGTGCTCGTGGTATCGTTCTGGTTCCACGTCAAATGAATTTCGATGGGCGGGTCTGAGCCTTGAGCGGATACATGTGAGACTAAGCTAACTTCGGCTAAAATTAAGGTAGCCACGATCAGCAGGGACAGCGCCCAACAAACCTTCTCCTTCTTCAACTTCTCACCTGTTAAGCTTCTCAAGAAATACAGAGTAACGCCATTTAAAAAGTTATGCTGTTACCTTTGCTGAGTTTTGATAGTTATGACATCCTCCTTGAACTTCCTGTTGGGCACTATCATCACTCGCTCATCATTTGTTTTCAGTTTGGTAACAGTCAAAGTCATCTCGGTTATTCTACCTCTTACTCCTGATATCTCCACCTCGGCCCCTATTTTTATCGATTTGTCCCCGATTAGCGAGATGCCGGCGAAGACATTTTGAATCCAAATATCTTTCAGGGCAAATAAAACGACTACTCCAAGTGCGCCGAGCGGGGCTAAGATTCCCACCAACAACGAAGGGATATTCCAGAGGAACAGTAAAAATAACGCCGAACTTATAGTAAAAATACCTGAAATTAGATTGGTTAGATTTTGGTATCCTGCAAGCCTGCCAAATTTTCGTTTAACTAAAGCGCTGGTCGATAGTCTAAAAATTATAATTATCGCAAATACTACCAATGTTCCTACGATCCTAGTCGCTGCAACACTTAATTCCAAAATGTTTCCACCTCAGGAAATTGATTTTAAAAGTGTATTAAATACTTTGTTAGCCAATCACAAATTGTGCTAACATGCTCCATTTGATCATTGCTGACGCTGAGCTCGAAACGGTGCCTGCAGAAATCGCATCTAACCGCGTCATCGCCTGGCAAGCCCATCGCAGGGGAAGGCGACCTACCGAGATCTTACTAGATTCCAACTTTCATTACCCAGCTATGCGAGGCCTACCGGATGCTGACCGCAGGGGGAGGCCAGATATCGTGCACGTTTGCCTAAATGCCGCGCTGGACACTCCACTCAATCGCGAAGGGTTATTGCGACTCTACGTTCACACCCGTCAAAACAAGCTCATTACCGTTGACCCATCAACGCGATTGCCTCGAGCTTACAACCGATTCACGGGCTTGATGGAACATCTATTCCTAAAAGGTTCTGCACCGCCGGAAAATCCGCTCCTGCACATTCGAGATGAATCGCTGAGCGAGATAATCAGCCATGTCAAACCGGCGAAGGTTCTGTCGTTCAGCGAGCATGGAAGCAGAAAACTCTACAGCGAGCTATTCCATGGCATTTCGAAGGATGATGAAGTTTGTGCAATAATCGGTGGATTCCCCCACGGCGATTTCCTTTCAAACGTGACGGAATTATCGGATGAATTCATATGTATAGACCCAGAGCAGCTCGACGCCATAACTGTGCTAACTAGGGCAATATGCGCATACGAGGACATCTTCGAGGTACAAAAGACTCGATTTGGAGGGGTGACCCATGCCCAGACGGACCTCCCGTGAGCTAAGGGCTGAGCACAAAACCATAGCGGCCGAGCGGATCGAGCGCCTCTTCGATCTTGCTGACCGAGTGTCCAGCACTAGACTTGAACTCGCCGATAGGTATGTCAAGCTCGCCTGGCGGCTCGCAACGCGCTACAACGTCAGGCTGCCTCCTGGCCTAAAAGTAAAGTTATGCAGGAAATGTATGGTCTTCTTAAAGCCTGGCATAAGCTGCCGTGTGCGAACCCGCCCAAAACCGCCAAGAATCGTGATGACATGCCTGAGATGTGGCCACCAAATGCGTATTCCATATGAAGAGAAAGGAACGAAATTGATGAGAAATGTTAATTAAACACCTCAACATATTTAGACGGTCGATGGGATAACACCTATCTGAGGGAAAGAAATGTCTGTCCAAGAGATTCAACCAAACTTGCTGATAAAGCGGCTCAGCGGGGAGCTAAGTAAGTTAAAGGAACTTAGCCCACCCGAGTGGAGCCGCTTTTCTAAAACAGGCGTACACAAGGAGCGACCGCCGGAACAATTTGATTGGTGGTATACCCGCGCGGCCTCTGTCCTAAGGCGGATATACATAGATGGCCCCGTGGGTATTGAGAGGCTTAGAACATACTATGGCGGCCGCAAAAATCGAGGCGTGGCTCCGGAGCACTTCCGGAAGGCTGGTGGAAAGGCCTTGCGGACTATCCTACAGCAGCTCGAGCAGGCTGAGCTCGTGACTAAGACAGAGCGCGGGGGAAGAAAAGTCACACCAAAAGGTGCTAAAATGCTAGCTAGCCTGGCCGAAAAGGCGAAAGCTGAGATACCGAAAGCTCCAGAGGCGGCTTGATCAATTGGAAGATGAGGAGGAACTTAGGAGGAGGAAGCTATTGGAACTTCAGGCGAGGTTCGAGGATCAGCGTCGTCAAGAGGAAGCTCGAATGCAGTACGAAGTCCAAAAAAAGCTCGCCATTCAGCAGATACTCACGCCAGAGGCGCGGAGCAGGCTTGCGAACATAAGGGCGGCGAAGCCCGAGTTCGCCGAACAGATCGAGCTTCAGCTAATCCAGCTAGCCCAATCCGGCAGGCTGACATCCCAGATCACGGATATGCAGCTGCGCGAGATATTGAAAAGGCTTCAGCAGCGTAAGCGTAAGATAACGATAAGGAGGGCTTAGATGGCTAGAAATAAGCCGGCTGCGTTCAAGCGAAGGTTAGCAAGTGCAAAGAAAGGGACCCGCCGAGTGCCAGTTTGGGTAATGGCCAAGACCGGTGGCAAGGTGCGCTATAATGCAAAGAGGCGAAATTGGCGTCGTCAACGCTTGAAGCCCTGAGGTGAGCCCATGCCTGAAGAGAGAATATACGTCATACCACTTCGGCGAGCCAAGGATGCACCTAGAAATCGCCGCGTTCCCAGAGCTGTGAAAATTGTGCAGGAGTACTTAAAGCGACACATGAAATCAGATCATATCAAGCTCAACGAGGAACTGAATCGGAAGTTGTGGGAGCGGGGGATAGAACACGTTATATCAAGAGTTCGGGTACGAGCTGTAAAAGCCGACGATGGTTCAGTAGAGGCTTTCTTGGCAGAGTAGCTGGTGCTTCTCGATGGAGGTGACAAGGTGCCGATAGCAAGAGTTAATTTCGACCACCTTCCATTCCTTGGCGTCCTAGCTATAACGACGGACAAAATTGTGCTCTTGCCAAGGCATTTCAGCGTTCGAGAAAAAGTGGTGCTCGGCGCGCTAGGTGTGCGAGTTGCGAGGGCAACCGTGGACAATAGTTCACTAATCGGCGTGCTCACGGCCGGAAATTCAAATGGGCTTGTCACTTCAAGCTTGCTCGAAGTCGAGGAGGAGAGATTTCTGGGCGAGCTCGGGATAAAAGTCGCCCGCGTGCAAGACAAGCACACAGCGATGGGGAATATGGTGCTCGCAAACGATAAGGGAGCGTTGGCCAGTCCTAATTTATCGGCTGATGCAATTGAGACAATAAGTAAAACACTTGGCGTGCCAACTGAGCAAGGCACGATCGCGGGTATCAATAACGTCGGAGCAGCAGGGGTGGCCACAAATAAAGGAGCGCTTTTGCACCCAGATGCGACTGCCGAGGAAGCCGAGGCAGCCGAGGAAATCCTTGGGGTGCCGGTGGATGTTGGCACTGGATGCGGCGGAGTAAAATATGTGGGTGTTTGCATGATCGCTAACTCATACGGCGCCATCGTCGGGGAAACTACGACCGGCCCGGAGCTTGGAAGGATAGAAAGCGCGCTCGGCTTTATTTGAGGTGGAAAGATGGTCAAGATATTTAGAGTTAAAGGTTGGTTCAAGCAAGGTTTCCAAAAACAGACCTTCACTCGAGAGATTCCCGCAATATCCGAAAAGCACGCGCTCGAACGCATTTATTCGGAAGTCGGGAGCAAACACAGGATTAAGCGAAACCTAATCAACATTGAAAGCACAACTGAAATTAAGCCAGAAGAGGTAACAGATCCTCGTGTGGCGGCGCAGCTGAGATGATAGGATGGAAAAAGTTCCCTTGGAAGAGCGGCAGAGGCTCCAGCGAATCCTAGCCGAGTTGGAGGAGTATCAGACCACAGCCGACCTGCTCCGACAACAGCTTTCAATCTGGGCTTCATCGATATCCGAGCTCTCGATGACCGTTGAGACAGTAAAAACTATCAAAGGACTCAAGCCAGACACTGAGATACTTGTTCCAATAGGCTCCGATTCGTTTGCAACCACTAAGATAGCCTTAACGGACAGGGTGATAACTGGTCTAGGCGCAAATATCTCGGCCGAACGGAGCGTTGAAGATGCGGTGAAGATGCTCGAAGCTCGAATCTCTGAGTTTGAAGAGCACATGGAGCAGGCTAGAAATGAACTGGAGAAACTAGGTGAACGCATCGAGGCCCTGAGGCCCGAAGCTGAGCGAATTCTCAAGAAGACCGAGGAAGAGTAACTTTTAAAAATTAGTTTATTTGTATGTATTTAGCTCGTGTGCTGGCCATGTCACAGGTGTGACGTGTGCCTGGGTCGCGGGGGCACAAGTTCCAATTTTGCTTCCTCTGTCACAGCTGTGACAAGTGGACGACGCGTTTCTTCAGCACCAACGCCTTCCCGCCGGTCATGCCGATTGAATCGGCTAGGCTCTTCAGCTCAGCCAGCTTGCCGGATTCCCAGACTGATTGTTGAAGTTTCACTGCCCGCAGCTTTCGGAGGTGTCGGCTCACCCTTTGTCTCGTTCCACAATCGAGTTCCTTGATATCGTACACGATCAAATACTGGGGCATGTCCCGCCGAGGCTTTGAGCGGAGGCGGTTTATAAGCG
>Ga0315280_10004318_pt1 | contig 21094 bp, 20 predicted proteins | sample YL17G06_40_MG_FD_203697 | JGI IMG/M metagenome (GOLD analysis project Ga0315280, IMG submission 203697) | Sediment microbial communities from Yellowstone Lake, YNP, Wyoming, USA - YL17G06_40 | ecosystem: Environmental > Aquatic > Freshwater > Lake > Sediment | place: USA: Wyoming | collected...
TTCTTTGCTCAAAACCAACTTGGCTTTCTGGGTCTTCCGTGGCATAGGGGTTTCCTCCTTTGGTTTTAGAAACCTTTATACCACAAAGAAGTTTATATGTAAATATATTAATGAAACATTATACTAGTTGCTTCATGGTGTCCCCCATTTTTGTGAAGGATGAAGAGATTTCACAAAACAAAGAATACCATAGGAAGAGGGTTAGGAAAAGATTACTTTGAGAACAAGATGAGTTACCTCTTAAAGGGATGAGGGGTTCACAAAAAGCATTCTTCCTAACCAGCCCTTTTTGAGGCTCCAAAAATAGCCTTAAAATTGTTAAAATCGGAGAGTTGCGTTGCGTAACCATGCGAAATAATTGGACTTTCATAAGGTTAGGAAATAGAAAATTTGTCTTCAAAAATCCATAGTAATATCAATAACTTAGAATTTCGTGAAAGCCTGTTTCAAATATCTTTGGTTAGAATTTGGATATTGGTTATTATTTGGTCATTGGTGCTTGGTCATTGGTTATTTATAGCTTTATCTAATCCGTTTGTGTTCATAGCTGAGGATCTAAAATCTTAGGAATGATGAGGAGAAGGAGTTTCCAAACATCTTACCAGTGGGTCATTCTCGCGGTCTCATTTATCGTTGTGGCCATTTCTTATGGCCAACGATTTACTTTTTCTGTCTTTCTCATATCGTTGCTTGAGGAATTCTCCTGGAACAGAGCACAACTGTCCGGAGTATTTTCACTCAATATGATCGTCTGCGGAGTCATGTCGCCGATTGTGGGGATCTTAGTCGACCGATTTAACGCCAAGCAGGTAATACTGGTTGGAGCTTGCCTCTTCTCTTTGTCCTTGTGGCTGAGCAGTGCGATTCACAGCCTCTGGCAATACTACCTCATCTATGGGATCCTCGGGGCCGTGGGATTCAGTCTGGTTGCAACGGTATCGCAGTCAAAGATTTTGGTAAATTGGTTTGAGGCCAGAGGGGGAATGGCCATAGGAGTTGCTTTCTCCGGGACTGGAATCGGCATTCTGTGTTTACTCCCCCTTTCGCAGTTCTTGATTTTACATTTGACTTGGAGGGGCGCTTACTTGATCCTGGGTTTGATGATTTTTGTTTTCATATTCATTTTGTCCGCTCTTTTTCAAAAAGAGCGCCCCGAAAACAGAACTTTCGATAAATCCGGGAAGCAGTCCCAACAGGAACTGCAGGAATCGTTCGATAACTTACAACTCGTAAACAAAAATTGGGGTTTGGAGACGTGGACCCTTACCAAGGCCGTGTTTACTTATCAATTCTGGTTGTTATGGGTCACATGTGTGCTCAATGGTGCGGACGTCTACTGCATCCTTGTCCACCACATGGCCTATCTAGTGGATATGGGTTTTGATAAAATGCTTGCGAGCTTCATGTTCGGTTTGACTGGCATTTTCGCGACGATTGGCAGAGGATGCTCTGGCTCCATCTCTGACCGAATTGGCCGAGAGAAGACTTACATCTTATTTCAAGTTCTGGTGATCATCAGCATTTTTGTCCTCTTTGCCTTGAATAAGGAGTCCCCCCTTTTTTTGCTACTTCTTTATGGAGTCCTATTGGGTTTAGGGTACGGAGGAGTCGGTCCTCACGTTATTGCTATCACAGTTGTAGATATCTTCGGAAGGACCAGTTTTGGAGCAATTTATGGATTTGCCGTTCTCGGCTTCGGGATAGGAAATGCCATAGGCCCCTGGCTGGGAGGCTTCCTTTTCGATCTTATGGGAAATTACCGCCTAGTCTTTCTCATCGCGATTCTCAACCTCTCCGTATCTTCCCTATTATTTTGGATAGCTGCTCCTAGAAAGATAAGAATTGTGATCGGGAAAGTCCCAGAAGAGTTGAAGAAGCTCGGACCCGCTAATAAGTAGTCCGTTGGGTGACGGTAGCCTACGATCTTGTGCCCTTGACTTCCTTCGAAAAAAGGGGTTAGATTTTTGCTAACATCCAATCTGCAGGGGTTCGAATGAATCCTTAACCCCTAGAAGGCGAGGTTAGAAAAGATGCGATTAAAGGACAAGGTTGCCATTATCACAGGGGCAACCTCAGGAATCGGTCGGTCGTCGGCAGTAGTTTTCGCCCAAGAAGGCGCCAAGGTGGTTATCGTTGGGAGACGGAAAAGAGAAGGAGAAGAGACCTTGGGAATGGTGAGGAGCGTTGGAGGAGAGGCCATTTATGTCCAGGCGGATGTCTCCCGGGATGAAGACATAGATTCCATAGTAACGCAAACCTTACTTAAGTTCGGAAAGGTCCATATCTTGTTCAACAATGCGGGAGTCAATCCAGTGGAGGCCAGAACGGCCCTAGCTGACTGTCCAGAGAAGGCTTGGGATTTGATTATGGAGGTCAATATTAAGGGAATCTACCGGTGTTCAAAAAAGGTGGTTCCCCTGATGATCCAAAACGGGGGCGGCTCCATTATCAATACCTCATCAACGTTTGGGTTCGTTGGATTCAAGGACCGCGCTGCCTACATCACTTCCAAGGGAGCCGTTACCCAACTTACCAAATCCATGGCGGTCGATTACGGCCGCTATAACATTCGGGTGAACTGTATATGCCCGGGGATGGTGCTCAACGAAAGGGTTCAGGCCTTTGTAGAAAAGGCAAAAATGGAGGGCAAATTGGAGGGGATCCTGGCAGATTACCCCCTGGGCCGGCTGGGAACAACGGAGGAGGTGGCCCGTGTAGTGGCCTTCCTGGCCTCTGACGATGCATCCTGGATAACTGGGGCTGCAATCCCCGTGGATGGGGGCTATACGGCGCGATGAGTCTAAGGTTAAGGTTGAATTGACGCTACACTAAACCGGCCTCTTAGCCTACAAATGAAAGACGAGCCTCTCAATGAAATCTTATCTCATCAAGCGAACCCTTCATAGCTTGTTTGCTGTATTCGGGGTTCTTCTGGTCGTTTTTCTCCTGCTTCGACTGACACCAGGAGACCCAGCCTTGCTCCTGCTTCCTGATTTGGCGCCTCCTGATGCGGTCGCAGCGCTTCGGAAGGAACTGGGTTTGGATCGATCGATCGTCATCCAATTCTGGGTATTCGTTCAGCATGTGGCTCATGGAGATTTAGGGGAATCTATTTTTTATCGTCAGGATGCGTTGAAACTGGTTTTGCAAGCCCTCCCTATAACAATCTTTTTGACCTTTGGATCTTTCTTCATCGCCCTGGTCATTTCTATCCCCGTAGGCGTCATATCTGCTACGAAACGGTATTCATGGTATGACCATTTAACATTGATTGGCGTTCTCTTGGGTCAATCGATGCCCACTTTTTGGTTGGGGATCATGTTCATCCTGTTCTTCGCTGTCCTATGGCATATTTTCCCCACCTCTGGCTCAGGGGGGTGGAAACATTACGTCTTGCCTTGTCTCTCTCTGTCGACTTATATGATGGCCCTTGTCACCCGATTAACCCGGTCGGGCATGCTCGAAATTCTTAATGAAGATTATGTTAGGACTGCGAGGGCGAAAGGCCTCTCGGAAAAGGTCGTCATCGGGAGACATGCCTTATCGAATACCATGGTTCAAATCGTGACCGTATTGGGCTTGCAGGTAGGCACACTTTTAGGTGGGGCCGTGATTACGGAAAAGGTCTTTGCCCTCCCGGGGGTCGGTAGCCTCATCATTAAAGCCATTGAACTCCGGGACTATCCCGTTGTTCAGGCATCGGTTTTAGTTACTGCCTTTCTGTTTGTTTTTATTAACTTCTTGGTGGACATTCTCTATCTCTATATCGATCCAAGAATCAGTTATGTCTCTATGGAGGAAAGATAGCCCCTTCAGTTGCAGCGCGAGAGACATACCTGTCTGCCTATCTTCACAACGTTATGACATAATTTGATCGTTGAATATGGGTAAACAGCGAACCAGTCACAGGCTCAGGCTGCCCTTCTTATTGCGGGTCAAAGAGAGTGTTGGGGGGATCTTTAAACGGCTACTTCGCCATCGGGTAGCAACCCTTGGAGGGATTGTTGTCATCCTTGCCTTTCTCTGTGCAATCTTTGCTCCCTTCCTTTCCCCTTATGACCCGTTAGAACAAAATCTGGCCAATCGGCTCAAACCTCTGGGATGGACAGATATAGATGGACACGTACACATCCTGGGAACCGATCAATTGGGAAGAGATGTCATGAGCCGCATCGTTTTTGGAAGCCAGGTCTCCCTCATTGTGGGCACTGCATCCGTTCTTTTGGGGGGCATTTTAGGTTTGATCCTGGGCTTGATCTCGGGATATTTCGGAAAATGGGTAGATGATCTCATTATGCGGGTGGTGGATATCACATTGTCCTTTCCTTTTATTATTCTGGCCCTCTGCATCATCGCCATTTTGGGAACGAGCTTGTTCAATCTCATCATTGTCCTCGCGGTAACAGGTTGGGTTATCTACGCCCGAGTGGTGAGGGCCTCTGTTCTTTCTGTAAAAGAGATGGATTTTGTACAGGCGGCAAGGGCCATTGGAACCAGCGATTTCAAGATCATCTTGAAACATATTTTGCCAAATGTTGTCGCCCCTTTCATCGTGATCTCTTCCTTTCAGGTCGCCCGAATGATCATCATTGAAGCCTCTCTCGGCTTCCTGGGGTTGGGAGTTCCTCCTCCAATTCCTACCTGGGGGAATATGTTAAGTGACGGACGTGAATATTTACAGGAGGCGTGGTGGATTGGGACCTTTCCTGGAATCGCCATTGTGTTATTGGTGTTGGGAATTAACCTGTTGGGGGATGGACTGCGGGATGCCCTTGATCCAAAAACCTACCTAAAAGAATGAGCTTATCAGAAAACCCACTCATAGCTAAACCTATTTTGAAGGTCCAGGACTTAAAGACCTATTTCTATCATCGGGAGGGGATCACCAAGGCTGTGGATGGCGTGGGATACGAAATAGGAAGGGGAGAGGTTGTTGGACTCGTGGGTGAATCCGGTTGTGGTAAAACTGTTTCAGCTCTTTCTATCTTAAGACTTATTCAATCTCCTCCGGGAAGAATTGTGGGAGGAAGGATCGATTTTGAAGAAAAGAATCTGCTCGATCTGAGCTTGAAAGAGATGAAGGATATTCGGGGGAACAAGATCTCAATGATCTTTCAGGAACCCATGACCTCTCTGAATCCCATCTTTAGTATTGGAAAACAGATCAGCGAGGCTCTTCAGGTCCATCGAGGGATGGGGAAGAAGGAGGCTTTGGAGAAAACCATTGAGATGCTCAGGATGGTTGGGATACCCTCCCCAGAAAGGCGGGTATTTGAATATCCCCATCAGTTGAGCGGTGGAATGCGACAGCGCGTCATGATCGCAATGGCACTTTCCTGCGATCCTAAACTTCTAATTGCAGATGAACCAACGACAGCCCTCGATGTTACGATCCAAGCCCAAATACTAGATTTGATGTTACGGCTTCGGGAGGAACTGAAGATGGCGATCCTGTTGATCACCCACGACTTGGGGGTAATCGCTGAAGTGGCTGAACGTGTAATCGTCATGTATTCTGGAAAAGTGTTGGAGGAAGCTAGGGTTCGGACTATTTTTAAGAATCCTCAACATCCTTACACGGTTGGTTTGTTAGGGTCTGTTCCGCGGCTGGACAGAATACACGAAAGGAGAAGGAGGAGGGAACGTTTGCAAGAGATTCCAGGAGTTGTCCCAAGTCTTAATCAATTACCGAAGGGATGCTATTTTGAGCCCCGATGTTCCCACGCTATGAATATCTGCCGTGTGAAAGAGCCCCGTTTGCGAGAAATCGAGGAGGGTCATCTTTTAAGCTGCTGGTTAGATCCGGAGTGATATGGAAGAGTCCCCAGTTCTTCTGAAAGTCGAAGATCTCAGAAAATATTTTCCCGTGAGGACAGGCGTCCTATCGAGGACCAGAGGATACGTTTATGCCGTAGACGGGATCACGTTTGAGATCAGGAAGGGAGAAACCTTAGGGCTGGTTGGAGAAAGCGGGTGCGGAAAGACGACCACGGGAAAATTGATCCTTCGGCTCATTCAGCCGACCGGAGGGAAAATCGAGCTGGATGGGCAGAATGTTTTAGAACTGAGCTTAGGTGAGTTTCGGAGCCTCAGAAAACGAATTCAGACCATTTTTCAGGATCCTTACTCTTCCCTCAATCCCAGGATGAGAATAGGGGATATCATCGGTGAACCTTTGGAGGTTCATAGGCTGTTCAAGGGTCTGGAGAAGGAACATCGCATCGTCTCCATGCTGGAAAAGGTGGGGCTCAAATCGGAGCATATCACCCGATACCCCCATGAGTTTAGCGGAGGGCAGAGACAGCGCATTGGCATTGCTCGGGCCCTTATCGTCGAGCCAGAGATCGTTATAGGAGATGAGCCGGTCTCTTCCTTAGATGTTTCGATCCGGGCTCAGATCATCAATCTGCTTGAAGATCTTCAAGAGGAGTTCACACTTTCCTATCTCGTCATCGCTCATGATCTCAGCGTTGTGGAACATATGAGCGACCACGTGGCTGTGATGTATCTTGGGAAAATCGTTGAACTAGCCGAAGGTTATGTGCTTTACGGAGACCCGAAGCATCCGTATACAAAAGCCCTGCTGTCTGCAGTCCCCATCCCTAATCCTGACTTGGATAGGAAACATATCATCCTTAAAGGCGATGTGCCAAGTCCGATGAATCCTCCCCCAGGATGCCGATTTCACACCCGATGTCCTGAAATGAAAGATTTCTGCCAAACCTCGGAGCCGGATTTCAGGGACCTCGGAGGGGGTCATTTCGTGGCTTGCCATTTGGCCTAGAATTCTTAACAATCTATTATTTACTTTTTTTGACAATTTTGGTAACTTGGATCAAAAGGAGTCCTGTGAAGGTAGAGTCACGGGTTAACGATCGTCTTTGAAAACAACAGCACCAAGATCAAACAGACACATATCCGGAAGGATCGTCGATCGGGAGTTAAAAGTTCGGATCGATGATTCGCCAGCTTGACAAGAAAAAAGATGGAGTGGTTATAGTTTTCGCGTTGCCTTACAGAGAAACGTGAAAAAACGTAAGTGCCTCATATGAAATGGAAAAATCTCTTCAGCAGCTTGCTGTTCTTGGCTGTAGGTATTGCGATCTGTATAGGCGCCTGGAGATTGGGGATATTAGAAGGCCATGTACCCAGGGCCGGATTTATGCCATTTCTGACCGGGGTGCTGATATCTGGGCTATCTTTGCTCCTCCTTATTCTGGCAATCGCTGAACCCAAAAAAGAGGCAGAGACTAAAGAGACAGCAGAGAAGGAAGGGGCATTTCGAAAAATTGGATTAGCCATTTTCACCTTGATCCTCCCCATTTTTCTGATCAATCTTCTAGGATTTCCCATCACGGTTTTAATCTTTCTGTTCTTAATGTTCAAATTGATTGAACGTCAAAAGTTGGCATCTTCGATACTGAGTGCCTTTTTGATTGCTGCTGGCTTCTATATTCTTTTTCAGGTCTTGCTTGAGATTCCATTTCCCCGTGGGGTCTTCGGATTTTGAGGAGAAGGAATGGTTTTTTTTGATAGTATAGGATTAGGTTTTTCCGTTGCGCTAACTCCAACGAACCTATTTTTCTGTTTTCTGGGAACGCTGATCGGGACGTTAATAGGCGTCCTTCCTGGGATTGGACCTCTTGCGACGATATCCCTTTTAATTCCAACTACCTATTATTTGTCCCCGGCGACTGGCATCATCATGTTGGCAGGGGTCTACTTTGGATCCATGTATGGAGGGTCGACCACCTCGATTTTAGTCAATGTACCCGGTGAATCTGCATCGGTTGTCACGTGCCTTGATGGATATCAGATGGCTCGTCAGGGCCGGGCAGGCCCTGCCCTCGGGATCGCTGCGTTTGGCTCCTTTATAGCTGGCACCCTTGGCCTTGTTGTCCTCATGCTGGTCGCCTCCCCGCTGGCAGAATTTGCCCTCAAGATGGGGCCTCCGGAATACTTCTCGCTCCTGATGCTGGGCATCATCATGACCGTCTATCTGGCCCAGGGGTCGATGATAAAGGCCTTGATCATGGCAGCGATCGGAATATTCTTGGGAACGATCGGGACCGACTCTTTCACAGGTCAATCGAGATTTGCCTTTGGCACCCTCTATCTCCGAAATGGAATTGACATCCTCCCGGTGGTTATGGGTCTCTTTGGGGTCGCTGAAATCTTGAGCAATTTTGAAGAGACAGGTCAAACAGAGATCTTCAAGACTAAGATCAAAAATCTCTTCCCTAATTTGCAGGATTGGAAAGATAGCTTCTGGCCAATCATGCGCGGCTCTTTGGTGGGTTTCCTTTTGGGTGTCCTTCCAGGTGGAGGACCTGTGATCTCTTCCTTTGCCTCTTATGTGATAGAGAAGAAGGTTTCAAGGCATCCCGAAAGATTTGGGAAAGGGGCTATCGAAGGCGTTGCAGGCCCTGAATCTGCAAATAACTCTTGTGTAAGCGGCGCCTTCATTCCTCTCTTAACCTTAGGTATCCCAAGCACTGCCGTGATGGCCATCATTTTGAGTGCCTTAGTAGTCCATGGGTTGAGGCCCGGCCCTTTGTTGCTACAGAACAATCCAGATGTGTTCTGGGGAATTATCGCGAGTATGTACATTGGAAATGTGATGCTCCTTGTCCTCAATTTGCCTTTGATTGGGCTTTGGGTCCAGGTCTTGAAGGTGCCCTACCGGATTCTTTTCCCTATCATTTTTGCCCTCTGCATTGTGGGCGTATATACGGTGAATAACAGCGTGATCGATATTGGGTTAATGATCTTTTTCGGGGTCATGGGCTACTTTTTAAGAAAGTTCGATTTTGAAGCTGCCCCTTTGGTCTTGGCTTTTGTGATCGGGCCCATGCTGGAAGACGGCTTGCGTCAATCCCTATTAATTTTCAGGGGAAATATCTTGGGCTTCTTCCATCGCCCCATCTCCTCTGTTTTACTTTGTGTTTCTTTTGTTTTATTGGCTTCTTCAATCATTTCCTGGGCGAGGAAGAAGACAAGGGTTTATGGCTAAACCCTCTTTACAGACGAGATAGGAAATCGAAATTGCGTACCAATGATATTATCAGTACACTATTTTTTATGGCCCTTGGAATATTCGTCATCGGAAGTGGTTTTGAACTCGGATTCGGGGAGTGGCGAGAACCAGGACCTGGTTTTATCGTTGTCTTATCAGGCGGCATGCTCTTTTTTCTATCTGCCCTCTGGCTTGTTATGACGCTGTTAAAGAAATGGGGGATGGAAGCTTCAAGGAGGTTTTTTCCTGAGTCCGATAGCTATAAGAGGGTTCTCCTTACCCTTTCGTCCCTTCTCGTTTTTGCCCTTTTGTTGGAGCGGGTCGGGTTTATGATCTCTTCGTTAGTATTGATGATCTTCCTGTTTCGAGCCATTGAGCCTCAACGATGGAGACTTACTATCTTGTTGGCTGTAGGGATAACCGTTCTGTGTGTCATGGTTTTCCAAGTTTGGTTACGGGTCCAGTTCCCCGAAGGACCTATCAGTATTTACGCTATCATGAAATGGATCCGTTAAATGGAAACTCTAGGTAGCATCCTCAATGGGTTTTCGATCGCTCTGCACCCAGTCAATCTCGTGTTTTGTTTCGTTGGAGTTTTCGTAGGAACATTGATTGGCGTTCTTCCTGGCATAGGGCCTTTGGGTGCTATAGCCCTGTTGTTACCGTCTACTTTTTATATCTCTCCCACATCCGCGTTGATTATGCTTGCCGGTATTTACTATGGGGCGATGTACGGAGGTTCAACGACCTCAATTCTGGTAAATATTCCCGGCGAGGCTGCAAGTGTGGTGACCTGTATTGATGGCTATCAGATGGCAAAGCAAGGGAGAGCTGGGCCAGCTCTTGGTATCGCCGCTTTTGGTTCCTTCATCGCGGGTACCATCAGCGTTATTTTGTTGTCCTTCCTGGCACCCCCCTTAGCCAGGTTGGCCCTAAGATTCGGTCCCCCGGAATATTTTTCCCTGATGGTTCTGGGATTGACGGTACTAATCTATCTTGCCAATGGGCCTATTGTAAAAGCATTGATGATGGCTGCTTTGGGGCTTGTCCTGGGCATCGTGGGTACGGACTTAATCACTGGAAGGGCAAGATTTACTTTTGGTATCATCGAATTGAACGACGGAATCGGGATTATCCCTGTTGTCATGGGTTTATTCGGCGTCTCCGAAGTGCTTTTCAATGTCGAGAAGATCATGAAGCGGCAGGTGACCAAAACGACGATCAGTGGACTCTTGCCGAACTTGAGAGACTGGAAGGATAGCGCCGGCCCTATCTTCCGAGGAACCTTTCTTGGATTCTTTCTGGGCATCCTTCCTGGCGGTGGCGCCGTCATTTCATCATTCGCATCCTATGCTGTCGAAAAGAAGGTATCAAAACACCCTGAAAAATTTGGAACAGGGGCGATTGAAGGAGTGGCTGGACCCGAAAGTGCCAATAATTCAGCCACTGGAGGATCCTTTATCCCCTTGCTTACGCTCGGGATACCCACGAACGGCGTCATGGCATTGATGCTCGGAGCCCTCGTACTTCATGGGTTGCAGCCTGGCCCTCTTTTAATGAGAGAACACCCTGAAGTCTTTTGGGGCACAGTCACCAGCATGTACGTGGGTAATGTCATGCTTTTGGTCCTTAATTTGCCCTTGATCGGATTATGGGTTCAGGTTCTGAAGATCCCTTACCCCATCTTATTTCCTCTCATCTTATTGTTTTGCTTAATCGGTGTTTTCAGTGTGAGCAATAGTGTCATAGAGATCTGGTTTATGATTCTTTTTGGCATCTGTGGATATTTGATGAAAAAGTTCGAATACGAAATGGCTCCTCTGGTTCTGGCGTTGATCCTGGGGCCCATGTTTGAAAATGCTCTCAGGCAATCCTTGATCATATTTGATGGGAATCCTCTTGTCTTTCTGACCCGGCCTATATCGGCAGGCTTTCTCATAGCTTCATGTTTACTTTTGCTTACAACTTTGCTACCATGGATGAAAGGGAAAAGAAAACTATTGAGTGAAGGAGATTAGTCCTCAATCTTTTTTTATCAGGTCACCCAAGAAGCAGAGGGAATGGACGCACAACCCATGAAAGGAGGAGAAGGGATATGAAAATTTACACAATTCTGAAGAGTTTATTTTTAACGACGACATTTTTCTTTTTGGTTGTCAATGGAGTGTCAGCCATTGATTTTCCGACCAAACCGATCAACCTGGTGGTCTGCTTTGCTGCCGGAGGCTCAACCGATATCATCGTCAGGGCAATAACCGATCGAATGTCGGAGAAGATGGGGGTCCCGGTGGTTTTGGTAAATAAGCCAGGTTCTGGTGGTTTGATCGGAGGGGAATTTGTCGCAAAATCGAAACCTGATGGATACAACGTCCTTGTCCTCAGCTTAGCCCATATCTGTAGACAAGTCATCGATCCGAAAATGCCATTTGACGTCGTGAAGGATTTCGAGCCTATTTGTCTCTATGTGGGTCAGCCGATTTTCATCATCGTTAATGGAGATTCCAAGTTTAAGACGATTGAAGATTTGATCGATTTTGCGAAAAAGAATCCAGGCAAATTGAGTTTGGGCTCTGCGGGAATAGGTGCCACAAGCCATTTTTCGTTGGAATTGATGAAGGCCGCTACCAAGATCAACTTCAAACACGTTCCTTTTGCCGGAGAGGGACCGGCCATTACAGCGGTGATGGGAGGCCATATTGATGGCATGGCAGCCGGACTGGGGGCCTTTCTTGGCAAAGCCCTATCCGGAGACTTGAAGGCCCTCGTTACCTTCGATGACCAAAGAGTTCCCGAACTGAAAGATGTACCCACGTTCAAGGAGAAGGGATATCCTGAGGCGTATATGTACAGTTGGTTCTCTTTTGCTGCACCTGCGGGGACACCCAAGGAGATCATTGAAAAGCTTGATAATGGATTTCGGGCAGCGATCAAAGATCCGGCGAGCGAAGCTGCAATCAAGAAACTCTATTTCAGAGAATTATACATGGGACACGGTGAATTCAAACCTTTCGTCAAGTCGGAGTTGGAGAAATTTGATAAGATTGCCAAGAGCGCTGGCATCACGGTGAAATAGCCACAAATTGAATAGGAGGGAAGAGATATGAAAATATTCTGGTATAAGAAGAACATCGTAATCCTTTGTTTCATCTTTTCACTCATCGGTTTATCCTTATCCACGCCGAATGCCTTCTCACAAGCCTATCCTACCAAACCGATCGAAGTCATCGTGCCCTTTGCTCCAGGCGGATCGGTAGAGATTGGAGCCCGGATCATGAATACCCCGATGGCAGAAATTTTAGGCCAACCCATGGTGGTTATTACAAAGCCTGGCTCTGGAGGAGCCATAGGGGCAGAGTATGTGGCTAAAGCCAAGCCAGATGGATATACTATCCTTTCTTCCTCAAATTCGGCCAACGTTGTCTCACCGGCCATTAACTTAAATACCACGTATACGATCAATGACTTTAAGCCCATTGGGGAATATGGAACGATCACTCTGCTGATAGCTGTCAATAGCACAGCCCCCTGGAAAACAGCCCAGGAATTGATTAAATATGCGAAAGAGAACCCTGGAAAGTTAACCTACGGTACTGGAGGGATTGGGGCTACAACCTTCATGTTTGCAGAGCTTTTCAAGAAGGCGACCGGGATCAAAGTCGTTCATGTGCCATTTAAAGGGGATAATCCAAATGTGACTGCGTTAGCTGGAGGCCATGTGGACTTTAGCTCTGTAAGCATCGTAGGAGCCCTAAGTCAGCTTGATGCCAAAAAAGTAAGAGCCCTGGTTGTATCCGGCTCCAAGAGGGATCCTCAGCTACCCGATATCCCTACTGTGACAGAGATCGCTTATCCGAATGCAACCTTTTTACCATGGCAGGCGTACTTCGTTCCTAAGGGAACACCGCAGCCCATTGTCGAAAAATTATCGACAGCCTTTAAGAAGGCCTACGATAATCCTTCGGTCAGAGAACAAATACGAAAGATAGGATTTGTCCCGGAATACATGACAGGAGAAGAACTCCAGAAGAGGATTGAGAAGGAGTATAAGATCTGCCGGGAGCTGGCCGAAGAGGGTGGATTCCTGGTCAAATGAGCATCCCCTCACCCCACCCTCTCTCCTCTGGGGAGAGGGGAAGGGTGAGGGGCATAAAAGTTGGAAGGAATTTCTAATAGTAAGACACAAACAAAATCAATCATGGAGGTAACGTATGGCAGGTACATTTCGTATTGGAGGGTTATCGGTAGAGGAAGGGACTAAGAAATATGGCCGCCTAGAAGTGGCTCCGAGGCCGGATGGATCCCCCATCTACATTCCTGTCATGGTGGTTAACGGCATGGGAGAGGGACCGGTTCTCAATATCAGTTCAGGGTGTCATGGGGATGAGTATGAGGGAGGAGAGGCGGTCAGGCGGACGTGGAAGTCTCTCGATCCGAAGACCCTGAAGGGTATATTTTTGGGCGTTCCGGTGATCAATGTCTTAGCTTTTGAATCTGGGATGAGGGCAAGTTGGATCGATCATCTAAACATCAATCGAGTTTTTCCGGGAAACCCGGGTGGTTTTATTACAGAGCGTGTGGCCCATGCCTACCTGAATGAGGTCGTGTCGAAAGCCAATCTTGTTGTAGATCTTCATGGAGGAGGAAATATTCAGGCGATGGCAAACCAGGTGATTTTCCGCGACAGCCCTGGGGAGCCCGAGGTGATCAAGAGGGAGATGGAGCTTGCAAAGGCGACTGGTTTTGACTTCATATGGAAGGGAAGTGGTGGCTGGGGAGGAACAGTAACCATTGAGGCCTTGAAGAGAGGGATTCCAGCGGTGACAGCGGAGGCCAAGGGAGAGGGCCGCTGTGAAGAGTCCGTAGTGAAGGAGTTTGAGAAGCTCATATCGAATGTGATGAAGAGCTATAAGATGATTGAAGGCAAGCCGGACTTACCTTCAAAGTATGTGCTATTTCAAGGACAATTTATCCACTGCAGCCACGGTGGTTTTTTTAGGCAGCTGGTTGAATTAAGAGAGAAGGTAAAAGCCGGGCAGGCTCTGGCGACAGTTACGGATCTCTTCGGAGAGGTTATAGAGACGCTGAAGGCCCCATATGACGGCGTCGTTGCCTCGAAAAGGACATTCCCTCCAGTCCAGCCAGGCGAATGGGGATTGATGATCGGGAAGGTTTTGGAAGAATAGGAGAAGGTCTCCCCGCCCTTGGTCAAAGGCGGGGTTAAAATGCTGGAGGTGCGAAAAGTCCCTGCATGTAAGGCCATAGGTGCGAAGGGTGGGGCTTTCCCTTGCAGGGCATCAAAGCCTTTGCAGAAATAGCGATACACCCGGAAAGGAAGAGGACATGAAAGTTAGAAGCGCAGATGTCATTATCATCGGTGGAGGTATTATGGGGTGTTCCACCGCCTATCACCTAACAAAGAGGGGACAGTCCGTCCTCCTCCTCGAAAGAGGGAGAGTAGGAGAGGAGGCTTCGGGAAGGAATGGGGGAGGTGTTCGACAGCAGAACCGGAACCCGGCTGAGCTTCCGCTGGCCATCGAAGCCGTCAACAAGATATGGGCAAACTTCAAAGAAGAGTTTGACTGGGATGTAGAATACCGGCAGGGTGGGAATATACGCTTGATTACTTCTGAAAAGGAATATGACACATTTCACAAGAACCCTGAGTGGGAACGAAAAATGGGATTGAAGGTTGAGTTTTTAACCGATGAAGAGACGCGAGCCCTAGCACCCACCATATCGAAGGGGATAGAACTCTTAGGGTCAACCTACTGTCCAACCGATGGAACAGCCAACCCTTTGTTGGTGACCAAGGCCATTGCCCGGGCTGCGCGAAGGCAAAGGGCTCAGATTTTGGAGCATGAGCCCGTCAAAGGACTGAAGGTTGAAGGCGGACGGGTGGTGGCTGCCTTTACAGACCAGGGAGAATATAGGGCGCCCGTCTTTCTAAACGCAGCGGGTCCTTGGTCGAAAACCATCTGCAATTGGATCGGCCTCGATTTCCCGATCAATAACAAGAGGGCCCAGATATTGGTTACAGAACCTATCCCTCCTCTCATTAAAGAGTTTATTAGCTTTGATGTCGGGTATATCAGGCAGGCCTTAAACGGAGGGATTCATCTCGGGGTGAGGAGTAAATCCGTTGAGAATTTTGACAAGACCTCAACCTTTGAGGCATTCATGGAGGCAGGATCTCGTATGACCGAGATCTTTCCTCTCTTCAAGGAGTTCAGTCTCCTTCGAAGCTGGGGAGGGATCAATGACTGGACCCCTGATGAAACCCCGATTATCGATAAGGCACCTAATTTAGAAGGTTTTTTTATGGTATCTGGCTTTTCGGGCCACGGTTTTTGTCTAGGGCCAATGGTCGGTAAGCTGATGTCCGAATGGATTCTGGATGGGAAGAGTTCTATGGACTTGCACGCCTTCCGCTGGACTCGTTTCCAGAACATCTATCTTTGAAATAAACGAAGGGAGGGCACTCTATCCATGAACCCGATGAAAGTGAGTGATAAAGAGGGAACGGCTGACAAACTCGGCCGTTTTTCAGAATCCATCAGGTTTGAGGTCTTATCAGAGTCTGCGGTCCATGTGGCGAAGAGGCTTATTCTGGATTGCATTGGTTGCATGGTAGGGGGATCGCAACTGCTCCAGGGAAAGAAAATGATCGATTTCTTTGCGGCCTTTTCTGGAGTGGAGGAATCGACCGTTGTGCATGGCCAGAGAAAGATTCCCTCCATCCATGCCGGATATATCAATTCGTATCTGGCTAACCTGCTTGATTTCGATGATACCTATTTCGGCCATCCCGGGGCAACGGTTATCCCAGCGGCCCTCGTGCTGGCCGAGAGACGACACCTGAGCGGGAAGGACGTTTTGACTGCGGTGGTGGCTGGATACGAGATTGGGATCAGGATTGCCGATGCCATCAAACCTTCGCGTCCGAGACTTAAGAAGGTAATGGGATTGAGCACATGGCAGGTCTTCAGTTCAGTAGCTGCCGCAGGGAAGGCGCTCGGCTTAAATGGAAAGCAAACGGCGAATGCTATAAGCCTTGCCGCACTCAATTCTCCCGTGCCCTCTGTAAGGAAGCTGGGGTTGGAGAACAGAGAGATTCACTGGATGAAGAACAATTATGGGTGGGCAGCTATGGGAGGGATGCTTGCCGCCATGATGGCCCAGCAAGGCTTTGTTGGCGATCCAACGGTCTTCGACGGCCCGAAGGGCTTCTGGATCATGGCGGGATCCGACCGATTCCGCCCTCTCGCAATGAAAGAGGGGCCGATTGAGAAATGGGCTGTGGAAAGGGTGTCTATCAAACCTTATTCAGCCTGTCGACATATCCACCCAACCCTGGATGCGGTGTCCGCTTTAGTCAGGAGCGAAGGATTCCCAGTTGAGGCGGTCCGACAGATCGATGTCACCACCTTTTTCGAGGTGGTTGAGAACTACAGTTTCTTCCCGAACGAACCTTTTACCAACCCCTTCAGCGCACCCTATTTGATCGCGGTCTCTCTCCTTCGAGTTCCGACAGGTCCACAGTGGTTTGAGCCTAAGCATTTATCCGATCCAAGGGTGAAAGATCTGGCAGGCCGCGTCCGTTTCCACCGGTGGCCGGAGGCGGATGTCCTCTATGGAAGGGTCAAGAGGGAACTGATATCACGGGTGGCTATTGAGATCGAAGGCGGCCGCCGTTTTGAAAAAGAGGTCCGGCTCCCAAAGGGCGATCCGCGGAATCCCATGACCGATGAAGAACTCCGAGGAAAGTTTAGCAGCCTCGTGGAACCCGTTTTGGGCCAATCCCGAACCGGAGAGATTTATGCGGAAGTTTTTAATCTGGAAAGGGTTGAAGATTGTGCTGCCCTAGCCCAGTGCCTGGCAGGCTGAGGAAAGGAGAGAGAAGAAGTGAGAGTGATCGAACATCCCATATTGGGGAAGATGAATAAAGGACAAGAAGTGGAATTTGTGTTCGACGGTAAGCGAGTGAAGGGTTATGAGGGAGAGCCTATTGCCACGGCCCTATTAGCCTCGGGGGTGAAAGTCTTCCGATACACCGTGAAGAGTGGAAGTCCGAGAGGGGTCTTTTGCGCGATTGGCCGCTGCACAGATTGTGTGATGACAGTGGACGGAATGCCGAACGTGAGGACCTGTATAACACCTCTTCGAGGAGGGCTGATCGTTCAAACCCAAAAAGGTTTGGGAAGCTGGGGGGATACAAGATGATCGAGACCGAATTTGCAGTCGTGGGGGCAGGTCCAGCAGGTCTCTCTGCTGCCCTTGAGGCAGGTCGAGCAGGCGTTAAAACTCTGGTGATTGATGAGAATCAAGCGTCTGGGGGACAGCTCTTCAAACAGATACACAAATTTTTCGGTTCGAAGGAGCACTGGGCTGGCACACGGGGAATCGAGATCGGGAATAGGCTATTGATGGAATCCGAAAAAGCCGGAGTCAAAGTGATGTTGGATACAGTGGCGTGGGGAATATTCGACGGGGGTAAAGTCCTTGCCCTCAAGCAGAACGAAGGGATTCGTCGGGTTCATGCCCAGAATATCCTTTTGGCAACTGGAGCCTCGGAGAATGCACTGGCTTTCCCCGGTTGGACATTGCCGGGTGTTTTGGGAGCAGGGGCAGCCCAGACGCTGGTGAACCTCCATAGGGTCCTTCCCGGCATGAAGGTGCTGATGGTGGGGTCAGGAAATGTTGGCTTGATCGTGTCTTACCAGCTACTCCAAGCCGGTGCAAAGATCGTTGCAGTTGTGGAAGCCCTGCCGAAGATCGGGGGCTATGGGGTTCATGCGAGCAAAATTCGAAGGATGGGAGTCCCGATCCTCGTAAGCCATACGGTCAAAGAGGCTGCGGGAGACGGAAAGGTCGAACGGGCTATTGTAACTCAAATCGATGAACAATGGCATCCGGTTCCAGGGACTGAAAGGGAATTTGAAGTGGACACCATCTGTATGGCTGTGGGGTTGCACCCTTTAGCTGAACTGGCCTGGATCGCTGGGTGTCAATTTGCCTATATTGCCGAACTCGGAGGTCATGTTCCCTTACACGGGAAGAACATGGAGACAACGATCCCTGGGTTATATGTTGCAGGAGATGCAGCCGGCATAGGAGAGGCAACTGCTGCAATGGAGGAGGGGAGGCTGGTAGGGGTGGATGTGGCCCGCCGCCTGGGTCGCCTCTCAGACAGAGAAGCTGAGATGCTGGTGAGCGAAATAGAGTCCCGTATCGAATCAATCCGTTCTGGTCCTTTTGGGGATATGCTGAGGGAAGTCAAGAAGAAGCTGATAGAAAGGAGAGGTTGATGCGAGAATCGCTTTCTAAAACAGGCATACTAACCAGGGAGGACTTGGGAGAGTCGCCTGGAGTCCCTTCTGAAGAACGAATGGCGAAGGGACCGGTGGCTTATATCGAGTGCATGGAAGAGATCCCCTGCAACCCTTGTGAATTCGTCTGTCCCAATGGCGCAATCTCGGTGGGAAAGGAGATCATCGATCTTCCGGTTCTGGATGAGAATAAGTGTGACGGTTGCGGACTGTGCATACCTGTCTGTCCTGGACTGGCCATCTTTATCGTCGATAAAAGCTATTCAGAAGAAGAGGCCCTAATAGGATTTCCGTATGAATTGTTGCCGCTGCCCGAAGTGGGCATGAATGTCTACGGGGTTGACCGGAAGGGAAAGGCAATATGCAAGGCGCGAGTGGTAAAGGTCCAAAACCCGAAGAGATTTGACCGGACTCCTGTGGTCTATATGGCAATCCCCAAGGCCTTTGCCTTAGATGTCAGAAATCTAAGATTTATGGAGGAGGAAGAATAGGCGATGAAAGAAGATCTTATTATCTGCCGCTGCGAAGAGGTAAAAAGAGAGGAAATCATTGAGGTGATACGGCAAGGTTCAAAAACGCCGGACGAGGTTAAGAGGCTGACCCGCGCAGGGATGGGGCTATGCCAGGGAAAGACCTGCAGACGGCTTGTCAACCAGATCGTTGCTGAAGAGACCCACAGGCCTATTGCCGAGATCAATCCTTCAAATTATCGACCACCGGTAAGGCCCATAAAGCTTGACTTCGGGGGAAAAGAGGAGGATTGGATTTGATAACTGAAGCTAAGATATGCGAAACTACCATATCGTACAGGGGACGGTAAAGGCCACAAAGCTGATGAATTTTTTGGATTCTAATTTTGAGAAAAGGAGGAACAACATGGCAACAAGAAAAAGAGGTAAGATTTCTATAATGGTATTACTTGTTTTTTCCTTCTTGATCTGCGTAGATTCGCAAGCCGCATCCAAAAAGGAGATTACTGTCGGCTTTAGCACTTTCTCTACAACTTTAGATCCTCAGGTTCAATTCGATCAGCCTACTTATAGCATCTGCCGGATGATATTCGATCCGCTTATCTATTTCGATTGGGATATGAAGATCAAACCCTGGCTGGCGGAGAGGTGGGAAAGGCTGGATGATTTTACCTGGAAACTCAACCTGAAAAAGGGGGTGAAATTTCATAATGGGGAGCCTTTCAATGCCGCTTCAGTAAAATATAGCATGGAACGATATTTGGACCCGGCCTTAAAGACCCCCCAGAAAAAGATGTACGAGTTCACCAAGGGCGTCGACATCATTGACGACTATACGGTTCTCGTGAAAACGAATATCCCCATGAGGCCATTTCTCAATTTTTGGGCGATTCAAGCGGCCCTTCCTCCAAAGGCTGGCAGTGATTATGGAAAATTTGGGCTCAACCCCATAGGGACAGGGCCTTATAAGTTTGTTCAATACATTCCAAATGATAAAGTGGTTATCGAAGCGAATCAAGACTATTGGGCTGGCAGGCCCAAATTTGATCGGATTACCTTCCGCATCATCAAAGAGGATTCAACCAGGGTAGCAGCACTGCTGGCAGGAGAAGTGGACTTGATCACGAACGTCTCTCCCGATGCTATTCCAAAAATCAAGGAAAACTCAAGGACAATAGTCAAAGCACTGCCGGTGTTTAGGATGGTCTACTTGGCTCTTAACCAGAAAAGATTCGAACCTTTTAAGGATAAACGGGTCCGTCAGGCCTTCAGCTATGGTGTGGACCGGGAAAGCCTGTTGAAATATATGTTGGGCGGAATTGGGTTGGTAGCAAACGGGCCTATTCACCCGCAGATTGAGTTCCATAACCCCAAATTGACTCCCTATAAACATGATCCTGAAAGGGCAAAAAAACTTCTGGCAGAGGCCGGTTATGGGAAAGGGTTCAAGGTAAACCTGGGGACACCTTATGGGCGGTATTTGAAAGATAAAGAAGTGGCAACAGCCGTGGCTGGACAGCTCCAAAAGATAGGGGTTCAGGCCACAGTAATTCCAACGGACTGGGCAGTGTTCCTATCCGAACGATATAAGGGCAAGGATTCCAAATTCGACCTTTGGCTTGCATCTTGGGGAACGGTTACAGTGAATGCAGATTGGGCTTTTCGCTGGCCATATTTTAGCCCAACACTACACGGTCACGACGATCCAAAGATCGATGATCTGCTCGATAAAGGTCGAGGAACCTTTGATGAAAAGAAGGCCGGAGAAATCTATTTTGAGTTACAGAAAATAGCCTTGGAAGATAGCCCCCTCATCTGTCTCTATTGGCAGCCCGAAATCAATGGGATGACAAAGGATTTGGAAGGCGATTTTACCCCACGGGCCGATGAATTCACCATCCCGAACGATCGGTATAAGGTTAAGTAAACTGCTAGCCAAACATATTTGAAATTTCCCAAATATATCCCCTCCCCCTTTCGATGGGGGAGGGGAAGGGTGGACAAAATCGATTGGTCCCCCCTCCCCTTCATCTCCTTAAGCTGTGAAAAAATTCAGCTACAATGGGGTTTAGGTTTTGTGAGTTTCGTTTTTTAGACGGACGGGTAAGTATTAATCAGTATTAATCATGGTGAACTTAAAACCAGACAAGCTCGACTAGTATAACGTTTCATTAAAACATATACATTAAAAGTTTTGTGCAAAATTGAATTTTTTCCATCTGTGAACAACAGGAGAATCATTGATTTCTTTAATACCGACAAGGATTCTATCTTTGAGTTCC
>Ga0315280_10004319_pt1 | contig 21093 bp, 16 predicted proteins | sample YL17G06_40_MG_FD_203697 | JGI IMG/M metagenome (GOLD analysis project Ga0315280, IMG submission 203697) | Sediment microbial communities from Yellowstone Lake, YNP, Wyoming, USA - YL17G06_40 | ecosystem: Environmental > Aquatic > Freshwater > Lake > Sediment | place: USA: Wyoming | collected...
CTGGGGCTACTCGCCCCCTCGAGCTCTTGTCTGCCAGCTACGGCACTCTATACCATACCGTGTTTTTGGGTCATCTACAAGCCACACGATGGCGTTGGCCAGCAGCCGGCCGGGCGGGTTCTCGATAGAGGCCGGGCGTTCATGTCACGTGCGGGGGGCTGAAGGTAGGTGCGGCCGGCAGATGTTGACACATAGCCCGAGCGGCGGTAGACTCTTCATACTCTTGTGTGAGGTAGATAACAGTGCCGATGTTTCGTAGCAGCCGGTCGGACAAGGTTGATATTCTCCGAGGGATACCACTATTTAGCCGTCTTAGCCAACGCCAGCTCAGCGCCATTGCCAAGTACGCCGACGTGTGTGCGCGCCGCGAAGGGGCGGTTTTGGCCAAGCAGGGTGCGCAGGGCCTGGAAGCGATTATCATAATCGACGGTAGGGCGCGAGTGGAAGCGGATGGCAAGGCGATCGCTGAACTTGGCGCCGGCGACGTTGTAGGGGAAATGTCGGTCATCGATGGAAAGCCGCGCAGCGCGACGGTCATCGCCCAGACGCCCATGACCCTGCTGGTCCTTCATCGGCGAGATTTCGTGTCCTTGCTGGAGACCGTGCCCGGCCTCCAGCGGAAGCTGCTGGTGACCCTTTGCGAGCGGGTGCGGCAGGCAGATCAAGCCCTGACCCACTAGCGCTGGACTTCCCTCCTCAGCACGTCACGACGAACTGGTTCAGGAGTTGGTTGGCAAAGGGTTAGGAGATACTGGGGCGTCTAAACGGAAACGGCCCCGCCGGGGGCCGTTTTTGTATTCGAGTTCTGGTGGAGCTGGGGGGACTCGAACCCCCGACCTTTTGTCTGCCAGACAAACGTTCTCCCTCTGAACTACAGCCCCACTCCGTGCCCATATGGTAGCAAAAAAATGCTACCCAGGGCAAGCCGACAGTCTCGCCGGCAAGCTTGACACAGTTTCGGGGCTGGGCCATCATGCGGCTGAATCTTCGCCTTCTTTCCTATGTGAGAGGGAGGTCTTGCTCATGCTGGCTTTGGAGGGAATCCGCGTTCTCGACCTGTCGCGCCTGGCTCCCGGCCCTTACTGCTCGATGCTCCTGGCCGACCTGGGGGCCGACGTCCTGCTGGTCGAGGAGCCGGCGGGCACTGGCGGCCGCTTGACCGGCCAGGCCGCTCGCCGCCTGCTGGAGCGCGACATCAGCGAGCGCGCCATGGCCTTCAATGCCCTCAGCCGCAACAAGCGCAGCATCGCTCTCAACCTGAAGAGCGAGGCCGCTCGCCAGGTCTTCTACAAGCTGACTGAGACGGCCGACGTGGTGCTGGAGGGCTTCCGCCCGGGCGTGGTGAAGCGCCTGGCGGTCGACTACGACACGTTGAGCCAGATCAACCCCCGCATCGTCTATTGTTCGCTTTCAGGCTATGGACAGAGCGGGCCCTACGCCAACCTGGTGGGCCACGACATCAACTACATCTCCATCGGCGGTGCTCTGGGGATGATCGGCTGGCCGGGCACGCCACCGGCCATCCCCATGAACATAATCGCCGACTTTGCCGGCGGCGGCCTCTACGCCGCCTTCGCTATCCTGGCGGCCATCATCGCTCGTGAGCGGACGGGCAGGGGCCAGTACGTGGACATGGCCATGACCGATGGCGTCATCTCTCTCCTTGCGGGCGCCGTCAGCCAGTACTTTGCCTCTGGTGTGGCTCCTCGGCCTGGCCAAAGCTTCCTCAACGGCGCCGTCCCCTTCTACTGCGTCTACGAGACCAAGGACGGGCAGTGGCTGAGCATCGGCTGCCTGGAGCCCTGGTTCTGGGAGGCGCTCTGTCGTGCCCTGGGCTGCGAGGACTTCATTCCTTGCCAGATGAACGCCGACAAGCACCCCGAGATGTTCGACTACTTCCGGCAGGAGTTCAAGACCAGGACGCGCGACGAATGGTTCGAGTACCTGCGCCAGTTTGACATCTGCGTGGGGCCGGTGTACAGCCTGGAGGAGGTGTTCAACGACCCTCAGGTGCGGGCGCGGGACATGGTGGTGGAGCTGGAGCATCCGACGGTGGGCAGGGTGCAGCAGGTGGGGATCGGGGCCAAGCTCTCCCAGACGCCGGGATCGGTGCGCAGCCTGGCCCCTCGCCGAGGCCAGCACACGGAGGAGGTGCTTCTCGACCTGGGCTACAGCCGCCAGCAGATAGAGGAACTACGAGCGGACGAGGCAGTAGGCTAAAGGCACCCCCAGCAGGCTCCCATCATGCTGGGGGCCGCTTTGCCTATGGCCGGTAGATTAGGCGGCCGGGCCTGCCTAGAAGAAATCGAGGGGAACGAAGAATATCCCCGGCGATATCCCGCCTATGTCGTAGATCTGGGCGACACTACCTAGGATCCCCAGGACGATTGCAAACACAAGGAAGCCGGCCAGGTTTGCCAGGATCACCTGTCGTGGCTCAGCGTCAGTGCTGGCCTGTATGGCCGCGTTGCTCAGCAAGAGGGTCGCGCCTAGGGCGATCACGGCGAAGGGCACGGCCAATATGTCTATGATCATCAAGATGGTGATGACCATGGGGGCAAAGGCGAGGCCCATGGTCCGTATCATCCGATTGAGGTCAGCTCCCGCCCCAAAGACGCGGGATAGCAGCATGGCGGCGATGTAGACCCAGGCAAGCCAAAGAGCGGCTTGGAGAATGCCGCCCAGGATGAAGGTCTTGAGGAGCGCCTCGCCGTTTTTCTCTGAGAGCCCGTGGAAGTCCAGAGTGACCCACCACAGCCACGAGCCAAGGCCTGCGGCGAAGCTGGCGACCAGCATCACCGCGAGGGCGGGTGCCGTGGCAGCGGCATCGTCCTTCACGTCGTCGAAGACCGTGAGGTCGAGCCTGATCAGCCGCGCCAGCCAGTTGCCTACATTCTGGAAGCCGGTGCTTTGAAATCCCATCTTGTGCCCTCCTTGCAGGAAAGCCGCTCTTGGCGAGCCTTCAGACAGACAGTCCTCGCTCTGCCACCCTTGTTGAGCTACGGGTCTCTGAATTTATAAAGCATTATCGCTCGCCTGTCCAGCGGTTTTGGGGCTCCAGTTGCCTCATTTCCGTCAAAATTCGCCGCTGGCGAAATGGGGTGGGCATCTATGGGCGCTTGGCAGAAGCGATGGCTAGCGCAGGGGGCGCTTGGCGGGGATGCCGGGGCGGCGGGGGTAGGTGGCAGGGGTGGGGGCTATCTTCGCCACGAGAACTAGGGTCAGAGGTAGGGCAGGGGAGGGGAGAGGCTCGGCCGAGGCAATGCGTCCCCCGCAGAGCGTCAGGGCGCGGCCGGCCGCCGCGATCTCTTGGGTGGCGTGGCTTCCCTTGGGGGTTGCCAGGACGCCATCCACTTCCAGAAAGGGCAGCGCCAGCTCGACCAGGACGGCCAGGGGAGCCACCGCCCGCGCCAACACCAGGTCGTAGCCTTCCCGATGGGCCGGCTCGTGGGCTACGGCCTCGGCTCGTCCGGTGATCACCGCCACGTCCTCCAAGCCCAGTCGGGCCAGCAGGCGTTCCAGGAAGGCGGTCTTCTTGCGGGTGGCTTCCAGGATGGTCAATCGCAGGGCAGGGTGGACGATCCTCATGGGCAGGCCGGGGAAGCCAGCACCGGCGCCCAGGTCGAGGACCCTGGCCCCTTCGTCAGGCTTGAGCACTCCTGCTCGATACAGGGCGGCACCTACGGCGAGCGATTCGCCGAAGTGCCGCCTTTGTACCTCCTGGTAGTCGGTGATGCTGGTGAGGTTGACGCGCCGATTGGCGGCAATGAGCTGGTGGTAGTACTCCTCGAACTGCTGCAATTGCTGGGCGTTTAGGGGAAGGCCGAGTCCTTCGGCAGTGCGGGCTAGAATCTCCATGGGCATGGATAGCGTCACTGCCTCTGTGCTACGCGAGGGCAGCTAGGGTGTAACGGCGAAGGAGACATAAACGTCTAACTTATGGAAAGCACAGGACGGGGAGTGCCGGCCTGGATCAACCAACTCCCCGCCCCGAGCACGTCGGGACCGGCTTTCGGGCCCAAACGCTGATTTATTATACCATGCCTGTCAACTTGTTATGACAATCTCTTCCAGTAAGACAATTCCATCATGGCGGCCGGTGGTGCTGGGGCTGCTCCTTGTAGCAGCCCTGTTTCTGTCCGTAGCTACCGCTCCTCTAGGAATAGCGGGTCCACAGCTAGGGCAGGATGAGCAGGCCCTGCTGGATCTGATCAACGCTCATCGAGTCGAGAATGGTCTATCGCCCCTAAGTATTTCCCCAACTTTAACGGATGCCGCCCTGTGGATGAGCCGCGACATGGGCGAAAAGGATTACTTCAGCCATACCGACTCTCTGGAGCGAGACCCTTTCCAGCGGATGGCAGACTTCGGCTACAACTACAACGCCTGGAAGGGCGAGAATCTGGCAGCAGGCAGCGACACTGCCCAGTTGACTTTCCAGCTCTGGCGCGACTCGCCTGGCCACAACGCCAACATGCTGAATGCTAACTTCGTGGTGGTTGGCCTGGCCAAGGCCTACGACTCTGACTCCACCTACCGCTGGTACTGGTCTGCTGACTTCGGCGGGTATGACGACGGCGGCAGTCCGCCGCCGACGGGCACGCCTGTGCCCACACAGACGCCAGAGCCATCGCCGACGAGCACGCCTGCGCCCACACAGACGCCAGAGCCATCGCCGACGAGCCCGCCTACGCCCACACAGACGCCAGAGCCATCGCCGACGAGCCCGCCTGCGCCTCCCCAGCCACCCGAGCCGTCGCCGACTCCGGAAGCCGGTCCTCCTCCGATGGACGAACCGCCGCCCCCTGAAGGCGAGCCGACGCTGGAGGTTGAGTCCCCGTCGCCGCCGGGCGCTGACCTCGGCCTCGCTCCACCCACTGGGGATAGCGAGCCAGCGCCTGACACATCTGGGCCCGCTCCGATGGTTCGCGAGCTGGCCCCCGGCTGGAATCAGTTCCAGTGTCCGCCTGGCTCTATGCGGCTAACGGAGGTCCTGCCTGTGGATAGCGGCAAGTTGACGGCGATCTACGCTTGGGACGCCGACAGGGGGACGTGGCAAAGGTATCTGCCTGGTATCGACATACCGGGGCTCAATACCCTGACGGAGCTAACGGACCAGCAAACTGTCTGGATCTTGGCACGCGAGAGGTTCCTGCTAACACTGCCGACCTAGGACGGCCTGGGGTCCGAAGTCGGCTACGCTCGCCGCTTCTAGGGCGCCGCGCCGAGGGGACCCAGCGGCTCCTCCTGGATCAGTTCCGCCCGTACTACCTGCCTCATGGTGTAGTGGCCGCCGAGGGGATCGGTCCAGTCGCGTATCCAGGTGCCGCCGCAGGTGATGAGAGTGAGTACGTCGTTGGGCGTGGGGCCCATCACTGCTAGCGCCTTGGGGTCGTTGTCTGCTATCGCTTGATTCCCCGTAACTTTGTAGCGATATTCCGTTCCGTCCGTCAGCACGATCTTGATCACGTCGTCCAGGCCCAGGTCGCGCAGGTAGTAGAAGACACCGATCACCGGCTGGCCGTTTACCGTCCAGTCGACGTGGCCGGAGAAGACGGCGTTGCTGCCCCAGCCGGGCTTGCTGCTCCAGTCGTACCAGCCCACATCGTTGGGGCCGCTAGGCACCTGGGGCACGGAGTTTTCGTCCAGGCCGAGGGTGATGATGGGGGCATCGACGTCGATCTTTTCGATGATCATTCTGGCCAGGGGTGAGTTGTTGGGGGGTGGTGTGGGCAGTGGCGTGGTGGTAGGAGGGTTGAGGCCGTCCTCCCAGATGGGGATGTCGCCGATGTTGGTCATGACGGCTCCGCTCCCGCCGGTCATGAGCAGCCCGGCTAGGCCAGCCCCCAGGAGCACCATTGAGGCCAGGAGGAGAATGGCTGCCAGCGTCAGTCTGCTACGGCGCCAACGAAACGCATTGGCCAGGCGGCGGGCAATGCCCCTGATAGCCGTCATGCTCGTTTCCTTCCAGATGTCCTTCTCGCTCGCCACAAGGCTGCCGCGATTGCCACTGCCACCAGGCCTGCCCCGCCAGCCACGACGGGCCACCACTGGAAGCCGCTGTCGTCAGATGTCTCCACCTCGCTGGCGGGCGAAGCGGGCGTCTCTCCCCCGCCGGGCGTTGCAGCCGGCTCTCCGGCATGGGGCGGCTCGGCCGTGAGGTTGAGGGGAGTTGGGTATGCTTTCCACACGCCCCTCTGATGGGCTGGTCTGCCGGCGATGAGAAAGGTGACTATGGCTCCATCGGTGCCGCAGCCTGGTACCTGGCTATCGCTGAACACGTCTACCGCATAGAGTGAATCGCCGCTCTTGATGCCGTATTCTGGACTCGCCTCGGTGGCTGTCCAGGTGCCCTTGTGGCCTGTCTCTCCCGCGCCTTCGCCACACACCTTGCCGTCGATGAGAGCAACCACCGCTGTGCCGTCGCTTACGCTGTGGTCGTCCAGCGTGACGGTGCCGAAGAAGGTGGCCGGGGGCATTGGTGTCTCCTGGGCGGTGGCAGTGCTCAGCGGGAGAGTCATCAGTAATGCAGTTGCCAGGGCCAGCTCTCGAATCACACTTTCAGGATAGCATGCCCTGCCTGGGCGAGGCAACAGTGGCCTTTATCCTTGTCGCGAACAGACCAGCTGCGCGGCCTTCTCGCGCGACGCCGTAGGGCAGCCCCCGCAGGAGCTGCCCTACGCTATTGTTTCGCTTGGAGCTCTAGACAGAGCCTAGCGGCGAGACCAGCGGGCGGTGAACAGGCCTGCCACGCTGGTGAGGGCTGCTGCAGCCAGGGCGAGCGGCCACCACATGAAGCCACCGTCACCGCTCATGCCACCCATACCAGTGGGCGGAAGAACCGTCGGGGTGGGGATCGGTGTCGGCGTGACCGCCGGTGTGGCCGTGACCACGACCGTGGGCGTGACCTGCGGTGTGGGCGAGGCCAGGGCGCCACAGGTCAGGTTGAGGTCCTTCGCGCCGACGCCAGTGGCCTCGGCGCTCGTCTCGGCCGCTGAAGCGCCATCGCAGGTGAAGCTGATCGTCCCGCCGGGGTAGCAGGGAGGCAAGGTGGGCATGGTGGCGGGAACGGTCACCACGTACCTACCGCCGGAGGTGCTATCGGTAGCCCATACATGCCCCTCGCTGTCCTGCGCCGAGATGGTCGTGCCGTCGAGCGCTGGCTGGCCACCGACCATTACTGTCCCGGTGTAGGTGGTGGGAATGACGGGGTCACAGTACGTGACGGGGGTCTCGGTCGCCTCTGTCGTGGCCGTGGCGGTGGCCGTCTCGGTCGCCGCTGTCGTGGCCGTTGCCGTGGCCGTCTCGGTCGCCGCTGTCGTAGCCGTGGCGGTGGCCGTCTCGTCGGCCTTGACGGTGCTGCTGCCGAGGGTCAGGCCCCAGGCCAGCAGGGCAGCAAAGGCCACTGCCCCGATAACGCTTGTCATGATTGCTAGTCTTCGCATCTATCCTTCTCCTTTGCTTTTCCTGCCCGTTCCCGCGACGGCTTCCGGGAGCCGCCGCGGGAACGGGCGGTTGCGTTTCTTACTCTACTGCTCCTACGGGTCGAACACCCAGGTCATGCCACCCTCGGTGGTGACCAGCAGGAGGACAGAGTCGAACCGGTGCAGCGTAGTGAGGGTGTCGGGGATCTCCGGCCGGGCAGGCACATAGCGTCGCCAGGCCTGGTCGCTGCCCAAGGTGTACATGATGGCGAAGCCGCTGTCGATGTCCCTGGTGGCCTCCTCGGTGGCCTTGGCGGCGCCAACATAGCAGACGCTATTCCAGGCCCCCGGCACGTCGTCCGTGGCACTGGCTCCCACCAGGTCCACGCTCGTCGGCATCGCCTGGATCAGCTGCACCCACTCGGCGCTGGCAGCCATCAGGATGAACAATTGGTCGTACGGCTTGAGGGTGTCGATGGTGCAGAGACCTTCCGCCTCCTCGCAGCGACCAGGGAAGTACTGCTCCCAGGTCTGGTCGGCTGTGTAGCGGTAGACAGCCAGCACGTTGTCGATGATGTCCGCCATGGCATCCTCGACGTTGGCCTCAGGGCCAGCGTAGCAGCTGTCGTTCCAGTACTGCACCAGCGGGACGATCAGCTCTGACGGCGGCCAGTGGCGAAGGATGACGCCCTCGGGGTCGTGGAAGCGGACGCTGACGTTCGGCTCCTCACCCAGAGGGTGCTCGACGACGATCCAGGCCTGGCAGTCTTCCTTCGCAACCAGGCCCTCATCGATGCCGCGAGCCTCGTCGAAGTAGCCGAGCACGCGGCCGTCCTCAGCCAGGGCCACAGCCTCGCTGCGGTTGACGATCGTGCCATCCTCTAGGCGGACGACCATTGCCTTGCCGAGCGGGGTGTGCGCCGCGCTGTACACGCCGTCGGGCGAGACCTCGATGATGCGGCCGACGTCGGTGTTGAGGATGAACTCGATCTCCTCGCCCTGCACCGGGTGGAGGCTGGGGGAGAAGGTCACGCCGTCCTTCGCGGTGGGGTTATCCTTCACGGTGTACTTGCAGAAGCCGTCGCGGTCCAGGAGGTGAGCGATGATCGCCGTGTGGTTGGCGTCGATCGGCACGGCTTCGACGTCCTTGAAGCCGCCCCAGGTCCAGGTCTTCTCGACGGGGTTGGACAGGACGGCCGGGTGCTTGCGGAAGTAGGGGTAGTCGCCGATGACGGTGATGGTGCTGCTACCCACCACCTTGTCCGGGCTGCAGTCGGGCGCGCCGCTGACGGGGTCGATGCGGCACTTATCGTAGCTCAGCATGAAGTCACCGTTGGCGAAGAACATCCCCTCGCCGCGGTTATCGGTGTAGAACTCGATGTAGTAGGGCCGCTTCTTCAACGCGGGGTTGGTCTCCTTGGTGTCCTCCCGCTCGAACTTGTTGAGGATGGTCCAGAACGGGTACGGTACTGGCGCCCTTAGCCGGTAGTCCAGCCCAGGGTTGGCGTCACAGGCATCGCCGTAGCCATCCCCGTCGGTGTCCGCCTGGGTGGCGTTGGCCTTGGTGTCGCAGTTGTCAGTGATGTCGAGCACTGTGTCGCCGTCGGAGTCCAGGTCGGTAGCCGGGGTGCCGGCCACCGCGGGGAACATGTCGCAGGCGTCGCCGACGCCGTCGATGTCGGCGTCCGCCTGGGTGGCGTTGGACTTGAGCCGGCAGTTGTCGTCGTCAGCGTTGCCGGGGATGCCATCCGTGCCGTCGTTGAGGATGCCGTCGCCGTCGATGTCGGGATCGCAGGCGTCCCCGACGGTGTCGCCGTCCAGGTCGCCGTTGGTGGGGTCGAAGTCGGTCGGGCAGAGGTCCACGGTGTCGCAGACGCCGTCGGCGTCAGCGTCGGAACAGGACGGCATGGTCCAGCTCATCCAGTCGTAGCCGCCGTTGTTGACGATGGCCGGGATCTCGCGGTCAGCCGGGAACATGCTGCTGTGGTAGTCATTGGTGGTGGGGTAGACGACCCCCTTCAGCGCTTCCTTGAGGAAACCGGCGTCGCCGCTGGCGATGCTGGCCCTGATCTTTAGAGGCGGCATGATGGCATCAGCCGCGGTGATCGCCCCGTCGGGGGCCACCGTCTTGCGGCCGACCCAGGCCCGGAGCACGGCATCGTGGCTGTCCAGGGTGCTCTTGGGGCCGATTGCGGCGGTCTTGGCGGCAGTCGCTTCGCTCATCACGTCCCAGTTGGGGCGAGTGTTGATGGCGTCGGGGCCGGCCAGCAGCGGCAGGTCGTCCGGCAGCACCCAGTGGCCGTTCTCCAGCATCTCGTCGGCCGCGTCAGGACAGCCGACATCCTCGTTGGTAACCGGGTAGGGAACGCCGGCCTCGAGGTCCTCGTCGATCTTGGTGTCGCCGTCGTTGTCCACACCGTCGGCCTTGTCCTCGCCGAACAGGGTGTCGCCGTCGTTGTCCAAGCCGTCGCCGTCGCCGTCCATGTCCACGCAGACGGCGCCGCGGCCGCTCAGGTTGTCGCCAAAGAACCAGCCCTTCACCTTCACGCGGAGAAGGGTGTCGGCGGAGACGTTGAGGGTGTCCGCTTCGGTGTCCGCGCCGTCGCCGAACGCCCAGGGCCCCTCATTGTGGTAATCACGGGCGCCGTCCACGTTGGTGAGCTTGACCTGGTAGATCTTGAGGAACCAGACGAGGAAGGCGTGCTTGTTTATCAGTACGGAGGACTTGAGGGACGCCGGGACGCCGTAGGACCCCTGGATGAGGTAGTCGGGGTAGCTACAAGCCCACATGCCGACGACCGAGTTGTAGTAGATCTCTCCGTAGGTTAGCTCTTGTCCGTTCGCCGCGGCCGCTACCTCTATGGACCGCATCAGCGGCGGGCAGTAGTAGGTGTCCTCCATGAGCTTGGCTTCGCTGTCCTGCTCGCCAGGCGCCTCGCTGCCGGCCAGGGCCTTGGAGATGCACATGTCATCGATGTCGCCGATAGCCTGGGCCTGGCCGCCGAAGGCGAGGGTGTCCAGGACACCGTTGCCGTCCTTGTCAATGTAGCCGCCCTCGAGAGCGCCCAGGCCGGGGTCCAAGAGGACGTAGTTGACGTGGTGGGTGACGACGGTGTCGTCAATGTCCTCGGGGTCGCCGTCCAGGTCAAGATAGGTAGCGCCGCCGATGGTGGCCAGCGGGCAGGGCGGCTGAACCTGGGTGGACGGAGCGGGGTACTTGTTGGGGTACCACTCGTCGGGCAGTGCCCAGCGCTTGGCCAGCACGATCTCCTCGCCGGCCCAGCGGATCTGCGGCTGCTTGGCCTCCTCGACGGTCGTCCAGTTGATGCCGACCCACTCGTGCAGGCCAAGGCGCAGGGAGCCGGGCAGGTTCGGGTACTGGGCGTAGAAGTGAATCTCTGCCTGCTCCTCGCAGACCGTGTCCACGTACACCACGAGGCGGCCCAGATTGTCAGAGACCCCTGTGACGGTCGGGCCGTAGTTGACGCTGCCGGTGAGGTCGGTGAAGAAGGTGCAATTCCGCGGGGACTCGATGTCAGCCAGGATCAGCGCCCCCTCGGTGGGCTGGTGGGTTTTGATGGACGCGCCGTTGATCAGCACATTGTGTTCGCCGTGCACCACCTCGATGATCTGCACCGGCGGCAACGACTTGATGCGCTTCAGGGCCTCGTCGAAAACGACGGGGTGGTCCTGCCAGACGCCCTGCTTGTCCAGCAGGTGCTCGTCCGTGGTATCGCGCTTGGTGTCGCCGTTCATGTCCAGGGGCAGGTACAGCTCTTTGTACTCGCTGGTTCCGATGATGGTATCGCCGTTGGCGTCGTAGTACACCTTGACCTTTTCCAGGTCACCGTACTTGAGGATGACGCTGTCGGTCAGGCTGTCCCACTCCTTGACCACGGGGGGAGTGATGAGAGTGCCGCCCGGCGTGGCATAGCTGAGGGTGACGCGGGTCTCGCCCGGCGTGGAGGAGTGGATGATGACGCACCGCTGATCATTGTTGGCTGTGTCCCAGCCAACTCGGCCCGTCACCTCGGCCAGGTCACCGCAGCGGCCCTGGGCCTGGATAGTGGCGACAGCCCCCGAGAAGTTTTCGATGTTCCAGGTCGGGGCCGTGTAGTAGGCGGGGTCCCAGCCCTCGGTGCGGATGACGTGGTTCTGGCTGGTGATGTTGTTGCAGTCGTGCCAGGGGTTGACGATCGGCTTGCCCGCCACCCATACGGTGTCAGGGCAGTAGGGGTTGCCGGTATAGTCGCTGCCATCCGGCTCGACGTGCACCAGCGTCACCGGCGGTGACCCGGCGCTGGCCCTCTGGCTGAAGCCCCAAAGGGCTCCCAGCACGGCCAGCGCTATAACAAGGGCGCTCATCAGGCCCAGGCCGATGAAGCGCCTGCGGCCGCTGAAGAGCTTACGCATAGCTCACCCCACTTTCAGAAATGTGCCAACAAGAGCACACATGGAAAGCAGACCAGCTACTCTCCCGGCCAAAGGAGAACACGCCCGGTCCACTTTCTGTTTCCCGCCGATTTTCCTCTGGCTCCTCTCCCCCAAAGGGGGAGGTGAGCCACATTGCCGGTTCGGTCATTCGATGCCTTACTTTAAGAGATTTCCTTCCGTCAGGCCCTCAGCAGCACCTCCGCTACCACCGTCCTCAATCACTAGTGCCTGACTCTATACAACCACCCGTACCTTGTCAAGGGTCTGAGGCACAAATTACCCGCTACCCGTCAACTGGTTAAAACGCCTCACGGTCAAGAAAGGTTAACCAGTTGCGCCGAGAGCTGGGTGGCAGTGGTTCGCCGTTGGTGGACTGGTTCTCGACCCTCTGACAGGTCGGGGGGGCATCGGATTCGCTCCCCCATGCCCCAGCCTTATGGTCATGAACAAAATGACTCGGCAAAGGGCAGGGCTGAAGCCCTGCAGCTACGAGCCTCGCCGCCCTCCATTTCGTAGCTGCAGACCTTTAGGTCTGCCTGAGCGGAGATATGCACGCCAAGTCAAGACCGCTCGCTCTGAGCCTGTCCTGAGCGCAGCCGAAGGGCCTGTCGAAGGGCGAACGGGGCGTTCTTCAACAGCCTCCCCAAGTTCGGGAAAATGTTTGGGAGGTTAACCTTATTGATAGGGTGGGCGTTCTATACAATGGCGATAGTATGGGGTATGATGGCGGGGTAGCCAGCCTGGCCGCCGAAGGCGGCGAGCGCAGGAGGTGTTACCCCTTGTACCCTGACTCGGAGGCCCAAGGCGAGCGCCTGTTGGTAGACGCCGCTAGGGTCGGCGACCAGGGAGCCATCGCCGAGTTATATAACAGGTATTTCCCGCGCGTCTACCGCTACATGCTGGTTCGCACGGGGAATGTGGGTGATGCGGAGGACCTGACGGAAGAGGTGTTCATCCGCATTCTGGATGCGCTGGACCGGTTTGAGTGGCGGCAGGTGCCTTTCTCGGCTTGGCTCTTCCGTATCGCTCACAACGCTGTCGTTAGCCATCAACGGCGGGATGGCGCGCGGGGGAGGTTGTCCTCCCTGTCGCCCAGCCTGCCGGTGAATACGCAGGGGCCGGAGGAGGCGGTGGAGGCCCGCCTGGCCTTGGACGAGGTGATGGAGGCGACTCGCAACCTCCCCGAGGCCCAGCGAAGGGTGATCGCCCTTCGCTTCGGAGCGGGGCTGTCGGTGGCCGAGACGGCACGGGCCCTGGGCAAGAGCGGGGGCAATGTGAAGGTCATACAGCACAAGGCGATCGTCAAGCTGAGAGAGCTGCTGGTGGAGAAGAGGCCGGAAGGCGATGAAGAGAAGGCTTGAGGAAACGCTGGAGGAGTGCCTGGCAGCGCTGGCGCGGGGCCAGAGCACGGTGTCGGAGTGTCTGGCTCTCTATCCGGAGCTGGAGACTCTGCTCCATACGGCACGCAGGCTCCAGAAGATCTATGCTGCCGACCCCTCGCCGCTCTATGCGCAGGCGGCCCGCGAGCGCTTCTTGGCTGCCTTGGCCCGCCGCCGCCAGAGGCGATTGGTGGCGCGGCCGGCCAGGCCCTCCTGGCGCTGGGTCCCTGCGGCCGTGGGCAGCGCTGCTCTGATAGCCTTCGCGGCCTGGGCGAGCGTGCTCGCCTTGGGTGGCGGCGGTGGCTCTCAGCAGCCGTCTATCAGTGTCACCGAGATAACGCCGACCAGCACGCCAGAGCCCGTTGTGAGTGATATTCAGGGCCAGGTGGAGAGGCTTAAGGCCAATTTGGAGGAGGTTCGAACGGGGGCGGCGAGCGGCGCTGTCGAGCCGGACGTCATTCAGCAACTGAAGGAGAACACGGCCGCGCTGGTCGCCAGCCTCGACCAGCCTCCGGCGCTAGAGCCGGAGGCTGTGTCGCAGATCCGCGATCTGTTTGCCGATCAGGAAAAGGTTCTCAGCGAGGTGAAGGAGAAGGTGCCGCTCCTGCCAGCCGAGGACGTGGATGAGATAATAAGGATAGCCGGGGCAGGGCGAGCCAGGGTCGAGGAAATGCTGTCGCCCAGCCCTACCGCAACGCCATCTGCCACTCCGACCGCCAGCCCCAGTGCAACGCCAACCGCTACGCCTGAGGAGAGCCCGACCTCTACCGCCACCCCTACGGCCACTCCGCCAGCGACTGTGACGCCGGAGGTAACACCTACCCCGGCACCGCAGCCCACACCCTCGCCGCCTCCTGAGGGCGGCGAGGAGCCCAGCCCCTCAGCGACCGCTGCTCCTTAGGGTGCACTATCACCGAGTTGCAGCGACCCCCGGGCGTAGTATGCCATCTGGAGTGAGACCCCCTCGCTATGCTCAGGCTGACAGCATGGCCTGGCGTCATTACTGAGCGGAGCGAAGAATCTCAGCGGCGATGTGGGCAAAGTGGCAGGGCCTACTCCGAGCAGCGCGGAGAGAGGCTCGCCCTGAGCGGAGCGAAGGGATGCGTCGCCACATCTTGGAGACAGTGCTCCTTAGGGTGCGGCGGTCGGACTGACTGTCGGCGTGGTTTGGCCAGCCACGCGCAGGATACGCTTGTCCATGACCTGTGCCAGCTTGAGGGCATCATCCACCGAGGCTAAGGCTGTGGGCGCGGTCGCTCCTATCCGCCCGAGGACATTCCCCCGCCGGAAGTCTACCACGTGCAGACTCACCGAGACGTCGCGCGTACCTATCTGTTGGGTGGAGGTGGTCACGAAGGCCACCGATTCGTCGCCAACGGTAGGTATCTCCACGGGGGCGGCATCCTCCAGTTGTTCCAGTTCCTCCTGCAGCCTATCCTTGCCACTCTGGAAGGCCGCAGCCGCTCCATCCTGATCCTGGTAGATGGAGACGGCGCCGAAGACGTCATAGGTGCCGCTCAAGAAGGCCGCGGAGTCGTTGCTGGCATATTCCACTTGATAGCCATCGAGGCGGCCCCATTCCTCCAGTTGGCTCAAGCATTCGTCTAGCTCAACTCCCTCGGCGCCGGCGCAGCTCTGGCTACTGGTGACGTGCATGGCACTACCCTCGACCTCGATAAAGTCCATCGGCATATCACCGATCTGGAGTGCGATAGCCTCGGCGTCTTTGATCAGAACTGCCTCCTCCTGATCACCGCCACCGCCGGCGCAGGCCGCCAGAACGATCAGGAAGGGGAGCAGCAGAATCGTCAGCAGAAAGGTCAAACGCATAGTTCCATGCTTGCCCATAGTGCCCTGGCCGCAGAGCCTTTGTCAAGTTCGAGGCGCCCTAAGGTGATTGACACTCGTATTTGGCGTTCCTAGAATGGGCGGTAGGATGGCTTACGGAACAGAAGGCGCCAGTGCCGGCAGCCAGCGGGAGGTTGTCAGCTTGTCTCAGGCTGCTGCCCTTTTTCTGTCGGCTCTGGCTCCCGAAGTGCGCCAGGAGAGTCAGAGCGAGGTCTATCGCTTCGTCCGCTGGTACGGAGCGGATCGCTCCATGGGGGAACTGCGGGGCCATGATATAGCCCTCTATGCCGAATCCCTGGGCGCTGGCACAGGCGATGTCGTCCGGCGGGCTGAGGCTCTTCGTTCCTTTCTCGCCTTCGCCAAGAAGGAGGGCCTCACCACCACCAACCTGGCCACTCACCTGCGCCTGCGCAAGAGCCCCCAGAGTATTGAGGGCAGTGCAGCCACGGTGGCCACACCGTCCCAACTGACGGCTGAGGGACATACGTCCCTCAGCGCTGAGCTGGAGTCTCTGAAGGCTGAGCGGCCCCACATCGCTGAGGAGCTGCGGCGGGCGATGGTAGATAAGGATTTCCGTGAGAACGCGCCCCTTGACGCTATGCGTGAGCACCAGGCGCATGTGGAGGGGCGCATACGCCAGCTGGAGACCATCTTAAAGAACGCAGAAGTGGTTGGGCGCGGCGGGATGTCTCCAGGGGCCAGGACTCACCTGGGCAGCACCGTCATTCTGCGTGACCTCGCGTCGGGGTCAGCGGTGCGCTACACGCTGGTGAGCCCCAGCGAGGTTAGCCCGAGCGAAGGCAAGATATCTATCGCTTCGCCGGTGGGCAAGGCACTAATAAATCGCACCGTCGGCGAGGAGGTGGAGGTCTCAGTGCCGGTCGGTCGTCTCCATTTTCGCATCGAGGAGATACAGGGCTAGCCCCTCGACCTCGCTCTGCTTCTGCGAGCCTGCTACCGTTTTTTGGCTGCTGCTTCCGTGCCCTACTTCCGCTCGCCGATGGGGATGTAGGGCAGGTCCTCAGGCCCCACGTACTTCAGCAGAGGGCGCAGGAGGATGTTGTCGGCCCACTGCTCGAAGATCTGGGTGATCCAGCCGGGCATTCGGCCCAAAGCAAACATGGAGATGAATAGGTCTTCGGGAATGCCCAGCATCGAGTAGACAGCGCCAGCGTAGAAGTCCACGTTGACGTAGATCCCTCGCTCCCGGTAAGGAGCCATGGCCTGCTCCACGCGGCTCAGAATCTGGAACCACTTGACTTGGCCGTACTTTTCGCCCATGTCGCGGGCGCGGTTGCGCATGTGACGGGCGCGGGGGTCTTCGGTCTTGTATACTCGGTGGCCAAAGCCCATGATCGGCTTTTTGGCGGCGATTGTGTCCCTAACGTACTGTTCGGCCCGCTCCGGCTCGCCAATCTCGGTGGCCATCGTCATGACCGCCTCCGCTGCCCCGCCATGTGAGGGCCCCTTGAGGGTGGCGATGGCCGAAACGATAGCGGCGTGCATGTCGGCACTGGTACCAGTGGTCACCCGGGCGACGAAGGCCGAGGCGTTGGAGCCGTGGTCGGCATGCAAGAGCAGGTCCACGTCTATGACCCGAGCGCTCTCCGCGTCGGGCTTCTCCCCCTTGAGCATGTAAAGGAAGTTGGCGGCGAGGTTCAGGCTGGGGTCGGGGGCCACTGCCTTCTGGCCCTTGCGGATGCGCTCGTGGGCGGCAACGATAGTGGGCGTCTGAGCGGTGAGGCGGATCGCCTTGCGCAGGTTGGCCTCCGGAGAGTTGTCCTCGGTGTCCGGGTCGAAAGGCGCCAGAGCGGAAACCGCCGTTCTGAGCACGTCCATCGGGTGGGCGGCCTTGACCAAGTCGATGACCTGGAGCACCTGCGGGGGCAGCGCCCGGTTCTCGGCCAGGCTGCGCGACAAGTCGTCCAGTTCCTTCTGGGTGGGCAGCTTGCCGTGCCACAGCAGGTAGCATACCTCCTCGAAGGTAGACTTCTCGGCTAGGTCGTGGATGTCGTAGCCGCGATAGATGAGCTTGCCGAGCTCGCCATCTACTTTGCTGGATTCCGTCCTGTCGATAACGACACCCTTGAGTCCTCGGGCCAGTTCTTCTTCAGGCATCCCTCTAGCTCCTTCCCCTGGACTCAGGGAAAAAACAAGGAGCCGCTACAAGCTCCTCGGCAGAATCTCCTCTGCCCGACATGGTTACCAGGTTATGACTTTGGCGTCATTATAATCCTGTCTGCGGGGATTGTAAATCCTTTGCACTCGGCCAGTACGTTGGCGACGAATCGTTGTCATTAGAAGTCGGCTTGACCCTCCTTTGGGCCAAGGACGATAATCGGTTCAGGGGAGTGATGTGCGTACGTTGCGCCTGGGGCTGGCTCAGATAAACACCACCGTCGGTGACCTAGAGGGCAACGCTGCCAAGGTCTTGGACTACGTGGGCCGGGCGCGAGAGCTGGGCGTCGATGTGCTCAGCTTTCCCGAGATGACCATCACTGGCTACCCGCCCGAGGACCTGCTGCTGCGCCCCCAGTTCATCCGCGACAATCTGTCCGTCCTGCAACGGGTGGTGAAGGGCTGCCGGGGCATCACCGCCGTGGTGGGCTTCGTCGACCGCAACCATGACATCCACAATGCCGCTGCCATCATTCACGACGGGCGGCTGGTCGACGTCTACCATAAGCAGTTCCTCCCCAATTACGGCGTCTTCGACGAGAACCGCTACTTTCAGGCGGGGACGCGGTGCCCCGTGTATGTGATGGCTGGCATCGGCGTGGGGGTGAGCATCTGCGAGGACATCTGGTACCCGGAAGACCCCACGCGAGCGCAGGCCCATGCTGGCGCCCAGGTGATCATCAACATCAGCGGCTCGCCCTACCACATAGGCAAGCGGCGCTTCCGCGAGCACATGCTGGCCACTCGCGCCAGCGACTACGCCGTCTTTATCTGCTATACCAATCAGGTGGGCGGACAGGATGAGCTCGTTTTCGATGGTGCCAGCATGGTGGTGAGCCCGGGGGGTGAGGTTCTGGCTCAGGCTGCCGCCTTCGAGGAGGAGCTGTTGATCTGCGATCTGGACGTGGAGGAGGCGTTTCAGGCTCGCCTCCACGAGCCGCGCCGGCGCAAGCAAAGGCTGGCCTCTGCCGCCAGCACTTCTGTGGCCAGGGTGCACGTGTCCGATGAGCCCTTGACCGACAAGAAGCCGCCCGTGGAACGTCGCCGCGCTCCCTCCCTGGGCGATGACGCTGAGGTCTATAGCGCCCTGGTGCTGGGCACCCGCGATTACCTGCTGAAGAACGGCTTTCGGAAGGCGGTCATTGGCCTATCGGGGGGCGTCGATTCCAGCCTGGTGGCGGCAATCGCGGTGGACGCTCTAGGCAGGGAAAACGTGGTGGGCGTGGCCATGCCCTCCCGCTTCTCCTCCGAGGGGAGCATCAGGGACGCCCGCGAGCTGGCCGACAGCCTGGGCATTCAACTGATGACTATCCCCATCGAGGGGCCCTTCACCGCTTTTCTCGGCCTTCTCAGCGAGTCTTTCACCGGCAGCGAGTTCGGGGTGGCTGAGGAGAACATCCAGTCGCGCATCCGCGGCCTCATTAGCATGGCCCTGTCGAACAAGTTTGGCTGGCTGGTGCTGGCCACCGGCAACAAGAGCGAGATGGCTACCGGCTATGCCACTCTCTACGGCGACATGGCCGGCGGCTTCGCCGTCATCAAGGATGTGCCAAAGATTCTGGTCTATCGCCTGGCCCGCTACCGCAACGGCTTGGGGCCAAGGCCGGTCATTCCCCAAAGCGTCATCGAGAAGGAGCCCTCGGCGGAGCTGCGCCCCGGTCAGCGGGACGTGGACACTCTGCCGCCCTACGAGACCCTCGACCCCATGCTCGAGGCCTACGTGGAGGAGGACAAGAGCGTCGACGAGATAGCGGCCATGGGCTTCGACGAGGAGCTGGTGAAGCGGGTGATGGCCATGGTGGACAGGAACGAGTACAAGCGTCGTCAGGCTCCTCCCGGTGTGAAGATCAGTCCTCGCGCCTTTGGCCGCGACCGCCGTCTGCCGATAGCCAATCGCTACAGGGGGTTCTAGCCGCCGATGCTAATTCAAGCGGTTCTCTTCGACTACGGCGGCGTCATTGGCCGCCTCGACCGCCAGGAGATGGCTCGCTTGGAGGACAAGTATGGGTTGCCTCGGGGCGGGTTCTGGCACGCCCTGTTCGAGACCCCTGAGTGGCACGAGGTGGAGGTCGGCCGTAGCTCGGAGCGAGAGTGGCTGAGGGCCGCCCTGGACAAGCTGTACGAACTGGCCGGGCGGCCGATACCGGGCATTCGTCAGGACTGGCACCACATCTGGAAGGGCGTCGATGAGGAGGTCGTCTCTTTGGCCCGAAAGCTCCGGTCGCGCTACAAGGTGGGCATGATCAGCAACGCCACCAAGAACCTGGAGGAAATCCTGACGAACCACCACCGCATCATCGACCTCTTTGATGTGGTCATCAACTCGGCGCGGGTGGGCCTGGCCAAGCCCGACGTGCGCATCTACCAACTGGCCGCCGAAAGGCTGGGCGTGCCCGTCTCCGCCTGCGTGTTCACCGACGACCTCACCCACAACGTTGAGGGGGCGCGGGCCGCTGGCATGCACGCCTTCCACTTCCAGGGCGTCGCTGATCTGGAGCGCGAGCTGCGGGCGCTGGGGGTCAGTTGGTAGGCTTCGTTTTGCCCTAGACAGTCCGGCCAGCCGCGCACTAGAATCGATCGACGTTCTTTCTTGCCTCCTTTTAGGAGTATTCGCCCATGCCAGCCAAGGTAACCGTCGAAGTCATCCCCCAGGTGCGCGAGATGGCCTGCGAGCTGGTTCGCCGCTCCTCGCGGCGGCTGCGGCACCTGCGCTACTGCGACCTGCGCATCGAGGCAGGCGAGGGCAAGGGGGCAGCGGCCGAGAACGGCATGGACAAGCTCAGCAGCGAGGACTACGGCTTCTCCTTCGGCGTGCGGGTTATCGCTGGGGAGAAGATGGCGGCGGCAGGCCACTTCGGTCAGCAGTTGGGGGCCGCCGACCTGCCACGCCTTCAGCGCGTCCTCCGCGCCGGCATCGACCACGCCTACCAGCGGGCCCTGGCCAGCGCCCAGAGCAAGGCCCTGGCCCGCGAGCGTCTGGGCCCCCTGGCCGAGGCCCTTTACAGCACCGAGCTGGCCCCCATCGAGGTGTGCCACGACAGCGTGCCCGCTCAGTATCAAATCGACCCCCGCTCGCTGTCCCTGGACGAGGTCGTTCGCTACGTGCGGGAGGTGTCCAGGGGCGTTCAGGCCGTCGACCAGCAGGTCATGTACAACCACGTTGGCGCTTCAACTGTTCTCAGCCGCCAGCTCTTCTGCAGCTCCGAGGGGGCAAACATCGACCAGAGCTCGGCCATCACCGGCGGCATGTGCTTCGTGGTGGCGGTGGGCAAGGAGGGCGGCCAGGAGCTGTACGATTTCGTTGGCCACCAGCGGGGGTGGGAGGCGCTGACCGAGGGCGTGGACGAGGAGCACATCCAGCGGCCCGACCTGAGGACGTTCTCCCTCGACCTGGCCAGGGACACGGTGGCCCTGGCCAACTCGCGCCCGCTGAGGGCCAGCGACAAGGAGGAGGTGGTGGTCACCGATCCCCACTACAACGCCCTGCTGGTGCATGAGATCGTCGGCCACCCCACCGAGGCCGACCGCGCTCTCAAGATGGAGACGGGCTACGCCGGCCGCAGCTGGTTGCTGAAGGACCTGGCGGACAACCAGCTCGGCAAGCGGGTGGGCTCGGAGCTGCTGACCGCCTTCACCGATGCCACTCTGTCCGGCTTCGGCCACTACCGGTACGACGACGAGGGCACGCCAGCCAGGCGGGTGGTCCACATCGATCGGGGCATCTTCAGCGGCTTCATGAACAGCCGCCAGACGGCCGCCCTGCTGGGGGCCGAGCCCAACGGCTCCTACAAGGCCACCGATGCCTCCCTGGTGCCCCTGATCCGCATGTC
>Ga0315280_10004320_pt1 | contig 21085 bp, 19 predicted proteins | sample YL17G06_40_MG_FD_203697 | JGI IMG/M metagenome (GOLD analysis project Ga0315280, IMG submission 203697) | Sediment microbial communities from Yellowstone Lake, YNP, Wyoming, USA - YL17G06_40 | ecosystem: Environmental > Aquatic > Freshwater > Lake > Sediment | place: USA: Wyoming | collected...
GCTGGGCAGGTTCCACCGGCTGCTGGACTGATGGGCTGTCCGGAAAGCTCCCCTCTCCCTTTGGGAGAGGGGTAAGGGGTGAGGGCATGGCGAGGCTGGGCAAGTGACGCGGCGACGTTACCACCGAATCACCCTCACCCTAACCCTCTCCCACAGGGAGAGGGAACCGATGGAACTCCGTTTCCGGACAGCCCCTGAGCCGCCGGCGCAGGCTCAGGTCTCCGGCTCCCCGATCGTGCGAAGATAGGCGGCCAGGCGGCTTTGCAGGTCGACGAGGTTCTGCCACTGGCGGGCGTCGAGGATCACCTGATCGGTGCGGGGCGGGATCTTCACCGACTGGACCAGGCCCCGGATCCTCAGGTGCAAGTAATGGAGCAGCTCGGAGAGCTGGGCGGCCTGCCCGGGAGTGAGGGAGTCGGGGAGCTCGGGGGGCAAGAGCGTGTGGAGCGTCGAGCGGGCGTCGGGGTGTTCTCCCCAGTGCAGCTCCGACTCCAGGCTGAACGTGGGCGAGAGGGATTCCAGCTCGTCCGCGCCCAAGGCCACCCCCGCGGAGAGATCGGCCCCCCGCAAGCCGGCCAGTCGCCGGGCGATCTCCTCCCGCGACCCGTACAAAAGCAGCGTCCGCCCCAAGGCAATCACGTCGCCGTGGCGGAGGATCCACAGCTTCACGCTCTCGCCGTTGACCTTGGTCCCGTTGGTGCTCTCCAGGTCGGTGAGCACCACCTTCTCCTCGTCCTCCTGGATCTTGAGGTGGAAGCGACTGATCCGCTCGTCGTTCAACTGAACGGAGTTCCCCTCCTCGCGGCCGACCGACACGGGGGTGGGAAGGCTCTCGAAGACGCGTCCCCGATCGGACCCGTCGAGGACCCGTAATGTTACCAATGCCATCGGAGGGAATTACCGGGACGACTGCGGGCAACGAGATGACCACCTTCGGCATCCCGATTCCCCTTATAGCATCGCCGAGGGGGGTGGTCAAGCAGCACCCCCCCCGGAGTCATTGCCCGGCGACGCCGGCACCCGTGGTCCTTCGAGGTGCGGGTACCGAGAATGAGGGTTGCGACCGAGCTTGGGAAAGTGCCTGACGTGTTCCATTGGGACGGTGGACTGAAGCTGACCAAGGCGGACCTGGCGATCGACTTTCGCCGCCGTCAGCCGCGGGCCTTCATTTCCCACGCCCACACGGACCATCTCGCCCGGCACGAGTATGCGCTTTGCACCCCGGCCACTTCCGCGCTCTACCAGCTCCGCTTGGGAAAGCGTCGCACGTTGGAGCTGCCCTATCGGAGCCCGATCGAGTGGGGCGGTTTGCGGCTGACCACCTATCCGGCCGGACACTGCCTGGGCTCGGCAATGCTTTTGGCGGAGGACGGCGCGCGGTCGCTTTTGTATACCGGCGATTTCAAGCTGGGCGAGTCGGCGACGGCCGAGCGGGCGGAGCTGCCCCAGGCGGAGATCCTCGTCCTGGAGACGACCTATGGCCACCCGGCCTACCGGCTTCCGCCGCGGCAGGAGGTCGTCGGGCGGCTCTGCGAGCTGGTGGCCTCGATCCTGACCGCCGGGGCTACGCCCGTCGTCGAAGCCTATGCTCTGGGAAAGGCCCAAGAAGTCACCCGGCTCTTGGCGACCGAAGGGTTCCCGGTCGTGCAGCACCGCACGGTATTTGCGATCAGCCGGGTCTACCAGTCCTTTGGGGTGGAGGTGGGCTGCCGCGGGGTGTGCACCGGCAACGTCGAGCCGGGGCAGGTCGTGGTCGTGCCGCCGCGGGGCCGGGCCGGAAAAGTCCCCCGCGAGGTCCGCATCGCCGTGACCGGCTGGGCCGTCGATCCCGCCGCGAAGTACCGCCTCGGGGTCGACCACGCGCTGCCGCTTTCCGACCATGCCGACTACGACGAGCTGTTCGCGGCGGTCCGCCGCGTGGCGCCGCGCCGGGTCTACTGCACCCACGGGCCGGAATCGTTCGTCGCCCGCCTCCAGGACGCCGGCTTCGACGCCCACCCCTTGGGCCGGCCGACACAGAGGAGGCTGTTCTAAGGATGAAGGATCAAGGATGAAGGATGAATGGAGGACGGGGGCAAGCCGGCAGGTCGCTGCTTCTTGGCGGAGGGTGGCTGGGGCAAAGCGAAGCGGTGCCCCAGGCGCCGAATTCCTGGGGCTTCGCTGCGCTCGCCCACCAGCCACCCATGGCAAATGACCGCCAGGAAAACTCGGCGGACCCCTTCCTCCCCACCCCTTGCGTTCGGCGGTGGATCGGCTATGTTGGCGTCCGGTGAGGTTGGTTTCCCCCTTGGAACACGCTTGAATGGATGGAGATACCGCCATGCGACGTCGCGATTTTCTGGCTGCCAGTAGTGTTGCGGCATTGGGTTTGTCGGCGTTCCCGCTGGGCTGGGCGGGGGCGGCAGAGGGAAAGAAGCAAAAGATCCTCTACTTTACCCGGAGCGTCGGCTTCCAGCACTCTCCCGTCGCCCGGCCGAAGAAGGACGAGCTGAGCTTCTCGGAGAAGCTCATGGTCGAAGAGGGGCGGAAGTACGGCGTGGAAGTGGTCTGCTCCAAGGACGGCACGATCTTCGACGGCGATATCGACCAGTTTGACTGCATCGCCTTCTACACCTGCGGCAACCTCTTCGACCCCAAGTCCATCGACGGCTTCCCGCCGATGACCCCCGCCGGCAAGGAGAAACTCTTGAAGGCCATCGAAGGCGGGAAGGGCTTTGTCGCCTTCCACTCCGCCTCCGACTCGTTCCACTCCAAGGGCCCGCAGTACGAGAACCAGACCGAGCGCGATCCCTACATCGCCATGCTCGGCGGCGAGTTCATCGTCCACGGCCGCCAGCAGAAGGCGACGATGAAGGTCGCCGACCCGCATTTCCCCGGCATGGAGGGGGTCGAGGATTTCGCCCTGCTCGAAGAGTGGTATGCCCTGAAGAATTTCGCCAAGGACCTGCACGTAATCCTGATCCAGGAAACGGCGGGGATGGTCGACGACTGCTACCAGCGTCCCCCCTTCCCGGCCACCTGGGCCCGCAAGCACGGCAAGGGCCGGGTGTTCTTCACCTCGCTGGGGCACCGCGAGGACGTCTGGACCAATCCCACCTGCCAGAAGATCATCCTGGGCGGGTTCGACTGGGCGTTGGGGAACGTCGACGCCGACGTCACCCCGAACGTCGAGAAAGTCACCCCCCACGCCTGGACGCTCAAGCGCTCCTGACCGCCAGATCAAGAGAAGTCAGTGCAGCGCGTCGACGAACTGCTCCACGGTGATCCCGGCTGCGGAGACCAGGCCGCGAAGGGTTCCTTTCTTGAGGATTTGACCCTCATGCACCGGCACGGCGAGAAGATACTTGTGGCCCGGCTTCTTCATGATCCGGTGGGAGCCCTTGGTCCGTGCCACTGAGAAACCGAGCCGGGCGAACGCGGCTACGGCTTGCTGCCCGGTGACCGACGGGAGCTCAGACATGCACCAGGATCCATTTTTCTATGGCTTCCCGGGGTTTCTCGCCGATTGCCTCGCTCAGCCAAGGAATCTTTCCGTCGGTCTCTAAGTATTCGGCCAGGGCGCCCTGAAGCGCTTCCCTGACGTTCTCGATCGCTTCCCGCTGGGTACCTCCCTGGCTGACCGCGCCGGGCAGCAAAGGCGCGATCACGCTGTAGCCCCCCTCGGCTTCGGGACACAACCAGATGCGACATTCGTACATCCGGCCCTCGTCTTGCTTTAGATTCGGGTCACAGAACTGCAGATCGCATTCCAGGGGAGGCATGCGACACTCCTTTGTGTTCAGGCATCCGGCATCTCGACTGCCGTTATGCGAAGTGCGCCCAACAGTTCGTCCTCGTACAGCAGTTCCAGTGCGTATGCCCCAGGATGCCGGATTGGCAGCGGAGGCACAGCGACAACTGCTTCCACGGTCCTCAAGGGGTCCTCACTCTGGACCTGGAACTTGCCGTGCATCAAGACCTCATTGTTCGCAAGGTCCACATACCGCAAATCCAAGGGCATCGTCCCCCGAACGTCCGTAAGGCTGAGGTAGACCATCGGAGAGCCCGCCTTCATCACTTCGGCGGGGCGCAGCGGCCGCGGACCCGTCGGTGATGTCTCAGCCGCTTGCAGCGATGGGCGACTGAAACGCAATACGTTGAAGGTGCCCGCAATCACCTTCTTGCCCGTGTCCCTGTCCTGATACACGTGATCGGCCAAGATCAGGGCTTGGAGCACTGGCTGCGGCACGCGAATCCTCCACTCTCACCCTTGGAAAACGTCCGGCCTAACCACGTCCCGCTGTAAATGCGTCCGGATCCTGCCACCAGGAAGCGCACCTCACGTTCCCGGGTATGATCCGCAGCTCGCGCACCGTTGTCGATGTCTCTCTTGGCATTCTACCATGCCCGGCGGACGCTGAGCCACCCCACGCACTGAGAGCCGCCGAGGGCAGGTTCTGTAAGACGAAGACTCCGAACACGTTGCAGCGTGTTCACGCTGGCCGACTTTGGCCGGAGCAAGGAACACGAACCGGCTTCCGCATCGGGAACGGCAATCAGGTGCGTCATGCGCGGCGCGGACCCGGTTACCCCACTTTTGGACACACCGACGCCGCTAGCTGGGACTATCAGCGGACCGCCGCCGCCCGGTGCCACAGCGACCGCCAGTAGGCACGGTCGGCGGCGTAGACGTCGATCGGGGCCCCCGCGGGCAGGTCGGCCGGGAGGATGCCGCAGCGCTTCATCTCCCGGACGTACTCTGCCCGCGGCCGAAAGCCCGGCATATCAAAGCGCTTGATTTGGTCGAGCTTCTCCTTGGCGTCCCGGATGGCGCGAAGGACTTTCTGGTAGTCGGGGTCCGCCGTGTCGGCCAGCACGGGCTGGCCGCAGGACTCCAACCCGCCGGCCTTCCTGGCCACGGGGGCCAGGAGGATCAGCGACTTCTCCGGCCGGGTGAGGTTGTAGAGGAGGTGGCGGGTCCAGCGGCGGCGGACATCGTTGGGCGCAAGCGGCACCCAGGGAGGCCGGCCGGTGAAGGCGTCCCCCCACCCGCCCGGCCCGGCAATGTGCGACGGCGACAGCGGTAGCGGCCGCTCCGGCCCGTGGCAGCCGCCGCATCGCCGCTTGAGGACCTCCATCGAGGCCCGCACGCTCGGCCACTCGGTGTCGGAGCGGTCCAGGCGGATTGAGCGGTCGACGATCTCGAACCCGCCGATCATCCCCGTCCCCAGCGCGGCGTAGGTGCCCGGATAGGCAGCCCCGCTGTCGATCCACAGCCGCAGCGTCTTTCGCTCCAGCTCGGTGGGCCGGGCGTCGTAGTGGCTGCCGTCGGCCAGCTTGACCAGCCGGCTGGCCGAGCTGCCGATGGAGCGCGGCGGCCGGTTGCCCTGCGCGTTGCGGCCGTCGACCACGAGGTTTCGGGCGGTCATCGTGTAGTAGCTCAAGGAGAAGATCGGGCCGCGATCGCCGGAGAGCAGGACGCCCCCCTCCGGCCTGTCGCAGTCGTGACATTTCACGCAGTGCCGGTCGAGGATCGGCTGCACGTCGCGGGGGTAATCGATGACGTCGGGGACGTCGTGGATCGGCTCGATGCGGCTCGGCTCGCGGCGGAGGGCGGCCAGCGGCCCGGTCCGGCCGGCGGGGCTCGGGTGCCATGCCCACGCTGGCCGTGGGCATGCCGGCATTTCGGGCGATGCAGCATGGCCAAGCAAGCTTGGCCATGGCACCCCGGTGGCACGCCACGGCGGCGTCTCGGTCCGCTGCTCGTGACAGCCCACGCAGGTCGTCGTCTCGCCGGGCATCACCGTGAGGAAGCTCTGCATCCGCTTCACCGAGAGCTCGTTTTCGTCGAGGGCCACCACGAACAGGCTCCGCAGGGCCGGCAGCTCGGCATAGGCCGAGCCGTCGGGCTCGACGGGAATCGTGCCCAGGATCCGCTCCAGGGTGAACGTCCCGCCGTAGCTCAAGGGCTCCATGCCGCCGGTGTAGTTCATCGGCTTGGGCAGCGTCTCCAGCACCAGGAGCTTCTTGATCTCCCCCCGGCGGACCCCGGTCATGTTGCGTCCCCGCGCAACGTCGACCAGGACCAGCCGGCCGGTCTCGTGCCGCCAATCGGCGCCGGGGGGGACCACCGGCTCCAAAGGCCGAAGACAAAGCGGCCGCGGCTCGTGGCACTGCCAGCCGGCCGCTACGTCGCCGGTCGGGAGCTGGTAGATCGGCTGGGTCCTTCCCGCGCCGTCCATGAGCACGATCTCCGGCCCGCTCGCCGCCAGGAACGCGTCTTCCGAAAAGGCCCAGGGATCGCGGTAGTTCCCGCCGCGGCTCACCGGCCGGGCCATGCTGCGGTCGTCGGGCCCGGCCCGGGGATCGACCACCGTCAGCACGCCGTCGTGCTCGCGCAGCCCGTGACCCGGCGAGAACGAGGCCACGACCTTCCTCGATCCGGGGATCGGCTTGGCGTCGATCATCGTCGTGCCGGGGTGCAGGTTCCCGTAGAACACCGTCTGGCGGAGGCCGTCGGGCGTGGTGATCCAGAGGTGATGAAAATCCATCTGGTTGCGGTCGACGTATTCCCAGCGGGTGTAAAGGATCTGTCCGCTGGGCAGGACCCAGGGGGTATTGTCGTGCTCGTTGTTGCTCGACAGTGCCCGCAGGTTGCGGCCGTCGGCGTCGCAGCGGTAGAGGACCGCGACCTGGGTGGTGTGGCAATTGACGCGGCGGTTGCAGCGGGTGGAGACGAAGAGGATTCCGTCGTCGGGGAGCCAGACCGGCTCGACGTCGTCGTACGGCCCGTCGGTCAGTTGCCGCAGCCCGGACCCGTCCGCCCGGACCTCGTACAAGTGAAACTGCAGGTCCTTTCCCTTCCGGTAGGAGAAAAGGATTCGCTGGCCGTCGTAATGGACCGCCGGGTCGCGGACGCCGCCATCCCGATCGTTCACCAGTACAGCGACTTGGCCGGCTTCCAGTTCGAGGCGGCAGAGTCGTCCGCCGGGAAGGTACGTCCGCCAGCGGGAGGCATCCAGCGTGTCGCCGAAATTGGCGTACCAGTGGGGGTCCTCGCCCAGCGGCCGCGCGGCGAACACCAATTGGCGGACCCCGGCCATCGGCCCCTTGCGAAACTCGGCCAGCAGATCGGGGTTTGGCCGGGCCGGTTCGGCCGCCGATCCCCAGGTTGCGGGGATGAAACCCAAGCCGATGGCATAAAGCATTACGCCACATATACTTGCAATTCTAGCCATAGGTCGGGTTCGCATCCACGTGCCTCGGGGTTACCCAGCCAAACCGCCACCCCAGCAGGTCCCGGTAGTCTAGTCCGCCCCGAGGTCCTTGGCAAAGCCGAGGCAAACAGCCTTGTGGAGCCCTGCCGGGGAAGTATAATTAGATGACTGACCAGTCCGTCCGCCGGAAGGTTGACCGACGGGGGCGGGCTGGTTTCACAAAGCGAGGGCCAATTGATGGCGACTGCCTCCAACCGCAGGCCGGGAAGGCCAGCCAGCGAGGACATCCGCGCCCGCCGCCAGGAGGAGATCCTGGAAGCCGCTGCCAAGCTCTTCGCCCAGCGCGGCTACTCGGATGCGAACACCCAGGACCTTGCCGACCTCTTGCAGGTGGGCAAAGGAACGATCTATCGTTACTTTCCCACCAAGCAGGAGTTGTTCCTGGCCGCCCTCGACCGGCTCCTGCGGCAGGTCAAAGAGACGATCGACCGCGCGATGGAGGGGATCGACGATCCTTTCCAACGGATGGCCGTGGGGGTGCGGACGTACCTCCGGTACTTTGCCGAGCATCCGGAAGTGGTGGAGCTCTTGATCCAGGAGCGGGCCCAGTTCCGCGACCGGACGAAGCCGACGTACTTCGTGCACCGCGAGGCCAACGTGGGCCGGTGGCGGGAGGAGATCCGCCGGCTGATTGCCGAGGGTCGCGTGCGGGACGTCCCGCCGGAGAGGGTAACCGACGTGATCGGCGACCTGCTCTACGGGACGATGTTCACCAATTACCTTGCCGGCCGCAACCGATCGCCGGAAGAGCAGGCGGCCGACCTCCTGGACATCGCTTTTCGCGGAATCTTGTCCGAATGGGAGCGCCGACGACGACAGGCGGAATGAGTAGGGGTGCATCCTGATGGCAAGCAGCAAGCGCGTGCGATGGTGGATCGTCGTCGCCGGGGTCGGCCTGACCGCCGCGGCCCTGGCGGTCGTGGCGGGCGGACTGGGGCGATCTAAGTACGGCGACGCCGCGGCGGGGGAGAACCCGGCCGCCAAACCGCCCCAGCCGGCGGACGCCGCGGGGGAAGCCGAGAAGCTGCCGGTGACGGTGGAACGGATCGGCGTGCGGCCGATCCAGCGGGTCGTCCAGGTGGTGGGGAGCTTCTCGGGGTATGACGAGGTGACCGTGATGGCCGAGGCCACCGGCCGGGTGGTGCAGGTCTTCCACGACGTGGGCGACGTGGTCCGGCCCGGCGACGTGCTGCTGAAGGTCAATCCGACCGACTACGAGCTGGCGATCCAGGAAATCTGGCGGGCGATGGTGATGGACGCGACGCGGGTCGGCGTGCCGATCCCGCCCGAGAAGGATTGGACCCGCGACAAGCTCCTGGCCCTGATCCGCACTTTCAAGATCGGCGATGTGCCCACGGTGCTCCGCGCCCGAGACCAGGAGAAAAACGCGGAGACGCGCCGCGACCGGGCCCGTCGGCTCCTCGAGCAGAAGTCGATCAGCCAGGAGATGTACGAGCTGATCGAGACGGAGTCCAAGGTGGCCAGCAACACCCGGGCCCAGGCGGATCTGGACGTCGAGGCGGTGATCGCCGGGATCAGGCTCCGGCTGGTGCAGTTGGAGATCGCCGAGAAGAAGCTCCGCGACACCGACGTGGCGGTGCCCACGCCGACGCGCCGCGAGGGGATGCCCGCGGAGGTGGAATACAGCGTGGCGCAGCGGAAGGTGACCGAGGGAGAGATGGTCAAGGACTCGCCCGGGACCTCCACCGCGGTGTTCGAGCTGGTGATCGACAAGGTGTTGAAGCTGCAGGGGAACGTCCCCGAGCGCTACACGGCCCAGGTGAAAGTCCGGCAGAAGGTGGAGATCCGCGTGGACGCCTACCCGGAGCGGGTGTTTGCGGGGACGGTTTCGCGGGTGAGCCCGGTGGTCGATCCGCTCAACCGGACCTTCCCGGTCGAGATCCTCGTGCCCAATCCGGCCCGGGAGCTCCGGCCGGGCGGGTTCGCCAAGGCGGACATCCTCACCTACGTCGATCCCCAGGGCGTGACCGTGCCAGCCTCCGCGGTCGTCAAGTTCGCCGGCTCGAAGAGGGTCTTCGTGGTCCGCGACGGCGTGGCCCGGGCGGTCCCGGTGACCACGGGCGTCGAGGGGCGGGACAAAAAGGCCGGGGAGTGGGTGGAACTGGTCCGCCCCGACCCCCAATGGATCAACCGCGACAGCCTGCTCGTCACGGGCGGCCCCAGCCAACTGGCCGACGGCGCGCCGGTGACCATCCGTCAGCCGGAGAAACCATGAGCATCTGGGATCTCTGCATCAAGCGTCCTGTGTTCACGGTGATGCTGGTCTCCGCGCCGATCGTGCTGGGGATCGTCTTCTACCTGCGGCTCGGCGTGGATCTCCTGCCCAACGTGGAAATCCCCATCGTCACGGTCACGACCACGCTCAACGGGGCGAGCGTGGAGGAAATGGAAACCAGCGTGACCAAGCCGATCGAGGAGATCGTCAACACCGTCTCGGGCATCGACGAGCTGCGGAGCACGACCAAGGAGGGAATCTCCTCGGTGGTGATCCAGTTCGACATCGAGAAGGACCGGGACGTGGCGGCACAGGAAGTCCGCGACAAGGTCTCGACGATCCTCGTGAAGCTTCCCGTCGGCACCGACCCGCCGATCATTGACAAGTTCGACATCAACGCCATCCCCGTGGTGACGATCGCCGTCTCGGGGCGGCGGCCGATGCAGGAGGTGACCGAGATCGCCCGCAAGCAGATCAAGGAGAGCCTCGAGGGGCTTCCCGGCGTGGGGGCGGTGATCCTGGCGGGGGGGCGGCTGCGGGCGGTCAACGTCTACGTCGATCCCGACAAGCTCACCAGCTACAACCTCTCCATCGAGGACATCCGCCAGGCCCTCATCCGCCAGAACCTGGAGCTTCCCGGCGGGCGCGTCGACCAGGGCGCGAGGGAGCTGGTGCTCCGCACCATGGGCCGCGTGGCGAAGACCGAGGATTTCCGCGAGCTGATCGTCGCCAACCAGAACGGCTACCCGGTCCGGATCAAGGACGTGGGCCGGGTGGAGGACACCTTCGAGGAGCCCCGCAGCCTCACCCGCCTCGACGGCGAAAACGCCGTCAGCTTGATCGTGCAGAAGCAGTCGGGCGCGAACACCGTGAAGGTCGTCGACACGGTCAACCGCCGGATGGACGAGATCAAGCCCATCCTGCCCCCCGACATCAAGACCTTCGTCATCAAGACCCAGGCGCCCTTCATCGTCCGCTCGGTCCACGAGCTGAACCTGCACCTGGTGATCGCCGCGGTCCTCGTGGCGGCGACGATCCTCGTCTTCATCCAGGACTGGCGGACGACGATCATCGCCAGCCTGGCCATTCCCGCCTCGCTCGTCACGACCTTCGCCTTCATGCACTTCGTGGGCTACACGCTCAACAACATCACGATGCTGGGCTTGATCCTGGCGATCGGCATCGTGATCGACGACGCGGTGGTGATCAACGAGAACATCTTCCGCCACATGGAGGAGCACGGCCACGGCGCGCGGAAAGCGGCCTCCACCGCGACCCGCGAAATCGCCTTGGCGGTCTCGGCGACCACGCTCTCGCTCTTGGTGATCTTCCTGCCGGTGGTGTTCATGGGGGGGAAGATCGGGCGGTTCTTCAGCAGCTTCGGGGGCACGGTGGCCTTCGCCATCTTCATGAGCCTCTGCATCTCGTTCACGCTGACCCCCATGCTCTGCTCCCGCTTCCTCAAGCTCAAGACCAACCACGCCAGCAAGGAGAACTGGGCATGGCGGGCGATCGACGGCGGCTACGGCTGGATCCTCGGCTGGTCGCTCCGCCACCGCTGGGTGATCGTGGCCGCGTCGGTCGGCCTGTTGATTTCCATCTATCCGCTGCTGCGGCGGGCCGGCTTCGACTTCATCCCCCGCGACGACCAGAGCGAGCTCGAAGTCGTGGCCAACCTCCGCGAGGGCTATACCCTGGACCGGGCCGACAAGCTCTTCGCCGAGATCGAGGCCCGCTTGCGGACCCTCCGCGGCGTGACCAACGTCTTCACCACGATCGGCGATACGAGCGGCCGGGTGGGCAAGGGACAAGGCGACGTCACCATGGGCACCGTCTACTGCCGCATGGTGGACCTCGAAGAGCGCCAACGCGCCTGGTACGACCCAGTCTACTGGCTCAACGCCATCCTGAACCGCCCCGAGCCCGAGCCGGACCGCTACTACACCCAGTTCGACGTCCAGCGCGATGCCCGGCGGATCATGGAGGAGTTCAAGGAGAAGTATCCCAAGCTGTTCCGCAGCGTGGCCGTGCAGGACTCCTCGATCTTCGGCGGGGCCGGCATCCGCCAGGCGATGATCGACCTCAACCTCCGCGGCCCCGACCTGGCCAAGCTCCAGGAGTACTCCGACAAAATCATGGCCTGGATGGACCCCAAAAAGAGGAATCCACAAGGGGAAGGACAAGGTCGGACAGGGCCGCAAGAAGAGGAGACCAAGTGGCCGGACTATTTCCTCGACGTCGACACGAGCCTCTCGCTGCGCAAGCCGGAGCTGCGGGTCGAGATCGACCGCGAGCGGGCCAGCGACCTGGGCATTCCCGTCCAGACCATCGCCTCGACCCTCAACGTCCTGGTGGGCGGCGAGCCGGTCTCCAAGTACAAGGAGTTCGACGAGCAGTACGACGTGTGGCTGCGGGCGGATCTTGCCCATCGCGATGCCCCCGCGAGCATCTCCCGGCTGATGATCCCCTCGCCCAAGGCGGGCCTGGTCGAGCTTGCCAGCCTGGCCCGCCTCGAACCCGCCGAAGGCCCCAACACCATCGACCGCTTCTCCATGCGGCGCCAGGTGGTGATCACCGCGAACCTCGAGCCGGGCAAGGCCCTCGGCGACGCCGTCGGCGAGCTGACCGCCTGCGTCGAGTCGCTCGACTTGCCCCCGGATTACCACTTCGACTTCATTGGCCGGGCCAAGGCCCTCGGCGAGTCGAACCGGAACTTCCTCATCGCGTTTCTGGCCAGCTTCGTCTTCATGTACATGATCCTGGCGGCCCAGTTCGAGAGCTTCATCCACCCGATCACGATCCTCCTCGCCTTGCCGCTGACCGTCCCCTTCGCCCTGGTCTCGCTCCTGCTATTGCGGACCAACCTCGACATCTACGCGATGTTCGGCCTGTTCATGCTCTTCGGGATCGTCAAGAAGAACGGCATCCTCCAGATCGACTACACGAACGTCCTTCGCGCCCGGGGCCTGCCGCGGAACGAGGCGATCCTCGAGGCCAACCACACCCGGCTCCGTCCCATCCTCATGACCACCGTGATGCTGATCGCGGCGATGGTGCCGATCGCTTTGGGCCGCGGTCCGGGGGCGGCGTCGCGGGCGAGCCTGGCCAAGGTGATCCTGGGCGGGCAGACGCTCTCGCTCCTGCTGACCCTCCTGGTCACTCCCGTGGCTTATAGCCTCTGGGACGACCTCGCCCGAATCACCTCCCGCCTGGCTGGCTGGCTCCGCGGCCGCCGCGTCGAGGAGGAAGCTCCGGCCGAGGTTCCGCCGGAGGAAACAGTCCTGCCCGAGGCGGAAGCGCCCGTGCCCGAAGCCCCCGCCGTCGAACCAGAAGAAGTCGTGGACGAAGCCGCGTAGACCGCTTCCCGGCGCGATCACCCGATTCGCCTGCGGCCCGCGATCCAAGCCGCTTGCGGCTTAGCAGCCCTCGTCTTCCGCGGCCCGGGCGGCCTGGCGGATCAGGTCCCAGGCCCGCCGCACGTGCTCACGGCCCGTGGTCGTCTGGCCGATGCTCATGCGGAGGGTCAACCGGCCGTCCAGGCGGGTGTGGCTCAGGTAGACCCGGCCGGAGGAGTTCAGCCGGTCGAGGATCCGCTGGTTGGTGGCCTCGCCCCCGCGGTGGCGGAAGCAGACCAGGCTGAGCGGCACCGGAGCGGCAAGCTCGAACTGGGGATCGTTCTGGATCCAGCGGGCCAGCTCTTGGGCCATCGCCACGTGCCCGCGGATCCGCTCCTGAAGGCCGGAAACGCCGAAGGAGCGGATCACCAGCCAGAGCTTCAACGCCCGGAACCACCGGCCCAACTGGACGTGCCAGTCGCGGTAGTCGATCACTGCCCGTCCCCGGCGGAACTCGTCGGGCGTCACCACGGCAGCACCGCGCGGACCGCGTTGCGGACCGGCTGGCCGGGGTAGTAGACCTTCGCCCGCACCACGGCCGGCACAGCAACCACCGGCCCGCGGTAAACCACCGGAACCCGCACGATGACGGGCGCCGGGGCCGGTACGACCACCGGTGCTGGATAGACCGCCGGGGCCGGCACAACCACCGGCGAGCGGACCACCACCCGCGCCGGCATTGCTACCACCGCTGGCACCGGCACCTGGGGAACCGCAATCACCGTGGGCAGGGCGTAGGCGGGAGGATAGGGGTAGACCACCGGCGTCGGGCCGGGGGCCGGGACCAGGTACGTCCCCTCCGCCTGCACCGTCGAAGCCGCCAGCAGCACGCACCCGAAAACAACGATCGCGATAGGCTTCTTCATGGGTTCCGATCTCCCCAAGGAGGTTAGCTGCGGCGTCCGTGCCCCGGTTGTCTCCCGCCGTGGATTATTGAAATCGTAGGTCGAAAAGCCTCGCCGGGCAAGCCGGCCCTGCGGGTTGTGCCGATCGCACGCATGCCCACGGCAAGCGTGGGCATGGCACCCGAAAAGCCGCCACCCGAAAGACCTTCATTCCACGCCGAAGCGGACCATCCGCTCCTCCTTGAGCGAGGTGCCCGCCCCGGGGGCCTGCGGGACCTTGAAGTACCCCCCCTCCACCGTGGCCGGCTCCTCGAAGCAGATCCGCAGCCAGGGAATATACTCCACCATCGCGCAGGCCGGATGGGCCAGCGCCAACTGGACGTGGACCTGCATCATGTCCCCGGCGTGCGCCGCCACCGGCAGCCGGTAGGCGGCGGCCAGATCGGCGATCTGGAGCCAGGGGGTGATCCCGCCAACGCGGGTCGCGTCGGGCTGGAGGTAATGCACCGCGCCCGCCTCGAGAAACTGGCTGAACGCCTCCGGCGAGTAGAGCTGCTCGCCCAGCGCGATCGGCGTCTCGATCGTGCGGGCCAGGGCGGCGTGGCCGCGGACGTCGTCGAACCAGAGCGGCTCCTCGAACCAGTAGATGTCGAAATCCTTGAAGCGCCGGCCGATGCGGATGGCCGTGGGCAGGTCCCACCGCCCGTTGCCGTCGGCCATGATCTTCGTCCGCGGCGAGACCGCGTCGCGGACGGCCTTGATCCGGTCCAGGTCGTCGTAGGGGTCGGGGCTGCCGACCTTCAGTTTCAGGCCGCGGAACCCCTCGGCGACGTTCCGCTTGGCGCAGTCGACCAGCAGTTGCGTGGACCAGTTGATCCAGCCGCCGTCGGTGTTGTAGGCCTCGACGCGCTTCGTTTCGTGGCCGCCCAGCAGTTTCCACAAGGGCATCCCGGCGGCCTTGGCCTTGATGTCCCACAGCGCGATGTCGACCGCCGAGAGGGCCAACTGGACGATCCCCGCCCGCCCCACCCAGCGGATCGACGGCATGTGGTAGAGCTTCATCCACAGCCCGGAAACGTGGAGCGGGTCTTCGCCGATCAACAGCTCGGTGAAGGCGTCGGAGATGCAGCGGCGGATGAGGCGATCCGTGGGCAGGTACCCCAAGGTGCCCGTGTAGCCGAAGCCGCGGATGTCGGCGTCGGTGTGAACGATCACGCCGACCGCCCCCCAGTCGGTCACCTGGTGCGTGCTGTCGGCAATCCTCTGGTTGGTGACCGGCACGTGGAGGATGAACGGTTCGAGGCGGGTGATTTTCATGGCAATCCCCGGTAGAATGCGGCCTGGTTCGACGCTTTCCATCCGGGGCGATGCTACCGCGCCGCTTGGGCCGCTGTCAACGGTCCCCGGACCCCGGCACACGTGCCGGGGCTAGACCCCTGCGAAGGTCACGGTCGCCTTGTCTGCCCGCGCTTCGTCCGCCTACAATCAGACAAGGGACCGCGTCACGGCCCCGGTCTTCGCAATTTCGGAAGCGCCCCCGGGGAACGGCCCATGAAATGGCGTCGCAGAATCTTGCGGACTGCCGCGGTCGCGCTCGTCCTGACGGTGGCGGGATTATTCCTCGTCCCCGTAATGATCCGCGGGCCGACGGACGTGGTATCGCAGACGCCGGCCGCGGACGCGGGAGCGGGCCCGGCCGAGGTGGAAGCGGCCACGATCCGGGTCATGACCTTGAATCTCGCCCACGGCCGCGGCACCGGCCTCAACCAGGCCTTGGAGAAGAAGTCCACGGTCGAGGCCAACCTGGACAAGGTCGGCGAGGTGCTGCGGCGGGAGCGGCCCGATGTCGTGGCCCTCCAGGAAGCCGACGGCCCGTCCGCCTGGAGCGGAAAGTTCAACCACGTCGAGTACCTGGCGCGGGCGGCCGAGTACCCGCACTTCTTCCGGGGCGAGCACGTCCGCGGGCTGAAGCTCTCCTACGGCACGGCGCTCGTGTCCCGGCTGCCCCTGACGGACGCGGCCTCGCACGCCTTCGCGGCCTCCCCGCCGACTCCGCCCAAGGGCTTCGTGGCGGCCCGGGTTTCCTGGCCGGGCCGGCCCGGCCTCCGCCTCAACGTCGTCTCCGTCCACCTCGACTTCTCCCGCAAGTCGGTGCGCAGCAAACAGGTCGCGGACCTCGCCGCCCACCTCGCCAAGCGGGAAGGGCCGACAATCGTGTTGGGGGATTTCAATTCCGATTGGTCGGACCCCGACAGTGCCGTGCGAACCCTCGCCGAGCGGCGGCAGCTCCGCCCCTACCAGCCCACCGCAGCAGACATGGCAACGTTTCCCGAGACGGGCAGGCGGCTGGACTGGATCCTGATCTCGCCCCCGCTGGAATTCGTCGCCTACCGGACGCTCCCCGACGTGCTCTCCGACCACCGCGCGGTCGTCGCCGTACTCAAGATCGGCGACGCGAGGCCGTGAGTCGCCGATTGCGTTCTCAGACCTCCAGCCGCGAGCGGCCTTTGGGCAGGTCAAAGCAAACGACCGGCCCGCTCTTGTCCCGGCTCCACGTGCCCGGGCGGAGGTCCAGCGGCTTGGAGACCTCGGCGAGCGGGGCGGGTTTGTCCCCCAACGTGAGCTTGGGCACGGCGTCGCCGCGGGCGTCGATCGCCACGGTGAACCAGGGCGCGGCAAACGGGGCGTGCAGGGTCACCACGTTGCCCTGCTTCTCGATCCGCGTCAACTCCTTGGCGGCCCAGTAGCGGGCGATCTCGCCCTGCTTCATCCAGATCAGGTTGTCGAAGCGGGCGTGCAGCCGGCGGACGCTCTCCTGGAAGATCTGGAAACCCAGCTCCTTGCCCTCGAAATAGAGCCCCGGCCAGTGGCAGACGATAAAAGCCGGCTCGCCGCGCTGGATGACCTCGACCATCCGGCCCGACTGGAGGTCCTTGGTGACCAGGTGGTCGGGGGACCCGAGGGACATGCCGTCCCAGCCGCCGAACCAGTCGTCGGTGCAGCCGATGATCGAGACGACGCAGCGGGGGTCGGGCCCGTCAAGCCCCCCGGCATATTCCACCCGCGGGCTCACGCTCCGCCGGTCCGTGTAGGAGTGGCGGAAGTAATGGGGGACCTCAGCCCGGTAGACGTCGCGGCAGGCCTCCAGTGTAGCCCGGGCGAGCTCCGGCAGGGCCCCGTTGCCGAACCCGCCCGGCGTGGTGATCCCCTCGCACGGCAATCCCACGTTTTTGAGGATCCGCAGCGCGTAGGCCATGTAGTCGGCGATCTCGTCGGCCGACCTGCCCGTGGTCCACTCCCAGTTCTCCATGAACCGCGCGGACCGCTCCGGGTAGGGGCGGCCGGTCTTCGTGTCGATCACCCACGTGTGGCTGACCATCTCGGGATGGATGTCCCAGTCGGGGACCAAAAGCGTGCGGACCAGTTCGAGGCTGTCCAGCAGCTCCTTTCGCGACCAGCCGGGCAGGTCCCGGTCGAGCCAGCCCACGCAGGCCGGATAGGGCACCACGCTGTACTTCCCCTTCACTCCGTGCTCGCGGCACCATTGGCCGAACTTGCGGACGAAACTGTCGGGGATCTCGCGGGGCGTTTTTCTCCACGGCTTCTGATAGGCCTTGCTCTTGGGCCAGACCTCGGCGAACTGGGGCATGGCGAAATGGGCGAGGTTGACCAGGCAGGTCGAGTCGTCGATGATCAGAGAGACAGGGACGCGGGTCTGGGGATTCAGCACCCGGACCCCGTCGGCCCGTTTCGGCCGCTCGCCCGGCACCTGGGCCGGCAGCCTGGCCCCCAGGCGATTTAGTCCCACAGCCGCGGCGCCCACCGCCGCGGCCCGCAAGAATTCTCGTCGCGTTACGTTCCCCATGGTTCTACTCCACGATGAATTCGGGTTTCTCAGCAAGTTGTAGGGCGTGGCAAGCTCCAGGAGGGGGCAAGTTCCAGGAGGGAGCCAGTTGCAGGGCTGGGTAGCGGCCGACCTCCGGTCGGCGCGTGGCGGCCCCGCGCGCCGCTACTTCGGTTCCAGAAACGCCAGGTCGAAGCGGGTCAAGGTGATGAACTGGTAGCCCCGCTCGACGCCGCGCTCCCAAAGGACGCCCACGGACTTGTCCGGAAGGACCGTCAGGTCGGAGTAGGCCGCGTACTTGTCCCAGATCGGCCGCTCGCTAGTGAACGTCTGGCCCTCGTCGTAGCTGACGCGGACCACGAGGTTTTGCCGGTTGGGCCCCTTGGGCCCGGTCCAGAGGATGCGGTCCCGGTCGTCGCCGGCCGACTTCAGCGTGTAGCGCTCGATCGCGCAGGCGACAGGGGAGACGCGATTTCCCGGCCGCTGCTTGGACCAGGTGCGGCCGCCGTCGGCCGAGGTGCTCATCCAGCGGTGCGGGCCGCCGTTCTGGCGGATGTCCATCAGCAGCCGCCCGTCGGCCAGCTCCACCAGTTGATTCTCGTCGCCGCTGCCCGGCACCATCTGCCCGCGGTGCCACGTGCGGCCGTGGTCTTCGCTGTACATGGCAAAGGTCTCGAACGGCGCGAACTTCCACACCGGGGCCACGAGCCGTCCCCGGCGGTCCTGGATCATCCCGCCGGGCCCAACCACGCTCACCCGCCACTTCGCATCCGCCATGTCGCGGGAGACCTTGGTCAGGTCGATGGGCTCGGACCAGCTCTGGCCGTTGTCGTCGCTGGTGCGGGCGAGGATCTGGCTGTCGTCGGTGCCGGGTCGGGCCCGCTCCGTGCCCCGCTCGGGCTTGCAGCGAAGGTACAGAAGCCATACCCGCTTCGTCTGCCGATCGACCACGCTGGCCGGATTGGCCGCCGACCAGAGCTCGCCAGGGTCTTCGATCACCTTCATCGCCGACCAGGTCTTGCCCTTGTCCGTGCTGCGGCGGAAGACCAGGTCGATGTCCTGCTTGCCGTAGCCGGGATCGTTGGCGTTGTATTTCCGCGCCTCGGCAAAGGCCAAAAGCGACCCGTCCGGCGCGGTCTCGATCGCCGGGATGCGAAAGGTGTGATAGCCCTGCGTACCGGAGACGAAGACGTCGACGTGGGTGGGCGAGGATTGGGCCGCGAGGACTGCGGGCGTGAGCAGCGTGAAGACGAGCCCGCAGAGCCGGTAACGGAATTGACTCATGTTCGCCTCCTTTTGTCTTCCTTGGTCCTTTTCCGGGAAGAGTTCGCACGGGCCGATTGTATTCCGTCCGGGGCCCAAACGCCACGAGGCCGGAAAGTTGTCGGGGACTGTCCCCCTCGGACCCGGGGCGCTCCACCGCTCGCCGATGCTTCGAGCGGGGTACGCAATACCCACCGCAAATGTTATGGCGCGGACACTTGAGGCAGCCCCAGGGATCCGCAGGGAAACGGCCGATCCCAAATGACCATTAGCGCATTTGGAAGCGGGAATCTGCAGTTTCCGTATCCTCCTTGGGTACCGTCCCGCGCGGTTGCCGTTTTCATTCCGCCGGGAGACCTTGTGTCTTGCGCCAACGGACGGTATAGGAGGACATGGAGCTCGCCACTTCCGATCGGACCTGCCGCGGGTCTTCCATCCGCAACGTTCACAGGGGGGGCTCTGGGCGGACTCGATGACCCGTATCAAGGGAAACACACATGGCGAAAAAAAAGACCGCAGTCAGCAACAACCGCGCAGCGTGGGCCGAGAAGAGGAGGCAGACGCGAAAGATGAAGACCTGGGCCCAGATCACCAGGCTCGTGGAAGAAGCGCTCACGGCCCTGGACGGCGGGAACGTGAAAGAGGCCCGGAGGTATCTCTTCGCGATCCGGGGAGTCTCCTCCTGCGCCGACGAAGAGCGGCGGTGAGCCGGCCCCGCATTTTGCCGTTGGCGCAAGGAGGCGTCATCGGATACAGTGAGGGCAGCCAGAGCGGCGTCCCGCCCGTGCGATGGGTGCGACGCACGGTCAAAAAGGCACGACTTGCAAGGAGGACAAGATGTCCGTGCCAAACCAACGCCTCAAGATGCAAAGCCTCGTGAGGAAGCGGAAGCGCAAACTGCAAGCCCGCCTCAGACGCAAGGAGAGACAGCGCAGCTTCTTTGGGGAAGGCATGCCTGCGGAGAGCTTAGGCGATGTGAAGATGTCGGAGTTGCTGCCGGAACTGGTGGAGCCTTTCGCCGACCTCGCAGCCGACGCACAGTCCTACCAGCGCTTGCTGATGCTGGGCACGCTGGCCTGGAACGCCGCCTTGCTGCCCCCCGCAGAACAGCAGGAAATGGTCGACGAAACGATCCGGGAGGGCCTCGGCAGCCAGGGCGAAGAGTTGCGCGCGGGCTGTAGGGAGATCGTCAACCAGCTCATTCTGCGGAAGCAGAGATACTTCTCCCAGTATCGGCGGCCCATCGTCGACTTCCGGCTTGAGGACCGCGGCAATCGTTATTACCTCTCGGTGGCGTCCGCCATCATGTGAGGCCCAGAGCTGGGCTCCCATTAGCCGCAGCGCGGCCCGGCGGGCCCCCGGCTCGAAAAAGCCCCACCTCCGCCCGGCTGGAAGTGAGGCTCTGGGCGCGGAGGAATTGCCGATCGCTCCCCGTGCTCCTCCGCTTCGGGATGGATGCGTCTCCGGGCCGTATGAAATGCGGGAGCCGGATGATAACGCGTACGGTAATGACACGTAGGGTGGGACAAAGTCCCGCCGCACGTGCTTTCCTTCACTTCCCTAGCCGCAAGCCGGCGCGCCGTCGGCGCCCATTCCCTGGGAGAGGCCCTCCGTTGCCGGCCACGCCGCCGGCCGCTTGGTCTGGTGGTTCCCGCGGGCGCTCGGGCCGCGGCCGGCGATCTCGTAGCAAACGCGGAACCGGTTCAGCCCGACCGTGAGGATTTCTCCGGGCCAGACGTAGGCCCGGGTGACGCGGGACTCGTTGACGAACGTCCCGTGCCGCGAGCCGAGGTCCCGGACGACCAGGATTCCGTCCTCCTCGTCGAGCTCGCAGTGGCGGTCGCTGACGGTGTACGCCCGGGGTGCAAGACCCGCCCGGCCGAGGCGGGTAACCACCACGGGCAAGCGGGTCAGCACGATCGCCGGCCGTCCGGGCGGACCGGCCAGCGGGACAAGGGTGACGCGCATGGCGGACCATTCCTGGGGCGAATGCCCCTTATTAGGACAAGATCAATGCGGAGAGGACCGGCGGCCCGGCCGCGGGAGCCGATGGCCGCCGCTTTCACCCTACGCAGCTATGCAAGAGTCGTGCCAATCCCCGCAAAAGCGCCGAGTCTCGGACCGTAACCGCTTGCAGGTCTGGAGGTTAGGCACGATCCGCCGGCGGCGTCTTGAGCCCCGCCGGCGGCAGGCTCGCCGGCGTTCGCCCAGGCGCGATGTTCAAAAAAGCCGCAGTCGGCCCGCTC
>Ga0315280_10004322_pt1 | contig 21083 bp, 26 predicted proteins | sample YL17G06_40_MG_FD_203697 | JGI IMG/M metagenome (GOLD analysis project Ga0315280, IMG submission 203697) | Sediment microbial communities from Yellowstone Lake, YNP, Wyoming, USA - YL17G06_40 | ecosystem: Environmental > Aquatic > Freshwater > Lake > Sediment | place: USA: Wyoming | collected...
GAAGAAGCAATAGCATCTCTACCTATCAGCGACTACGTCCTTCCTTCCTCCAATCAATCAGTAGTCTTAAACTGCAGAATGAAGTTGTTGTTGGGGTAAAGTTTTATCCAAACTGAACCTGCGATCGTCTTATTCGGTCTCCGCGCTCTATGTCAACGTTGCTATTGCTGCTAGGATCTCGGATGCAACGTCTTCGTCCATTCGGTTAAGCAGGTTTTCTAGGTTGATTGAATCCAGCATGAGAGCCAAGTAGGTTCTTGTCGTCAGTTCATATTCTGTTGCTTCAAAGCCCGCTTTCGTGCTCTTGATGTTGACTTCTTTCACGTATCCCAGTTGTTGCAGGGCTCTTACTCGTTTGTTGACGTTTCCGTAGTAAGTGTATTTCAGTCCTCTGAATGTTTTCACGTGTTTGTGGATGTCGTATATCGTCTGGGCTCCTTTGAGGGCTAGGCTTTGAAAAATTGCGCGGTTAAGTTTGGCTTCTCGACCTTTGAACACTGAGAGCTTTGTGTTTTTGGGCTTGGGCACTTCATTCGCTGACCAGCAACGTAGGTAAAATCAGAACTATGTGCGGAAGTGCCTTTTCACGTTAATTCACACATTTTTGTGTCTACAGGTCTGGGAGAAAACGTTTATGCTGGCAGAAATTGCCTAGTGGAGAAATGTTTCGGCAGGCAGATATTTAAACAAAATCGGGGGCTTGATGTTGTCAGAGCGTGTCCTAAGTGGTTTCTGAGCGTGTTTTGTCAGGGGTGTTTTCGGCATGCCGAAACGTTTTCACGGGGGACAAAGAGATGACCGCAACATCGTTTTCCAGCTTAACGTCAATGTTGAGCTCTTTCTCTAGAAATGGCTTGAGGGCATCATGGAATTTTCTGGGTATGTCTAGGGATAAGCGTTCGTATTCGTAGGTGCGTTTCGCCCTCAGGTAATGTCTTTTTGAAACTCTTGTCTGGATCCTGACCAAGTCGGTCACAAGAACTCCTCAGCTCGTGGTTTGCGTCACTGCCCGTTGCTTTTCGTTAGCGGCCTTCCGCATCAAATCTTTTATGGCGTCGCTGACTCCGCCTGGGTAATAGGGTTTGATCACGTTCTGGCTGAACTGTCTAAGCAGACTTGCGGGAATGTCATAAATGGTGAGGCTGACTAGTAAATCGCCATCATCAGACAGTGGGCTCTCAAATCGCTGATCGGGTTCGAACTTTCTTTGATGCATGGACTCGGTCTCCCTGCAGTATGAGAGCCTCTTCAGTGGATCCTCTAACACACGGTCATGTGAGTTCCGTTAAAAGAGCTTCGACGAAAAGACTCTGACAGTCTGTGCAGAGGCAAGTTAAAGTGAACAGACTCTGCCGATCGAACGCTACGACAAGAATTATCTGCTACGCGCGCGCTACCGCAACAATCATTTATCCCAAGCATACCCGCAGTCCCAAAAACCATATGAGAAAAAAGTTGAAGAATCTCATAAGCACGAAGGCAGCACGTCTAATCGGTCATTTCTTGAGATGAAGGATGTACTCTGGCAAGAGGAAGTTGTGAGATGTGCTTCTCTTGTTCCACCAGAGTTCTATGTCGTACGCACTGAATCCTACATCTTTGCCAATTTCCCCCAAGAGCCGAGCCGTTTCGATATGCACCATTTTGAACGCATGTGAATCACCTACAAGAAAGGTCGCTATTCCTTTCTTTTCCAAAGAATAGAAGATCTCCTTGAGACAGGAATACATTCCGCCGAAGTACTCTCCGACAACTCTGCTGTAAAGTTTCTCAAAACCACTAGTTCCATTAGTTTCAACTACGCGAAGAGCAATCTTCTTTACAAGACTAACGATCTCAGGGAATTTGAGGACATGCTCAATATCATTGTCTCCTGAATAATAGTTCCGAGTCGACCCCCTAAGCATTCTCTTCTTGATCGTTCTGATATCAGTCATTTCTTCAGCAAAATCCAAGAAAGACAACTCAAGCCTAGTATGCCTTGTGTAATCATGGTCACCAGGATAAGGTGGAGAAGTAATCACATAATCGAATATCTTTTCGTTCGTGCATGCTCTCAGCTTTCGCGTATCTCCTATTATTGCCTCGCTAGAACCAACGTGTTCTATTCTCTGAACGAACTCTAGATCAGATATCATTCTTGCAAGCTTGTCCTTGAAAAGCTGCAAAACATTGACATCGTATCTAGGCTTTGTCAGACCAAAACCTGGTCCAAATCTGACATTAGCTGAAGGAACAAGAATCGAAGCCAAAGCTAGACGGAAGAGTGCTCGGGCCGCCTTATCCTCTACTTTGTTTACGAGCTCTTTTAGAACGAGAAGTTTGGCAAGGGGTCGAGAACTGATGTAAGTAGACTTCAACAACTTGTTTCGGATATTTCGATCAAAGATAGTATCTAATTCATCCGGTGGACAGAGTGACATCGATATTCCAGGCTCAACCTTCTTGATAGTCGTGGAGATTCGTGGTTCAGCTGCTTTCAGTACTTCTCTGTATTCTTTCTTAACGTTCTCAACACTCAGCGCCCAGTTGGTTTTAGTCGATGAAGCGAACGCAAGGAAATCATTGGCATCCACTCCATAGCTCCTGATGCCATTTAGCTTGCATTCAACCAAAGTTGTTCCACTTCCTGCAAACGGATCGAGAACGTGATCCTCCCTTGCGATTCCATTCTTCTTGATGACATACTGAACAAAAAGAGGCGAATATCCTAGCGTAAAAAAATACCAATTATGGACAGGAGCTTTCGATATTTGGTTTATGCTCTTCTGAGGATAAAACTCCTCAGCAATAGGTATAGGAAGCCCCTTTCTTTCGAGTTCCTCACATGTTCTGCAATGGGATGCTGTCAGGGTGTGCTTCTTGTCCTTCATTGAATACACTTTAGATCCTCTACTAGATAAAAGGATTGCATGAATATAACGATTACCCTATGGGAGTACATTGGGGTAATTGGTTTTTATCTGTCCGCAGCGGTAATAGAGAAAGTCATGGTTAAAGTGAAGACCAGCGTAGCCATTGACTCGGAACTCGTCAAATGGATTGACAGACTCATAAAGTCAAAAAGATTTGCTAATCGTTCGCATGCGGTGGAATTCGCGCTAAAGCAGTTACAACAGTCATATGAAAAAGAGGGAAAATTCTGAATATTGCTCACAAGCAAGAGTTCGATGCCAACTTTGCCAGTGTTACTAGTCGTTAGATTCGGACAAGGGAGACGAAACCAAAATGGCAAAACAGCATAGGTCTTACAAGCACCCCATTTTGGAGAGCATTTTCAAAGAAAAAAGAGATGAGCGTATCCCTCCTGAAAAGCAAGAGATCATAACTTTTACTTATGATGATATCAGGACAACTATTAACAAGCTTGATGTGGGCAGAAATAAGCAAGCAAGCTTATCGAATTTTGTTATCGATCTTACTAGAGTAGACAGAGGCATTGAATGTAGGGTACCACCATATATCGAAGAAAGAGGATATGATCTTGTTAACGTAAAAAAATATGGAAATGAGAGAATCGCCGGGGCTTTCAAGTTTGTCGGCATTGGAAATGAAGTAAAATCATGGCTAGAATGGCCAGCCACCATGCATACTATTGAAGTAGACTCTGGCAGCATTCCGACAATTGTCTTGGATTTCATTCGACAAGATGAGGGGGCTCTTTTCTCAATAATAGATTACTGTGACATTATGTCCAAGGTTCTTTCCTTCCATCTGTCAGAAGAAATCGCAATATTGCGTGTGCAACACCCTCTAAAATGGCAGCCTCACGAGATTGACGGATTGTATATTTCCGAAGATCCTAGAACATTGTACCCTGTTGAAGCGAAAGCTTTGTCAACACATGATCAAGTCAACCTATATCAAATGAGGGGAGAGCTCGAGACAATGAAGATGAACTACAAGAGAATTCCTATTTGCCCCTTGGGCTGCCAGATGCTAAATGACGGAATGCGTTTCGCAATTTTTCCCAGAATTGCCTCTCAAGAGGAAGTTCCTCTTGAACTGATAGCTGAAGAATTCGTCAAGGTTACCCTAAAGCCTGAAATCCAGGCTTGGGCAGCAGCTAGAGCCGGAGGAAGAAAGAGTGTCAACGAAAGAGCAGACAAGAAGCTGATCGATTTCAAATAATGATCAAACAGGCAGTCGGTTTTACGCAGATGTCTCAATTCATTGATTGCGGTGCGTGACATGAAAATGAACGTTGAGCACGCACAACGTCATTCCTGTTTTTGAGGGTTCAGTGAGGCAAAATGGCTCTCAATTTCATATTTGTCTAGGTCTTTGTCCTTCACTAGATTAGCTTCGATTTCCTCAACGAGCTCTTGCGTGAAGCCAGCTGGCAAGGTAATATCCTGATCGGTCAAATCCAATAGAAGAGGAAGACCTGTCGCATTGTTACGCACGCCGATGAAGAAGGCCATGAGGTTGTTTAGTCCATAGTTTATTGAGGTTTCATAACAGAACGGAGCCGCAGGATAAGTACATCTGATGAAATGCCTGGATGTCTTGAAGATCTGTCTTGAGTCCAGCATAAGATCGCGTCTCACGTTGCGTTCAACGTCATCTTTGCACGCTTTGAAGATGGATTCCATTGACCTTGAAGCGTCGACGGCATATCTATCATAGGCTGTGGCCAAGCGAGTGAAATAATTGAACAGGATGGGATCGCCGAAAGCGTCTTCATATGAAAAATGCTGTTTTTCCTTCATAAGCGAAGAAAGAATATCCTTGTCATTACGATTTAGCATTAATTTCCGCTTGCCAGTGTAGGTAAGCCAGCCGTCTAAGGCTGCCGTCTGAACCCTTTTAATGATGCCTACGGCTTTTCCACTCTTGAGAAGTCTAAGCGAAACCTCGACAACATGCTTCACGAGCTCTGCGCCGTCTTTGAATTCGTCGCCAGGAACATGATGATTATGGATTATCCTGCAACGTGGTCTAAAGCCGAAGAAACTACCATCTATCAATAATAAATCAAGGTTCTTTTCCAAACACTCTAGAGCAACATCTCGTTCAAGAGAAGTGGTTAGAAGAGAGAGCATTTTCATGCTTGCTTCTGAGTCACCGAGCTGAGGATCAACGAACTGTCCGCTGTAGTAGTCCTCTTCCACGAGCTCTAACCCTTCGTAAATGTGGTACGTAACCCCATATGCGCCGAAACGACCGCCCACTCGTTCACTCATAACCGGTGAGTCGGATCCATCTACTACGCAGACGCGCCACTTCTTCCACTCCTCGTTGAAGGCAGCATCTTTGGATCTCAGAAGCTTGCCAATCTCAACCAACTTCGGTTGGTCTTCCAACAGTCTTTGTTTTGCACGAGAAGCCTCTTTTGCAGCAAGTTCGAAGAATTGATGCTGCATTCGCTTTGGAATCTTTGTCCACTCAGTGCATGTTTCAGAAGGCTTGACGCTCATGTTGATCACTTGTGGGTTTCGTGTTCATTCTTTTCGGATTCTGGAATGTCAAAGTGGATAAGCAGAGGAATAGGAGAAGGGTTCATTTTGCCGGCAATGTAGAAGTCGCCAACTGGCATTAGGATTAGGTATTTTGGGTTTATGTCGACCTGTCCTAATAACCTCACAGCCTCATCCAGGTCTAGTGGATTCAATTTGCCGATAAACTGCGTGTTCAGATTTCGGCGAATGGCCGCGTTTATTCCAATCTCTCCGGCTATGCCTTGGCTAAGCAATATGATGGCAAGATTGTAACTTCGTCCCAGAGCGCAGAGGTCAGATATTGTCTCGGTCGTCTTGTTCTCAATGCCTTGCGGCTTGAAGGGGCAGTACTGTGGGCCTTCGTCGATTATTACTGCAAGGTTGAGTTTTTCCTTGTTTTCCATTAGTTGGCGTAGCCATTTGGCTATTGACAGGAAGACTGAGAGCTTTTGTTCTTTACCCCCTGAACTTACGTCGATGACTGCGATGCCCTGCTTTCTTGTTGCTTCGATAATTTCTGAAGGACCCATTTTACCCATTGTGTTTTCCAATTCTTTGTCAGTGACTCTTGTCAGGGCCTTCTGGAATTTTCGAATGTAGCTTAATCCATAACGATTCACTTTTCCACTAGTGTCAGTCTGATCGCTTGCTATTTCTGCAGACACTTTGTCTTCGAGATGCTGGCGCAGCTCCTTGACATTGTTTGATGAACGCCAACTAGCTTCATAGATGACGTTTTCCAGAGCTGTTTTTATTGGGTTTTTGTCAACCATCCCCGGCGCATAGTAACCGAAATTGTCCATAGCTGAGCACAGATAATCCACGACAACATCATCATCCAATCCAAGGTCAGAGATGTCGAGCGTGTTTTGGAAGTGGGTAGCGTAGTCTGAGCCTTTCCAATCAAAAATGAGAACGTCATAACCGGCTGATCTGATAAATGGAATGATCTGGTACCTCGTCAAAAGGGATTTTCCAGCACCTGTAGACGCAAAAACCCCCATGTGGTAACAAACGTACCCGGGGTTTATTGGAACCTTCCAATTTGGATGGTCTTTATAATAGCCTATGCTGTTCGGTGTTGAACCTAAACTAACCATAGGATTGTCATGTTCTTCATAGAGCTCAACATCAGAGGAAGGAGCAATCAGCATCTTATTCTCCTTCAAGTCCTCAGTCGAGACATCACCGATTACGTCGAGACCAAACGCATAGTATTCCTTGGCATTTGAAGGGTGATGTCCAATTCGTGCATAAGCTACGCCAGGCGAGTAAGCACCTATCTTGAGGTTTTCATTGCTGCCTAATCCATTTCTACATACAGCCATTATCTCATTTCCATTCCTGTTTCGAACAACTACAAGATCCTCAGCCTTCACGAGCTTCTCCTCTCCCTCTGCCAAAATTACTGACGCACCTAGCTCAGTGCAACCACTCGCAACAATTCCGATTTTTCTCATACCCTAGTCCCAAGAATAGTATCTAGTGCTGTCATCTAAAAAGCATTCACCGCGCGCGTCGCGCTAGACCAAGGTTTATCTTTTCTAGTGTGTGTACTGAATCTGATAAGCTGAACACAGCGAGATTCAGTTATGATAGATAGGATATTTCAGGAGATTTGGGATGATGGCAAGAATTGTGATAAATGTAGAGAGGCCAGACTCCCATGCCAGCGTGAAACTTGAGCTGCTCGGTGTGGGGGCAATAGCGGAGGTAGTTAAGACGCTGGAGCTGCTGGGTGCTCGGGCTCTCCCGTTTCAACCGAAGTAGCGATGTCTCCAATTCGCTTTTTGACGTCTTCTCTCCCTTTTTGTTGTCGTAACCGGTGCGCTTACTGTAAGGTGTCTTGAGGCTTCTGAGATTTTAAATATCACAGCAGTATACGTCTAGAAGAGAGAGCTGATTGGGAGAATAACTATGGGTAACGAAAGCTTTCACTTTCAATTAGGGGCTTTCAGATGTATAGTTGTTAACGACGGTAACAGTCCGTATTCTGACCCTGCCCAGGTTTTTTTCGTTAATGCACCCAAGGAACAGTTAAAAAAGGTGCTAAGGGATCACAACCTCGACATCTCGAAGTGGAAAGAGTATGTCAGCCCTTATCCAAGCCTGCTGATTAACACGGGACAGCACAGGGTTCTGATCGACACAGGTGAGGGTAACTTGGAGCCAACCACTGGTAAACTGATCCCCAACCTACGAGCCGAAGGAATTGCACCCGAGGACATCGACACCGTCATCCTCACACATGCACACCCCGACCACATCGGAGGAAACATCGACAGTGAAGGCAAGCCAGCATTCCCTAACGCTCGCTACATCATGTCGAGAGATGAATGGAATTTTTGGATCCCCAAGCCAAACCTGGCTGCATTAGACATCAGTGAAAGCGACAAAGAATTGCTCGTCAAGTGCGCACACGATTACCTTCTGCCAATTCAAGATCAACTTGAACTTGTCGACCATGAAAAAGAAATCGTGCCTGGTTTTTGGGCCGTGGATGCACGTGGTCACACCCCTGGACATATGGCGGTTTCCATTATCTCAGACAACAATCAACTGCTGTGCGTCGGTGACACGGTGATTCATCAAATTCACATGGAGCATCCAGACTGGTATATCAAGTACGACTTAGATCCTGAACAAGTCATAACCACACGGCGCCGGCTCCTCGATCGAGCCGCAACTGAGAAAGCCTTGGTGCATGCCTTTCATTTCCCTTTCCCTGGACTAGGTTATGTAATCCAGAAGGAAGTCGGTTGGCAGTGGCAGTCCATGAGGTAAGCGCGCGCGTTGCGAAGGGCTTAAGTGTTTTTGCTCTGTTTGTTGTTTTTTGGTTTGAAGGTTTATGGGGGCTGTGAGTGAGGAGGTGGGTCCTGGGGGTTTTGTGTCTCGGGATTTTCGTTTGCTGTTGGTGATCGTCTTTTTCACAACTTTTGCAAGTGTGATGGTGTCGAGTTCGGCTGTGATTTTTCTGGTGAAGTCTCTTGCAGTGACACAGTCGGCTACGGTGGCTTTTATTGGGGTTTTGATGTCTGTCAGTAGTGTGGCGATGATTTTGGGGAATTTTGCTGGTGGTTTCTTGGCAGATCGTGTGGGTAGGAAACATACGATTGGTTTGGCAGGCGTGGTTTTGGCGCCTAGTTTGTTTGTTTACGTGGTTGTGCCCAGTGTGTTTCTTGTTGTAACTGTATATTTTGTACATATGTTTGCGGAGTCGTTGTTTCAGCCGGCTTTCACGGCGTTTGTGGCAGATCTGAGCAAGCTGAGTTCGAGGGGCAAAGCGTTTGGTCGCTTTAACTTGTTTTGGTTTGGGAGTATGGTTCCTGCACCGTTGGTTGGCGGGTTTTTGGTTGACAGTGTGGGGTTAAGGATTCCGTTTATGATCGCTTCGTTAGTGGCTGTTGTCGGGATTATTGCTTCCTTGGGGCTCGTAGGTGTTAATGGCGAGGTGGCTTCTGGGGATAAGGTTTCGGACGGTGAAAGCGCTGGGAAAGGTTTCATGCCTTTTCGTAGAGTGTTACTGTTTTTTGGTGCCATAGGTGTTCTTTCGGGTTTGGCGAGCGGTTTGTTGGGGCCTTTGACCCGAGATTTTCCAATTTACAAGCTGAATGCCGATGCGACGGCGTTGGGGTTGGTGTTTTCGTTGGGTTCGGGTTTGGCGATAGTACTTGTTCAGGTTCCTGGTGGACGTTTGACGGATAAGTTTGGGCGAAAGCCGTTGATGCTTCTCAGTTTGTTGGCGACGCCATTTGTCGTAGGGTTGGCTTTTACGGATTCGGTTGCCGAGTTTATCGCTGTTTCTGCGGGGCTGTTTGCTTTTGCAAATTTGGCTGCGCCTGCGTATCAGGCTTGGTTGATGGAGTTGGTGGATGAGGGGAGACGGGCGAAGGTTATGGGGTTTGTTAACGCGGTGACGGGTGCGGGAGCTTTTTTGGGGCCTTTAATTAGCACTTGGCTTTGGGAGACGCAGGCGTGGGTTGCCGTGCCATTTATCGTGGCCGCATTGTCATGGCTTATGCAGATTCCGCCGATTCTAAAATTGAGAGAAACCAAGACAAGAGAAAAACATGCCTCTTGAAATGCGCGCGCTTGTGTCTACGTCGGGACTAATGCCGGCAGGTCAGAGTTACCCATGTCCGCCACGACTTTCCATGTGCCGTCAGACTGCTTCCTGTAAACGGTCAGGTACTTGCCACTGTCTTTCATTTTTTTGCCATTCGGGTCCATCAGGGTCACCTTGTTTGTACCGCATGTGTACGCGAAATCACCGGCTCGGGACACTTCCACTTGGGCAGTTTCAAAGCTGAGCGAGAAGTCGCGCATCGAAAAAAAGACTCGCATGAACTCCCGAATCGCAGCACGGCCAGTGACCATTGGTGCTCCGGGCCAGAGCAGGACAGCGTTGTCGGCATAAAAGGAGACGTATCGATCCAGGTCCTTCGCCTTGGCTGCCTCCCTTGCCTTGTCCTCAAGCTTGCGAATGGACTTCACATCGGGTTCTGGGTTATCCATCTTGATCCCTATATGACAGTTTGTCATGACGTAATAAAAGCTTGGTCGAATCTAGACTCGCGCGCTCTTTATTGTTTAACTTTCTTGAATAGAAGAACCCTTGTCTGCTTCATGCTCTTTCCTTTGACGCTCAGCCTCTTCCAATAGTGCCTTCTTCAAGTCAGGGTCTGCTTCAAACCCGAGGTTCAAGCTCAGAAGGTTAACCTGCTGAGGCTTCTTTTCAACGACGCCAACGCTCTGCAGAATCTCAAGGATTTCCAAGTTAGTGTCTTTGATTAGCTTCAAGGCTCCCAACTTCACGAAGTCATTGTCTGTATTCTGAAGGAGCAACCACGTTTTGGGGAGAGTAGATCTTGCGCCTTCCACACATTTGTGCAAAAGCGTCGGATCATTAAGCTGGACCACTTGCGGGATCCACTTGTCACGCCTGTTCCAATCACGATAAAGCGAATCAGCATTTACAGCGAATTCGCCCTGAAGATTCTCAATTATGAGCTTTAGAGAGATCCCCATTAAATGCTGCTGCAGCATCTTAGTTCGTCTTTCCAGTAGATCTTTATCCACTTTTTGACCCCCCTAAATCGGACTTTTCTGTCCGATTCTGTTTCCGGATATAGCGCATCGAAACTGTTATTCTCTTCTCACTTGAAGCAGTGTATGGATGAGCTAGGTTTCGAGAGTCAACTCTCTGGCCTCGACCAATGTGCGTGATCTTCCAGCCTTCCAGATTTCCCCGTATTAGTTGCGGGTTGCTGGTTATGATTGTGAAGGGAAGCTTCGTTCGGGACGTGTAGTACTCTGCCATGAAGTTTAGGAGGCGTTTGCCGATGCCTATGCCCTGATAATCGGGGAGGACCACAAGCCTGCTGATTCGGTGATAGAGGGCGCTCATTTTGACCTTCATGATTGCCATGAATGCTATGGGCTTGCCTTTGTAGAGTGCAACGTAGTTCTTGGTGAAAGGGCTGAGTTCAGAGTTCAGATAATGATATTGCCTAAACTGTCGCCAGAGACTTGCGCTGCATCTACGAATGTCGAGGCTAATTTGTGGTCTCTGTCTTTTTTTTTACTGAATTCCATCGTGTCCGTAGTAAAGACCCAGTCAGGCTCCAGCCAGTCAACCACGTCATAGTGGCATGTCACGGCGATGAATCTCTTCTGGGATTTTCTTATGGCTTTCGAGATGGCGAAGGCCGAGACTTGGGCGACTTCTCGGTCGACAACGCTCGTGAACTCGTCAAACACGATCAAATCCTGTTCCAACATTAGGGCTCGTGCGATGTCCACACGCATTTTTTCGCCTTGGCTCAGCTGCTCGTAGCTTTTGAGCCAGTCTGGTGGGCTTGCGAAGCCGACGCTGCAGAGCGCCTTTGTTATGTCTTCAACTGAGAGGCCTTCGGGGAAATCTTCAAGGATACTCTTGTGCGTGTATTCAAATTTGCTGATGTAGGCATCTCCGAAAAGCTCTTTAGCTATGCTTGTCTTGCCTGTCCCGCTCCGGCCGACGATCACGCCGATCTGCCAAGGTTCCTCGTCTATAGGCAAGGATCCTTTGAAACGCTTCTCAAGCTTGCAGTCCAAGAGCGCAAATGAGCCTATGACAAATTGAACTCGGAAGGATTCAGGCGCTTCCCAGGTTCTCACAATGTCAAAACTCGGCACTTAAGCCCCTGCTCCACGAGTTTCTTGTAGGTATCTTCTTGCTGCTTCTCACTCTCGCATTCAACGACAACTTCCCAAGTTTCCCTGAATGTCATGCCGCCATCTTCATTTTGGAGTCGTTTGAGCGAGCGGTCAAGGCTTTGGTCTGATAGTAGTAGTAACCTCTTTAGGTCCTCCTCGTGTCCAGAATCGATGATTCGCTGGAACTCTTCAGCGTCAGCTTTGGGTTCATGTTCGCCCTTCAGCTTATTCAACACTTGCCGGAGCAGCCGCCGATCAACATCCTCAACGGGAAGCCTGATAACCTGAACTTGCTTCATGCCCAAGGCTTTCGCTTCTTGCCAACGTTGCTCTCCGTCAGCGATTAAGAGGTCCTTGTTTGTGATTATGGGCACGATGAAGCCGTAGCGCAGGATTGACTCTCTAAGGGCCCTATGCTGCTTCTCGCTCATTCTGTTGGGGTTCTGCCCGTCTGTTCTGAGGCTTGCAACGTCAACAAGCTCTACAGGTGGGATCTGAACTTCTGCCAACGAATCTTCACCAGCGAATATGAGATACAAGCCAGGTGAGTAACGCAGTTGCGGCAACGAGCACGTAGGGCTGAACAGCACGCCAAGTGCTCTTCATACTGTTGACGTCAGCAACCAAGCCGCTCTTCATATCTTCACCGATAAGAGCCTTCTCAATCCTGTCAATCTTCATCCTGCACTCCCGGATGAGTGCGACATAGGGGCATCTAGGATTCTCTGCTGCGAAGTTACAGAAATCATCATAATCATTGGAGACTTCCGGTTCCTCTGCCGTCAGCTAACACTTCCCCCCGCTCGTAATTGGTTAATCTAGGCAGGACATAATCAAAGGCTTGACTTGCAGAGGCAGCAATGGCTTCTGTAGAGAGGAGGTTCACTGTTTCGCTTCGCTGCCGATCCTGAAATGCACACTGCATAACCAACCGTTTGATGAATCGTCTCTGCTGTGATGACTCACTACGCTTGTGCCTCATCAAAAACCGCCTCTAATGCCACGTTAACCTCTCTTCCTCGAGGACGCAGCCTTAGAATACTCTAAGAAATGAGCCCGTAGGTTCTATATGGTTAGACTCGACAAAGCGCTGCTTTTAAGCTTTCACGGTTTGTCCGTATGGAGCGGTCGCCCGCAAGTGTTCATTCAACAATTAGATGGAGATATCTCCCGAAGTCCTGACAAATAGTTTGTTTTTCATTTTGTCTGATATGAAAAATGAAAAACAGGCAATCGTGAATATAAGCCTTATAAAAGATTGGAGATTTCTGCCGAACTACTGCTTTGCTAGCACGGTAGTTTGTGTTATTCAGGATAGAAACAACGTTGCGCATGCTTGAGCGAGGCTATGACTATGTGTGCGACCTCGGCGGTGTGAAACTCTTCAAAAAGCGCAAATGAGACGCAGCTTCTCTCTTTTTCTACTCGAAGTCGCGGATTTTCCCCATGGAAGCCCGCTTTTAGTCTGACTTTTATCGATCGTTCATAGAGTGAGAGGAAAAAGGGGGAGGTTCTGGGATGGTTTAGGGGCTCTCTTTCTGCTAAAGTCCTAGTGGGTTGTAGTTGCTCGCTGGGGTGGGTTCTATGAATGGGCTTGGAAACGGAGTCGCATACGCTTGTGGAAGACCTGTTAGCGAGTCATAAATATATATGCTGAATCCAACCAGCCAAGCATTCTTTGTATAGTCCCAAACAGCGTTTGGATACTTAGCCTTCACAGTAGCCTCATCTACGCCGTAGACGTAGCTCCATTGGTAGCTGACACCATGAAGGAATGATTCCTTACTTGGAGTGTCACCGAATTCAAGGTATCCACGCCAATATTCAGTTATTGGCAATTGTGAGTACGGCGATGTGTATGAAATCGTTCCTTCGTGTTGAATCCATTTCCCTTCAGCTTTGCTATAGACGTAGACTGTGGAGGCGCCCCTCAGATCTGTTACAGAGGGATCGTAAGTGAAAGTCTCGTGTAACACATTCCCTGTTAGTGTAAAGACATCTTCCTCACCTGTTGTGTGATAGTTCTGATATACTGAAGACCAACTGCCAAACGGGCCTCCCCATGCGGGTGCACGCCATTGGAACTGAGCTTGAAGCCATGGCACATGGATATCAGTTGGTTTTGCCATTACAGGAGCTACTAACATCAGGACAAACAAGGGCAATAGAATCAATGTTGTTTTCATACTTTTTCTCCTTTTGTTTTGGTGAACTATCTGTTTGCTTGAAAGTTGTATTTTAGCTTGACGGTATCGAATTATAGAACAGAGTTCTATCCGCTATTGATGCAAGTCTCCTTACAGAGGATAATCACAACTCAAAGCGCGCGCTTGCAAAAGTTCTGGGTAGCGGACTTGGCAAACGGTCTTGCTCGCATCGTTGGAAGTTTGGCGGGAAGCCAAGCATTGCGCGTGCGTGCGCGGGTGCGTGTGTGCGTGTGCGCTGGGCGCGTGAGAGACGTACGTAACTGAGAACGTGAGTGGAAACGTAGGTGGAGATGTGTACGAGGGTGTGTGTGTTTGGGATAAAACTTTACCCCCAAACCCAAACGTTCACGCTCTCAAACATCTACTCTCACTCTTACGTACTCACTCACACTCACTCAGCGCGCACGCGCTAGAACATAGTTCCATAATTCATTAATAGATCTCACGTGTACTGTGGAATGCAGAGATTCCAACATCGGTTTGGCTTTTCCCTGCAAAGTGCTGGTAGGGGAGGAGGTGAGAGAGAAATGAGGAGAGTCTTGATGTTTGTCATAGTCTTGTTGGCGTTATCGGTCATAATGCCTGGAATTGTAAACGCAATTGCAACACGAACGGAGGTTGTAGGAACTATGAGTATGACTGCAACTTGGCCAGGTGACATTTATGTCCTCAAGAGTGGAATAGTGCGCCAAGTAGGTGCGGAAGCATCGGGGCCTATCGCAAGCTCTGACCCACGTTTGACGGGGGTGTTAGAGATCGTGTTAAATGCCGTCTTTAGTCTGAATACCGGGGAAGGCGTTGGTTTTGGTTCATTCACGATCTCTAATGCTGCGGGCACATTTGAAGGAAGGTTCACAGTGAAGGACACAGACTACATCTTCTTCGAGGGCAAACTTGAAGGTCATGGCACAGCTGCCTATGAGGGTTTGCTGCTGAAGCTTGAAATGACGGGAACAGACTTGTACAGGGACGCCGATTCGAACACAAACGGCATAGAGGCGTTTTTCACAGGATACATATTGTCCCCGCATGGCGCTTAGTTGCCGTTGCAGGAACAATGAGCCATCAACATCATGCTTTTTTTTCGTTTCAACTTGTCTCTCTTTGCTTTCATAGAACGTTTTTTCGGGTTATGCCCTTGCGCGCGCGTGGGTAGTCGTTGTGCACCGAGTGCGTATTACTCTTTAATTCGACCGGATACAATTGATGGACCTATGAAGGTTCTTGTGTTCACTGAAGGAACGCTGATCATGAACAGCGGGGCTAAAGGTCTTTCGAGAGAAGACATCGTGAAGCAAGTTCTCGAGGGCAAAGAACTCTCAATTCGTGAGTATGGAACTTACATTCCTGTGGGCGATGGAGCCAAGAAGCTGCAGTTATGGAAAAGCCAAGGTGCAGAAATAGTGTATTTGACGTCTCGAACGAAACCTGTTGAGATTGGAGCGATAAGAAGTGTTCTCAAGAAGCACGATTTTCCCAAGGGGCAATTGCTCTTTCGAAGGGAAGGCGAAGAATACAAAGATGTTGCAGAGAGAGTTATGCCGGACATCATAGTGGAAGATGATTGTGAGAGCATTGGTGGAGAGGACGAAATGACATATACTCACATCAAGCGAGAGCTGAAGAAGAAGATTAGGTCAATTGCTGTCAAAGAATTCGGAGGAATCGATCATTTGCCGGATGGCCTTCTCAATTTGAAGGCTTCATGAGAACTGGGAGTCGGAAAGAGGTAGGCTCCGTTAGCGAGCCTTCAATGACCTCTTCTCCGTTAATATGTGTGCCACGGCTATCCCTCAGGCGGCAACTACTGGAGCGACTGCAACAGAACAGACTCTTTCAGAGGCTCCTATCAGAACGAAACGGGCAGTGACGGAATAGTTGACACACCGTACATCATCGATGAAAACAACACAGACCGGTACTCTCTCATGAGACCTTACTGCACACGTTGTGACATAACTGGTCCGGACGGCAACCCAGACGGCAAGATTGACATGATAGACATCGGCACAGTGGCAAGGTTCTTCGGAGCACACTACTAACACGTGCTGAAATCGGATCGCGCGCGGAACGATTCAGGTCTGTTCCTCCAGTCACTCTGGCTCACAGTCCGCTGTTTTGCGGTGAACTTGTACAAATGCCCTTTCTGAATCTTTGTGTGTATGCACGTGAATGGTATTCACACGATTATTCATTCATTATTCACGAAAAGAAGCTCAATTCACAGAGAATTGTTCACAGTCACAAACGTAACCAAAATCGACAAAAAAATAATGTTGAGTTGATTGTCTTTTTGTGAATTGAGGAAAAACTGGTTTGGTTTGGATAAAACTTTACCCCCAAACCCAAACCCTCTCTCCTACTAACTCTCTCTACAAAAAACAGCGCGCGCGGTCGGTTTGAGCTTATCGAGGCGAATGCTTCATGTTTTTCAAGTATGAGATGCATGCGCTCCTTACTATGTCTGTCCTGTTCGTTTTGAGAAGCTCAGCTACTCTATCGATGCGATCAACCAGCTCCCCTTCGAGTTTACATTCTACTCGCTTCTTCGCTTCCTTCACCCCAGACTTCTACGGCAAAACGAGTCAGGGCCCACTTCCAGCCTCGCTTCTCGAACAGTTTCTCTCCAGTCTCGCGTGCAAGACGCTTGTTCATGCGCAGGATCCGACGGCTGACCTCGTAATATTTCAGGCTGTATTGGTTCAGCTGCCTCGCCACATCCTTTGGGAAAATGCCCTGCTGCCCAGCTTCATATACAGCATCTAAGATGTCCAAGTCAACCTGGTCCTGGCACGAGATCCTCTGAATCATGGGCACTTCAAAGTGGAAGTAGCCGGCGCCCTTCAAACCGTTGAGAATAATCCGTTGACTTTCTTGAATATCCTCAATCTTCCGCAGGACCTGCTTGAGGAGCTGCTGGTTATACTTGAGGCGGCCTATCTTTTCCTCTCTGCTACGGCCCTTTTTCGGTTGTTTTTCTGCTGCTTGAACAACTAACTCGTTAGCTTCCTGCATAAAATGTCCACCCGTGGAAATTCCCTATCTGCACGGATGCGAAACGTGAGCCATGGACATCTACGTCAACAGGCTTCAATGCTGACCATCGTGAAAAGCATGGACTTTTACCATGCCCAAACACGAGCCTCAAAACGTCTTTTGAACAGGCTTCCACAGCCAAAAAAGAGCTAAGAAACATAGTCTTGCATACTCCTCTGGCTCTCAGGAACAGGCTGCGCAGAACCTTCTAGGCTCAAGAGCTTCCTAAGGGCCCCCGTGAGCTCTTCCAAATCAACATGCAAGACTTGAACCTGGCCCTCCAGCTTCTTGACACGCTCAGGCATAAGCAGATACTCAACTGCAGCGTCACGACTAAGATGCTCAAGCTCCCCTTGGCTCACCCCTGGACTGTGATCAATCTTCCTCTGAGGCGTGCTAACACAGAAATATCTGGCAAGCAGTTTAGCCACTGGATCATCAACCTTCAGCTCATAACCCCTGCAAATCTCACCGTCACTTAATCTGCAACCATACTTCAACATCAGACTCTTAGCCACACGATCAGCAAGATTCTTCGCCAATACGAATAGCTCTCCAGGATGCTTCCCATACAAAGTCTCCACATGCACAATCCAACTACGACTAGTATGCCTAACCTTAACACCCAACTCCAAGCCTAGCAAAGCCGTCCAATTCACCATCTCAACACGCCTAAAATCCACGGGCAGACAACCCTCACCCACAATCCCAAACCTCACCTGGCAACGGTCCAGCCGGTACACGCCGCTACCGAAGACGACGTCCTCACATGATGCGAGAAAAGTTTTACCTCGACCCGTCAGCTGATAGAAAACGGCTCGGCTGCGAATCTTGCGCTTCACCAGACCACACTTTTCAAGCTTCCTCAGATAATAGCAAACATGCTGGCGGCTCCAACCATATACGCGCCCAATCTTCGCAGGATAATCCTCAACCTCAACCCTCTTCAAGATCGGAATGACACGAGTCCGAACAGTACTGAAGTCAAATTTGACTTTTGACATCCGATTGCAAGAATTTTGACTTCCACGAACGGTTGCCAAAAACAACACCTAGCAGGCGCCTAATTCCAACTTCAGAAAAAAGGGGGATTGTGGACGAAATATCGTCACTTTGCTGAAAATCGATAGCCACAATACCGACACAAGTAGCGCTGTATCTCTCCAGAGCTTGTGTACCGGATTCCGTCTTTGTACACTTTCTGACGGCCGCATTGAGGGCACGTGATTATTTCTTGACTCATCCAACTCATCTCCTGCCAAACTTTGCGCTAAGCGGGTACACCCCAAAAAAGAAAAAAAGGGAAAGAAGCCGTCAAGAAGCGAGTTGGCGATATCGCCTCGGGTAGTGGAGCTAGGGCAACCCCGCCAGATCTTGCCTGACTACGCATACTTTCTACGTGTTCTTTCTTATTTGCGTTTTCTGAAGTACCGCGCTTGCGGAGGAAGGCTCACCAACGCATATGACTTTTCCCTGAACCATATTTGGAGCATATTTGGATCATGTCGTGAACCGGGGGTAGGACACTTCCGCACGCATAGACAGAAAGCCGGAGAACATTGAAGCGCGTTAAACCCAGTGGAGCTTGCGTTCTACTAGGTACCATGCGGCCATGCCACCGAGGATGCCGAAGATCGCGTCGCCAGCCGAGTTCCAAATAGGCTCTAGGCCTATTCTGAGTATGTTGCTTGGCGAGACGAAATAGACTGCGCGCTCCATAAGTTCCCAGGACACGGCAACGATGGCTAGGCAGAAAAGGGCCCATCCTGCAGAGGCCCACTTATCCTCGGTCTTGAAAGACTCAAACCTGCCTAAGCCGAAGTAAGAACTCAGTTTGCCGTAACCATAAGTATTCACGGCTGTCTTGTATGCCTTTACACAAACAGCGCCGATGCCGAATCCCGCTAATGCATGCGTGACCCAGTCTAAGCCGAAGACCGAGTATAAGATTGATCCAGATGCTAGAACCTGTGTTGCAAGGGATATTTTAGAAAGCAACGAGATTCTGTAATCTGAGAATACTGCGTTGCAGCATGTTCTGAGAAGTTCTGAAGAGATCACCTTGTCAGGATGGCCGCCCTGCTTATGCGTAAGGTCTTCCTTCGATGTGACCTTCAAGGTGTTGAAGTAAGCCGGCAAACTGACAAGGACAAAAGCGCAGAGACCAAAAACACACCACGTAACATCGCCCGTCATCAGATTTGAAACAATGGATGCGCCGCAGATTGCTTTGAGCCCGCCGGCCAACAAGGCCCACTTGAGAGGGATGCTCTTATAGAAAAAATGAACCCCAAGCGTGCCTAAGGGGAGAAAGGCCAAAAACGCTGCGGGATCTGAAACTTTCAACTGGCCCACATGTCTCTTAATACCAAATTCCATGCTTAATCACCCCTTCCTCTTCACGTGATGTTTCGAGAAGGAAACGCACAGGTCTTCATGCTTGTTTGAGTCGCCTGATCTGACGTTTTCATGACGCACTTGGAGGAGGTCGTTTTCCCAGCTCGACTGCGAGGTCTATGGCTTGGCCGTTTCTCACTGTCGTTACGTTGATTGTTTGACTTGGCAAGGTGTATTCTTCTAGGTAAGTTGAAAGATCATCCAAATTCATAATCCTCGTTCCATTAATCGCGATTATGATGTCGCCGCCGACTGTCACGAGGTCTCCGGCAATCAGGACCTGGCTTGTTCCTCCTCGAAGACCAGTCTCGCTCGGCGCAGTCACGATCAGCCATCCATAAGTCACACTTGCGCCCATTGCCTCTGCGATCTCGTAAGTCATATCCGTCCCTGTTGCCTCCAGCCAAGGATGTTGGTCATACGAGCCTTTTGTCACTAGGGATTCGACCTCCCGCAATATAGTGCTCGAAGGAATCGCAAAGCCCAGTCCTTGCGAATCACTAACGATGGCAGTGGTTATGCCGACAACTTGGCCCTGATAGTTCAGAAGTGGACCTCCTGAGTTGCCAGGGTTAATAGGAGTGCTTGTCTGGATAACACTGGCTATAGGGTACCCACCACTCATTTGCTCCGTTATCGTTCGGCCAAGAGCGCTTACTATTCCTGCGGTCATCGATCCCGCCAACCCGTAAGGGTTGCCCACCGCGATGACTGGATCGCCGACCTGCAAAGTTGATGAGCTAACAATTCCCAGAGACTTCCATTCGCTTTGCGGCGCATCTGCTGAAAGGACAGCCAGATCTTCATATGGGTCTGAACCAAGAATTCTTGTCGCGTATCCGTCTCCGTTCGCGAGAGTTATGGTAACGTTGATTGCATTTTCTACCACATGGTAATTCGTAATGACTATCTCCTGTCCAGCAAAGTCGTAGACGAACCCTGAACCCTGGACTTGCGTGTAGTAGGCACGATGGAAAAAGTCATACTGCACCAGCAGCCCTCGAATAATCACCACGGATTCTTCCACCTGCCTGTACAACTGGGAAAGCGAGACATTGTCATCCAAGAAGTACGTGGCGTTTTGGACGGGGAGGGTTGACAGTTGGATCCGCAGATCATCAATTCTTCCAGAAAGGGTCACGTAACTTGCCGAATAGCCCAACAATCCTCCTGCAAAAAGGCTCACTGTGATGACCACCACCATAAGGACCGTTGAAAAGCCTCTTCCTTTAGCCTCCTGAGGACCAGCCATCCCAGTTCCCTCATCTGTCTATAATTTCAGAACGCGAGCGACCTTTTCCAGCAGAGGAGTCTCGTGGTTCACTGATTTGGCCTGTTGCCACCATACAGGAGCTTCCTCAGAGTCACAGTCTTTTTCTGCAGTTGGGGCATCTTGCATCATCGGGTTGAATCTTGCCCCCACAGTAAGGACACTCAAGCTTCTTCTTTGCCAGATGAAGTCCCTGCTTTTCCTTGGTAATTCTCCCATCCTGCAGAAGGAGCATTCTCTCGGTGTGCGAAGCTACTTGGCTGTCGTGTGTCACCATAACGATTGTGGTTCCTCGATCAATGTTCAAGTTTGCGAGCAGTCTAACGATTTCATACTTGTTCTGCGTGTCCAAGTTCCCAGTAGGTTCATCGGCCAGAATCATGGCTGGATCATTTGCCAGAGCGCGCGCAATTGCCACCCTCTGCTGCTCACCAGCGCTGAGCCGCTGTGGCCTATGTTCTTCTCTTCCCGACAGCCCTACCAGCTCCAGCAGTTCGCGAGCCCTCTTTCTTCTTTCGCTTTTAGGTCTTTTCG
>Ga0315280_10004323_pt1 | contig 21083 bp, 18 predicted proteins | sample YL17G06_40_MG_FD_203697 | JGI IMG/M metagenome (GOLD analysis project Ga0315280, IMG submission 203697) | Sediment microbial communities from Yellowstone Lake, YNP, Wyoming, USA - YL17G06_40 | ecosystem: Environmental > Aquatic > Freshwater > Lake > Sediment | place: USA: Wyoming | collected...
GTCCGGCCCTGCGCCGGAGACCGCCGCTCCGGCTCCCCAGCCGGCGCCCGAAGAAGCTACACAACCTGCCGCTGCTGAGCCCGAGACGGTTACCACACGTTCGGGCCTGAAGTATCAAGACCTGCTGGTAGGCAAAGGCCCGATGCCAAAGCGCGGCAGTCGCGTGATGGTGCACTATGTCGGGCGGCTGACCGATGGCACGAAGTTCGACAGTTCCCTCGACCGCAATCAGCCCTTTGTCTTCCGTCTCGGCCGCGGGGAGGTCATCAAAGGTTGGGATGAAGGCGTGGCGACCATGCACGTCGGCGGAAAGCGCAAGCTCACCATTCCGCCCAGTCTGGGATACGGCGCTAACGGCTTCGCGCCCGTGATACCTCCCAACGCCACGCTCGTCTTCGAGGTGGAATTGCTCGGGTTCCAGTAACTCATCGGACTGTGGTACTTCGGTAGTCTTCGTGCGAAGTGTTTCCTTGAGGTGCATCTCCGAGGGGAAGGGCGGCGAGGACGGCGGGGTGTACGGACTTGTGTTATTCTAGGGAATGTTGCCCACGGCGGCGGGCTGCGCTGTGGGAGCGCGCTTTATGGCCTTGATTGCGCCATCCATTCTGGCGGCGGACTTCGCGAGGCTCGGGGAGGCACTCGAGGTCATTAGAGCCGCGGGCGCGTCTCTGGTGCATGTGGACGTGATGGATGGCCACTTTGTGCCGGAGATTTCCGTCGGCTTGCCGGTGCTCGCCAGCCTCCGCAAGGCGACGGACCTCGCGCTGGACGTCCATCTGCTCATCGAGCGGCCGGAACGCTACGCCGAGCGGTTTGTGGATGCGGGCGCGGACCGGATCGCGATCCACGCCGAGGCCACGCCGCATGTTCGGCGCGTCCTCGAGCAAATCCGCGGGCGCGGAGCCAAAGCCGGCGTGGCGGTGAATCCCTCGACGCCGCTCGAGGCGGTCGGCGAGGTGATGGGCGACGTCGATTTCCTGAACATCCTTACCGCCGAGCCGAGCCTTCGCGAGCAGCCCTTCATCCCCGCTTCGACGGCGAAGTTGCAGGCTACCGCGCAGATGCGGGCCGACCGCCGGCTGGACTTCGCCGTACAGGCCGAAGGCGGCATTGGCCCGGAAAAAATCGAATGTCTGGCGCGCGCGGGGGCAGACATCCTCGTGGCCGGTTCTGCCATCTTTGATAGTGTTGACCCTCGGGCACGGTTGGGTGAGATGATTCGTCTGGCGACGGCCGTCCGTGTAACTTCGAAAATCTGATGCGTGCCCACCCGGGAGTCGAAGTTCTGATCACGCCGATGACCAAATTGAGTCCGAGAAGCTCGGCGGCGCGGGCAGTTGTGTTTGCCCTCACCTTCCTGGTCCTTCCCGGCTGCCTCTTCCGGCGTCATGGCGGCGACGACACGACCGTGGTGAATCCGGGCGACCAGCCGGACAAGATCCTGTATGAAAAGGCCCGCCAGGAGATCGACCGCGGCCGCTTCGACGTCGGCCGCCTGACGCTCCAGACGCTCATCAACACCTACCCGGACAGCGAATACCTATCCAAGGCGAAGCTGACGATCGCCGACTCTTATTACAACGAGGGCGGGTTTTCCGGTCTGACGCAAGCGGAGGCAGAATACAAGGATTTCATCACCTTCTTCCCCACCGCACCCGAAGCTCCGGAGGCACAATTCCGCGCCGGTATGGCTCACTTCCGCCTGATGACTAAGGCGGACCGCGACCGAACCGAGGCGAAGCTCGCCGAGGCGGAATTCAAAGAATTCCTCCTGAAGTATCCGGATAGCCAAGTCATGCCGCGGGTGAAGGCGCGGCTCCGCCAAGTCCAGGAAGTGCTTGCCCAGGGGGATTACAGGATCGCCGTCTTCTATTACTCCAAGGGCGCAAACCGCGCCGCGCGCTCGCGCTTCCAGGAGATCGCGGACCGCTATCCGAACTTCAGCAAGGGCGACAGCGCGCTTTGGTATGTCGGGCAGTCGCTCGAGCGCCTGAAGCAGCCCCAGGAGGCTGTGAACTACTATTCACGGCTGATTACGGAACATCCGCTCAGCCCTCTCGTCGCGGACGCCAAGGAGCGGCTCACCGCCATGCATCAGCCGATTCCGCGCCCGACGAAGGCGACGTTAGCGCGGGCGCAGGCGGATGCCGTTCCCCGCCCCGGGAAAGACGTGTTCCAAAAGCTGGGATCGTTCCTCTCGAGTGCGCCCGACACGAGCACCACGCGGCACGGCCCTGTCCGCCTCGGAGGGCCGAAGCCTTCGGAAGTAGAAGTCGCGCGGGGTGGCGAGGCCACGCCGGGTTCCGCATCGATCGTCGCCCAACCTGTCGGCGACGAAGCGCTCAAGACCGGCCAGCCCGTCAGCACCGCGCCTGCGGCGAATAACTCCGCCGGCGCGAATTCCACGACTTCCCAAAACGCGGCCGAGACGGCAAAGCAGGAGAATGCCTCCCCCTCGGGAGAGGGCCAGAAATCCGAGCCCCCGCCACCCAGCAAGAAAAAAGCCAAGCGCAGCCTGTTCAAGAAAATCATCAAGCCGTTCTGAAGAATCCTGTCTTGAGAGTGCTGAGAAACTTCCCAGGGAGAGGCCTTTCCTCACCAGCCTGCGTGCAGCCGCATTTTTGGCGCCTACCGAGCGCGCAACCCGATGAATCCGAACTGCTTGCAGCTTGACTTCGTCGTGCCTTGGTGGTATTCCTCAAGCGTTTCAGGGTGTCGGACGCAGACACAAGGAGGTCCAGCGTGGCGCGGACGGTACTGGTTGCAGACGACAGCCCCACTCATCAGAGACGAGCCACCGCAATCCTGACGGGTGAGGGCCTGGAAGTCGTCACGGTCTCGAACGGCGTGGCTGCCATCAAGAAGCTTTCCACGCTCAAGCCGGTGCTGATTCTTGCTGACGTTTCGATGCCCGGCCGCGACGGCTATGAAGTTTGTGAGTTTGTGAAGAGCTCGCCGGACCTCGCCCGCGTGCCCGTCCTGCTCATCTTCAGCGACCTCGAACCCTACGACGAAGAACGCGCCCAGCGGGTGCGAGCCGATGGCCGCATCAAGAAACCCTTTGGCCAGGACGAGCTGGTCAATACGGCTCACCGGTTCATACCCGAGGCCGCAGAGGCCGCGCCTCCTCCGCCCGTAGCTGCGGCACACGCGGCCCCACCTGAACCGGCGATCGTCACCGAGCCCGTGGACGAAGAGCCCCAGATATCTACTAAGGTGGAAATTCCGGATTTGTCATTCTCCGAGGGCATGGCGTTCGGCGAACAGGCGATTCAAGAGGAGGCCGCTCCCGCGTACGAGCCGCCAGCTGCCGTGGAACAACCGCCCGTTCCCGCGCCGCCTGTGGACTCCGGATTCGGTTTCCCTCCAGCGGTCGAAGAAATACCTGTCCCCGAGTTTGCCGCTGCCCCGCCAGCGGAGGCTCCACCTGAGGTGCCGGCTCCTCCCGAGCCGGTACTCGAAGAGGAAGAATGGGCGGTCGCAATTCCTCCGCCGGAACCCGAGCCGGCCGAACGCACGATGATGTTCCGCACGCCGGTGCAGATCGCGGAACCGATGCTGAGCGACGAGCTGGCTCCTCCCCCTGCCGCCGTGACTGAGCCCGAGCCGGAAGCTGCCCTTCCGCCCCAGGCCGAGGCTCCGGCTGAGGCGGCACCAACTGCCGCTTGGTCGCTTGAGAGTTATTCGCTCACCGAGGCAGGCGCCGGACAGGTGCGCTTCGCAGCGGCCGAAGTGGAGGCTGCAGGAGCAGCGCCTCCGCCCGAAGCCGCCCAGGCCCCCGCCGAGGAGGCCCCTGCGGTCGCCGAAGCTGAAGCTGCTGCGCCAACCCCCGAGAGAGCGGCCCCGCCTGAAATTGCCCCTCCCGCAGAACCATCTGCCCCGACGGAAGCCGCGGCGCCGGAAGAAACCGTCGTGCCGGCGGAAGCCGCCGTTCAGGTCGTCGACACGGATCTCGTCTATTGGATCGTCCACAGCGTCGTGGTGCGCATGGCCCCGCCGGCCCTGCCCACGCCGATGGTTGAAGAGATGATTCGAACGCTGACCGACGAGATCATCGCCGAACTCACCCAGCCGCCCGCCCAGAGCTAGCGCCGAAGCTATTCCGGTGAGCGGCGATGCCGGCCAATCTGCAAGCGTCTCGGCATTAGCCCCTCGTCCCATTAAGTTGGAACGACACTAGCCGGTAGTGTCCTGGTCTGGAACGTAGCGCCGGGCTTCAGCCCGGCACGTGCCGCCCTAAAGGGCGGCGCTACCAGTGCGATTAGGAAACCACCACTAGCCGCGCCGGTTTGACTGGTCTCCGCGCAGCCGCTATAGTAATTTGATTTCGAGTTGTTCAGCCGCGAGTCCAGGAGTCTTGGCGCGTGGAACAAGAGATCCCCAAGGTCTATTCCCCAGAGGCCATCGAGCCCCGCTGGGCAAAAGACTGGGTCGAGCGAAAACTCTACCGTCCCTCTGAAGACGCCGACCGCCGGCGTTTCTGCCTAGTCATTCCTCCCCCCAACATCACCGGTTCGCTCCACATGGGGCATATGCTCGAGCATACGGAGATCGACATCCTGATGCGCTGGCACCGCATGCGCGGCGAAAACGTGCTCTGGCTACCCGGTTCCGACCACGCCTCCATCGCCACGCAGATGGTCGTCGAGCGCGAGCTGGGCCGCGCAGCCCTGCCCGATCTCCCGCCGGGGCCCGAAGCCGAAAGCGCCTGGCGACGCGAGGGGCAGCGCCGGCGGCGCGAAATGGGTCCGGAAGAATTCGTCGCGCGTTGCTGGCAATGGAAAGAGGCGAGCGGCGGAATAATCCGCAAGCAGATGGAGCGCCTGGGTACCTCCTGTGACTGGAGCCGCGACCGCTTCACGATGGACCCGGCCTACACGCGCGCGGTCCTGGAAGTGTTCGTCCGGCTGTACGAAGAGGGACTCATCTACCGCGGGAAATACATCGTCAACTGGTGTCCGCGGTGCGGAACCGCGGTGTCCGATCTTGAGGTGGTGCATGACGCTCGCTCCGGCCATCTCTGGTACATCCGCTATCCCTATGAAGATGGCTCAGGCTATCTGACCGTGGCGACCACGCGGCCCGAGAGCATGCTGGGCGACACGGCGGTTGCCGTGAATCCGCAAGACGAGCGCTACCGGGCCGCGCTGGGTCGGAGAGTGGTTCTGCCTCTCCTTCGCCGAGTGATCCCGGTCATCGCCGACGAGTTTGTCGACCCGCAATTCGGCACCGGCGCCGTCAAGGTGACGCCCGCGCACGACGCCAACGACTTCGCGATTGCGCAGCGTCACCATCTGCCGCGCGTCGAGGTCCTCGGTGAAGACGCACAGATGACCGAAGAGGCAGGCCCCTATCGCGGCATGGACCGCTTTGCGGCGCGCGACGCCGTCGTCCAGGACCTGCGCGAGCAGGGGCTGCTTGAGAAAATCGAGGACTACGCATTGAGCGTGGGAACCTGCCAGCGCTGCAAGACCGTCGTCGAGCCGCTGCTCTCGACCCAGTGGTTCATGAAGATGCAGCCGCTGGCGGAGCCGGCGATCCGCGTGGTGGAGGACGGGCGCGTCCGCATCGTGCCCGACAACTACCGCAAGATCTATCTCGACTGGATGTACCGCATCCACGACTGGTGCATCTCACGCCAGCTCTGGTGGGGCCACCGTATTCCGGTCTGGTATTGCGATGCGTGCGGCGAGGTGATCGTGGCGGGCGAGACGCCGGCGCGTTGCCCGAAATGCTCGAACGTCACGTTGCGTCCCGAGACCGACACCCTGGACACATGGTTCAGCTCAGGCCTGTGGCCGTTCGTCACGCTCGGCTGGCCGGAGCAGACGGAAGATCGGCGGCGCTTCTATCCCACCGACCTGATGATCATGGGCTTCGACATCCTGTTCTTCTGGGGCGCGCGCATGATCATGATGGGCATGAAATTCATGAACGACGTGCCCTTCCGGGAGCTTTACATCCACGCCCTGGTCCGCGACGCGGAAAAGCAGAAGATGTCGAAGACCAAGGGTAACGTCATCGATCCGCTGGAGGTGACGGACCGCTTCGGGACGGACGCGACGCGCTTTGCGCTCGCCATCAGCGCCGCGCCGGGAACCGACATCGCGTTCAGCTACGACAAGCTGGAGTCCTACCGTGCCTTCGCCAACAAGATCTGGAACGCGGGCCGCTTCATTCTGATGAACCTGCAAAAATTGCCCGATCCCGCGCGCACGAAGCTGGGCGAGGCGCTCAGGCCGATCCCCGGCGTGGGACTCGAACCCGTCATCGGGCCCGAAGAGCTCCAGCTTGCCGACCGCTGGGCCTTCTCCCGGCTAGCGAAGGTCACCCGTGAGATCGAAGACGCTCTCGCCACCTACCGATTTCACGAGGCGGCCTTCACGGTCTATCACTTCTTCTGGCACGAGTTCTGCGACTGGTACCTAGAATGGGTCAAGCCCGTCATCACGACTCCGGCTGAGGGGGAGAAGGTCCCGGCCGCCTGGATCAACCTGGCGCGAGCGTTCGAAGCCTCGCTCCATCTGCTCCATCCCTTCATGCCGTTTATCACCGAAGAACTGTGGCATCGCCTTCCGCGGGCGGGAGCGGAGCCGTCAATCTCTCTTACACCCTTCAACCTGGTGAGCGAACGAGTCTCCGACCCCGTCTCCGAAAAACAATTCGAGACTGTTCAGGAACTCGTCGTCGCGGCGCGGAACGCCAAGGCCGAATTGGGCCTGCAGAACCAGAAACCCAGCGTGCAGGTGGCAAGCGAGGACCTGCGCTTGCTGGAACTTTTCCGCGCTCACCAGGAAACGATCCTGCGTCTCGCGGGCCTGCACGCGATGAATTTCACCCGCGGGCGGCTGGCGGTGGATGCGGGGGGCGTGCGCGTCACTCCGTCGTTTGACGTCCGGCTGTTTACGGAATCGCGGATCGACCAGGAAGCCGAGCGCCAGCGCCTGCAGAAAGAAAAGGAAAGGCTCGAGAAGGTGCTCGCGCAGGTCCGGCAGCAACTGACAAACCAGGAATTCTTGAGCCGCGCCCCACGCGAGGTGGTGCGCGGCGTCGAGCACCGTCACGCGGAGTTGAGTGCCCATTACCAGAAGGTCCTGGACTCTCTCCAAAGGCTGGCTTGAATCGTGACCGGTCCCATCCGTCCCACGACAATGCGCGAGCCCTTCCCGGGTCTGGACCTGTCGGCAGGGGAACTGCATACCCTCGTCGAGCGCGCACTTGCTGAAGACTTGGGGCGCGGCGACGTCACCACGCGCCTGACCATCCCCGAGGGCCAGCAGGCGCGCGGAGCCTTCATGGCGAAAGAGGATCTCGTGATTGCCGGCCTGCCCGTGGCGGCGGAGGTGTTTCGCGCTCTGGAAGCTTCCTCCATCTGCGAAGCCGCCGTTGAGGAAGGCATGGAGGTGCGGGCCGGCACGAGATTGGCCGTTGTGGCCGCGGCCTCCGCTACGCTGCTCGCCGGCGAACGCGTGGCGCTGAATTTCCTCCAGCGTTTGTGCGGGATTGCCACCCTCACCCGGCAACTGAAGTCGCGCCTCGCCGGCCTCGATGTCGCGTTGCGTGACACGCGCAAGACCACGCCGGGTCTGCGGGCCCTCGAGAAATACGCCGTGCGCGTGGGAGGCGGGGAGAATCATCGCCTGCGGCTTGACGACGGAATCCTCATCAAGAACAATCATCTGCGCCTCGCGGGTGGGGTGCGCGCCGCCGTGGAGCGCGCCCGAAGCCTGCGGCCGTCCGTCGCGCCGGATTTGCCGATCGAGGTCGAAGTCAGAAGCCTCACCGAGCTTCGAGAGGCCCTGGACGTCGGTGCGGAGGTCGCCCTGCTTGATAACATGATGCCCACGGAGGTGCGCGAATGCGTGGCGGTCGCGGCGGGGCGCGCGCGGCTGGAGGTTTCGGGAGGCATCAACGCGGCGAACATCCGCGCCTACGCGGAGACAGGTGTGAACGCGATTTCCGTCGGCACGCTCACCCATTCCGCCCCGGCCGCCGACATCAACTTCTTGATTGAACCTCTGTAGGGGCGGGCTTTGCCCGCCCGAGGGAGGGCGAAGCCCTCCCTTACAACAATGGCCGCAGGAAGCACCGACCGCAAGATCGACAAGCTCATTCACCTCATGGTGAAGAACGCCACGGTCGTTGTGCCGGGCCCGAAGATCGCCTCGCAGATCGGCGTCACGCGGTCTACCGTCTGGCAATACATCGAGAAGCTGCGCGCGCTGGGCGTGGAGATCAAGGGCCATCCGTCGAGCGGCTATCAACTGCAGAAGCTTCCCGACATCCTGGCGCCCAGCCTCATCAAGCCGGAACTCGGCGACAACCAGATCGGCCACCGCATCGTGCACTACTTCCGCGCGGACTCGACGAACAGCGTGGCGCTCAACATGGCGGCCAAAGGCGCGGCGCACGGAACCGTCGTGCTGGCCGAGGAGCAAACCTCCGGACGCGGGCGCCTCGGGCGCGCCTGGTACTCTGAGAAATCGAGCGGCATTTATGTTTCCGTGATCCTGCGCCCGCCGCTCGCCCCCTCGGCCGCTTCCGTGCTCACCCTGATGGCGGGGGTGGCGGCGCACCAAGCCGTCAGCACCGTGACGGGGCTCCCCGTGGACATCCGCTGGCCGAACGATCTGCTCGTCAACGGCAAGAAAGTGTGCGGGATTCTCACCGAGATGAACGCGGAGCTCGACCGCCTTCACGCTGTGGTGCTCGGCTTCGGCATCAACGTCAATCACGCGGCGATGCCCGAGGAGTTGAAGTCCACCGCCACCTCGTTGCGCATCGAGGTCGGGAAAGCCTGCTCGCGCGCGCAGACTCTCGTCGCGCTGCTCCGGGAACTGGAGCGGAAATACCACCTCTTGCTCGACGAGGGCGGCGCCGCGATCGTCCGCCGATGGTCGTCCGCGTCCAGTTTCGCCGAGGGAAAACGCATCCGCGTCCTGACCCACACCGGCGAGTTCCAGGCGACGACCGTAGGCCTCGATCCAAGCGGGGCGCTGCACGTGCGTCGCGACGACGGCCGCGTGGAGTTATTGGTTGCTGGAGAAATAGTGGAAGTAAAATAGACGTAAGTTGTCAGCTGTCAGCGTTCAGCTTCCCGAGCGCAGGTCCTGCGAGTCGTTCGCTGACGGCTGATCGCTGACCGCTGAAGGCTAAGATATGCTTCTCGTCATCGATGTCGGCAATACGAACACCGTCTTGGGGGTTTTTGAAGGCAAGGAGCTGCGCGCGCAGTGGCGGCTATCGACCAACCGCCGGCAAACCGCCGATGAGTACGGCATCCTGACTCGCAATCTCTTCGAGCTCGACGGCGTGCAGCCCGCGGGCATTGATGGCGTCATGCTGGCGAGCGTCGTGCCGCCGCTCAACTCCGTGCTCGAAGAGATGTCGGCGAAATATTTCCATCTCAAGGCGGTCTTTCTCGGCCCTGGCACGCGGACGGGCATGGCGATCCATTACGACAATCCCCAGGAAGTCGGCGCCGACCGCATCGCGGACAGCGTCGCGGCGTTTGAGAAGTACGGTGGGCCGTGTGTGGTCGTAGACTTCGGGACCGCCATCACCTTCGACGCGATTTCCGAGAAAGGCGAGTACCTGGGGGGGGTCATCGCGCCCGGCCTCGGCATTTCGTCCGAGGCGCTGTTCCAGCAGGCGGCGCGCTTGCCGCGTGTGGAGATTCGCGAACCCAGCCGCGTGATCGGGACCAACACCGTCGCCAGCATGCAATCGGGACTCTTCTACGGAGCGGTGGGGCTCGTGGACGGCATCCTCGACCGTCTCTCCGCCGTGCTCGGGCCGAAGATGAAGGTCGTGGCCACGGGCGGACAGGCTGCGCTTGTCGCCGCTGCGTCCAAGTACAAGCCGCCGGTCGATCCTTCCCTGACCCTCGAAGGGCTGCGCATCATCTACGAACGCAACCTGCCGGGCGCGCGGTCCCACTGAAGCGGACAGGGTCCGTGCGATGGAAAACTACTTCAATTATTTCACGGAAATTGAAGAATGCTTTCAGCGTTGCCGAGGGACGAGGACCTTACTGTCTCCACTCGATTGGGCGCTCATCGAGGCCTGGAAAGAAGCGGGAGTTCCACTCGAGGCGGTGCTGCTCGGAATCGAGCGGGCATTTGAAAAATTCAAGAAGCGCCCGAAGGGGCTGCAGAAGGTCAACAGCCTGGCCTACTGCTCGCAGCTCGTGCTCAAGGCCGCGGAGGAAATCGGAGCAGGAGCCGGAGCGAGCCCGGGTGCGGCCGCGCAGAAAAAGGAACCACCGGCGCCGTTCGAAGCAGGAGAAATCCCCGGCTACCTGCGACGGAATGCTGACACCCTCGGTGAGGCTGCCCGGCGGGCGCGCGAACAGGGCCAGCCGGTCCTGGCCGAGGATCTGGCGACCGTTGCCGCCAGTCTAGGGAAAAGTGCCGAGAGCGTGAACAGAAATGCTCCCGGGAATCTCGAAGACCTCGAACGCCGCATGACGGCGCTGGAGGAAAAGCTGACGGCTTCGCTCCAACGCGCGGCGGACGTCGAACTTCTCACGAGCCTGCGCAGCGACGTGGAGCGCGGGCTCGCCCCATACCGGCGGAAAATGTCGGCGGCGCAGGTGGAGTCGCTGGAGAGACAACTCCTGAAGAAGCGCCTCTTCGAGCACTACGGCGTTCCGCGCTTGAGCCTCTTCTATCTCTGAGATCTCAAATTTGAATCCCAGAATTCCAGACCCGTGCCCTTCGAACTGATTCCGCAAAAGCTGGTCTATGGCGGTGAAGCCCTGGGCCATCACCAGGGCCGGACGGTGCTCGTCCCACGCGTCCTGCCGGGCGAGCGGATTGAAGTCGAAGAGTACAGGACCGCCAAGGGTGTCGTTCACGCGCGGCCAGTCCGAATTCTTTCCGCGGCGGCCGAGCGCGTGGAGCCGCCGTGCCCCTATTTCGGCCGCTGCGGCGGATGCCAGTACCAGCACATGGACCCGCAGTTCCAAGTGACGGCCAAGCGGGAGATCCTGCGCGAGACACTGCGACGCATCGGCAAGATCGATTGGAGCGGGGGAATCCCCGTTCACGCTGCCAACGCATGGAACTACCGCAATCAGGCGAAGTTGAAAGTCCGTCGCTTGCCGGATGGGAGCGTCGCCCTGGGCTTTTTCGAGGCCGAGTCGCACCGCCTGTTTCCGGTGGATGCCTGCCCGATTCTCTCGCCGCGCCTGAATTCTCTCCTCGCGGAGTTGCGCGGTCGAGACTGGTCGCCACGGCTCGCGATATGCCACGAGATCGAGATGCTCGCCGACGACCGCGACGAGCGTGTGGCCATCACGCTTCGTGGCGTCACCCATGCGCTTGAGGGCGAAAATCTGGCCCGCGACATGCTCGCGCAACTCCCGGGGGTCGTCCGCGTGGCGGTCGAAAGCGATGGTAAGTTTCGAACATTCGGGAGCCCCCGGCTGGACTATGTGGTCGGCGAGTTCCGATACGGAGTCAGCCCGGGTTCCTTCTTCCAGGCCTCGCGCTTTCTCATTCGTGATCTCGTCAACGCCGTGGTGGCGGAGCAGAGCGGCCGGCTGGCCCTCGACCTCTTCGCCGGCGTGGGATTGTTCACTCTGCCGCTCGCGCGGCGATTTTCGGCGGTCATCGCGGTGGAATCGGAAGCGAGAGCCGCCGCCGATCTCGCGACCAATGCCCGGACCCACTCGTTCGATCATGTCCGGGCAGTTACCCAGACTGCGTACGATTTCTTGCGGCGTTTTGCCCAGACGGAGCCTGACCTCGTCGTGCTCGATCCGCCGCGTGCGGGAGTTGGCGTGCAACCCCTCAAATTGCTCGTGCCCTTGCAACCGACGCGAATCCAGTACGTCTCTTGTAGCCCTCCGACGCTGGCTCGCGACCTCGCCTATCTCACTGGGCACGGATACGAGCTCAGAAGTGTTGATTTGTTCGACTTTTTCCCTCAGACTTTCCACATCGAAGCCCTCGCCCGCCTCGATAGGCGAGCCGCATAGCGCGCTGCGTTTTTCCAGGGATTCAAGCCTCCTGGCTTTCCGGTTCGCGGCGCGAGACTGCTGACGAAGTTGAAGAACGATTTATTAAGGTCTCCGTTACTCCTCGTGGCCGGCTGCTTCGCGGCCGGAATCTTGATCGCTTGTCCTGACCACGGCCCGGCCTCACACCTGCCTTTGCTGTTCGCCTGCGGTTCCGTGTGCCTGTTTTTGGGTCTGCTGGCTCTACTCCTGTCACGTCCACGCGCGGCCACCGTATTGCTGCTTTTGGGCTTCACTGCCGCGGGCGGAGCGGCGGCCCAACTCTTTGAGCGAAGGTTCGCGCCAAATCACGTCAGTCATCTGGAGGCGATGCAGGTTGACCTCGTTGACCCGGTCCGCGTCGAGGGTCGCCTCCTTTCAAACCCGCAGCGAATTGCCGATGGGCTTCAATTCGACCTCGAAGCGGCGCGTGTGGAAAGCCGTCGCCGGGTCCACTTTGTGACCGGGAAGCTCCGGCTGCGGTTGCAGGTCGGTGACGATGCGGAAAGCGCTACGGTTGCGGACTCACTCCACGTTGGTCCTGAGGACCGCGTCAGCGTGCTGGCCCAATTGAGGCGACCGAGGATTTATCAAAACCCAGGGAGCTTCGACTTCCGCCGCTGGATGGAGTCGGTCGAGGATGTCCACTATGTCGGGACGATCAAGAGCCCACATCTCATCGAGAAGCTGCCGGCGCGGGACCCGAGTCGCCTCAACGCACTCGTTCAGGGCGCGCGCGCGCGGCTGCTCGCGGAAATTGACCAGCTCTATCCACCGTGGTCGGCCGACGGCCGCTCCGGAGCCGTTCTCAAGGCCGTGCTGCTCGGCGACCGCTCGTCGCTCGATTCCGACACCATCGAGAACTTCCGCAAGACCGGGCTCTATCACCTGCTGGTGATCTCCGGGCTGCACGTCGGCCTACTGGCGTTGATCATCGGATTCGTTCTTCGGCTTGCGCCGCTCGGTGAAATTTCGCGGGCCGTCGTGCTGCTGGCCCTGCTCCTGATCTATGCGGTCCTGGTGGAGCAACGCGCCCCGACGCTTCGGGCGACGCTCATGATCGCCGCCTATCTGATCGGCAGGACCCTTTACCGCGAGCGTTCGCTGCTCAACGCCGTGGGACTCGCCGCGCTGATTCTCCTCGTCTGGAGGCCGGCGTGGTTGTTCGAATCCGGATTTCAGCTCTCCTTCTCGGCGGCACTTCTGATCGCGGGGCTCGCGGTGCCGATTCTCGAGCGCACGACGGAGCCCTATCGGCGCGCGCTTTGGAACCTTCGCGAAGCAGATCGCGATTTGAGCTTTGCGCCGCGCCAAGCGCAGTTCCGTCTGGATTTGAGGGCTCTTACCGCGGCGCTGCGTGCCCGATTGCGGATTCTCGAGCGATACCCACGTCTGGCGTATGCTCTCGTGTCCACTCCTTGCCGAATCGCGTTGTGGGCCGTGGGCATGCTTTTGTTCTCCGCAATTCTGCAACTCGGATTGTTCCTCCCCATGGCGGAGACTTTCCACCGCATCACCTTCGCCGGCATCGGCCTGAATGCCCTGGCCATTCCGGTGATGACGGCCCTGCTGGCCCTGGCACTCCCGACGTTGGCTCTTGGGGCACTCGTTCCTTCGGCCGCTGCCTGGCTGGGAAAGCCGCTGCTGATCGTCATGCACGGCCTTTTTTCGCTGACCGATTTGCCGCACCTGCCCGGCTGGATGTCGTATCGCGTGCCGGGACCACCACTCGTGGTCTCCCTGGGTTTCGCACTCTCTTTGGTCGTCGCGGGCTGGTCCTTGGGCCGGAGCCGGCGAGTCGCTGGGGCTGCTCTCCTTTCCGCGGCGAGCCTTGCTCTCGTTATCTCGCTTCACCCCTTCTCGCCGCGGCTCACGCGGGGCAATTTGGAAGTGACGGCTCTCGATACCGGCGGCGGGGATGCCCTTTTCATAGCGCTTCCCGATCGAACGACGATGCTGGTCGATGGTGGCGGCACGCGCAGTCGCCAGGGCCGGGAAGGCGCGTTTCGCGGCCGACGCTGGGATCCGGGCGAAGATATCGTCTCGCCCTATCTCTGGTCGCGTGGGATCAGCCGAATCGACGTCCTCGTGCTCAGCCACGCGCACGAAGACCACCTGGGCGGCCTCATCGCCGTGGTTAGAAATTTCCGCGTGGGCGAATTCTGGCACGGGCAGAATCCCTTGACTCCAACGTATCTCGATCTGCTCGAGGAACTGGCGCGGCGTCAGGTTCCCGTCCGGCAGCTCGCTGAAGGTGAGCGAATTGAGACAGGTGACGCGTCGGTCGAGGTTCTCTGGCCGCCCGCGGAACGACCCCTTTCGGCACGGCCGTCGAACGATGACTCGCTGGTTTTGAGGATCTCAAGTGGCGAGGCGAGTGTTCTGCTTCCCGGCGACATCAGTCAGGCGGTGGAAGAGGAACTTGCGAGCGCAAGAATAAATCTCCACTGCCGCGTGTTGAAGGTGGCGCATCACGGGGCAGCAACTTCTTCAAGCCCTGGCTTTCTGGCAAAGGTCGCGCCTTCGGTGGCCCTGGTGACCACCGAAACCAGAGGTCCCGTCAACACTCCCAGCCCCGAGACCCTCGACCGGCTCCGCTTCGTCGGGGCGCAGATTTTTCGGACGGATGTGGAAGGCGCGAGCACCGTGGTGATGCGGGGTTCGGACCTCGTCGTGCGCTCCTACCGGAACCATTCCGCGGCCCGAGCGTCGGCAACGTTTTCACCCGCTTCGCCCTCCGGCTTGGCGACTTCGAGTGTCCGGTAGAGCGCGCCGGAAACCTGCGCGCCAAACAAGACGACGACCGAGGAGACGTAGGCCCAGGTCATCAGCGCCACCACCACGCCGATCGACCCGTAGACGTGTCGATAGTTGAATACGGGCAGGAGGAGCGTGAACAGGGATCGCGCCCCTTCCCACAGAACCGCTGTGAGCAGAGCGCTGGGGAACACCTGGCGGAAATGCATCGGGCGGTTGGGCAGCAACTTAAAGAGCACGACGAACATCAAGAACGTCAGGCTGAACGTCGTCGCGACGATCAGCAGGTGGTAAGCGACCACGCGATGGGCGGAAGGGAAATGGATGGCGCCTTGCTGCAGCCAGTTGTGGACATAAACGTTGACCCCCACCAGCGCCGAGGAGACCAGGACGAGGAAGCCAATCACCAGCGCCATCGATAAGGCGAGTAGCTTTCTCCGCAACCAACTCCTCTCCCGTTCTGCTTCCCAGGCACGATTCAGGGCTTTTTCGAGCGGGAGAAAGATGCCGGAGGAACTCCAGAGGAGGAGCAGGAAGGAGATGATCCCCACTCTGCCGTAGGCACTCGAGATACTTTCCAGGTTACGGACAATGAAATCCGGGCGCATGGGCACATAGCGTTCCAGCACGACGGCAAGTCGGCCGGTGAGTTCGTGGTGCTTGATATAGAAGCCGCTCAGACTGGTCAGCAGAAGCAGAAAGGGGAAAATGCAGAGCAGGCTGTGGTAGGCCATGGAGGCGGAAACGGCGAGAGAATCCTCGTTAAAGAACCTTTCCAGCGATTCCTCCAGAACCTGCCGGACGCGCCTCCAGCGGCGGGCCCAGGCGCCTCGATGAGCGTTACGGGCGGCTTTCGTCATGGTGCCAGCTGGCTTCGCGCGAGGAGCCCCGCTCGTGCGCAAAGCCCCGACTCCCGCTTGGCGCTTAGCTTATACTAAGCAGAGGGCGAGCCGATAGAGAATGTTCGCAAGGCAGGCCTGCTGCAGGGGCTGAGCGTGGCGAAGGAAGCGGAGATCCGCGAAGAAAATCGCAAAGTCCGCCGACTCCAGATCGTCGTGGATCTGGTCTCGAACGTCATCCGGCAGTCCAACTTGCCCATCGAAGAGGCCCTCGAGATGATTGCTTCCACGCGCCGCTATGCCCTGCAGCTTTTTCCGGATAAGGAATTCACCTACGACCTGATTTACCAGCCGCGGTTCCGGCGGCTCCTCTCCGAGAAATACAAGATTGTCTGAGCAAGGGTGGGCGGTGTGGTGGTTCACCGGCCCGAAACATTCGGGGTGGGCAAAGGCGAGGCCGACTTCAAGGTTCCAGTGATCGTTCCGACGGATATCGATGCCTTGATGCGCAGGGGCAGCCGCTGCTCATCGTCGCTAAACCAAATCAGCATGCGCCCTTTCCGCGTGTAGAGGCCGCCGAACACCTTGGGCTCGACACGAAACGCGAAGCGTGGTCCCAGAGGCGTCTGGATCTGCTCGCGGGCCTGCACCTCCACGCTCACTTCGTACGTCTTGGCACCGTCATTGATCGGCAAGCGGATCTGCTCGCCCACGTGCAGGGGCTGACGACGGACGTAGTAGAAAGCCGTGACGACGTCCGTGACGCAGGGAGGAATCGCGTTTTCGGCGTGTTTGGGCGGCGCATCCGGCTTGCTCAAATCAAGTTCGTCCAGGACTGCCACCCGCCTCGCGCCCTCGAACACGATCCGGGTGTCCTTGTGTCGCCGTCCTTCGTTGATCTTCTTGTGAATCTGCTGGGAGCAGAACGTACGCGGGTCAAACACCGAGCGAAATTCATTCTCGACTTTATAGAGAAGCGAGACAAAGCCCTGGGACTGCGCTCGCGTGATGACCTCATAGGTTTCGGGCGCGCGGCCTTCCATCCGCGTAAGCGTAGCCGTGACTTCGCCGGCCGGGAAGATGGACCACGTCACATCATAGGTGAGCGTCTCACCGGGCCTGAACGGCAAAGGAGGGTGCGGATCGGTCGCCGCAAGCAGCGCTGACGCAGCAGCCCAGAGCGCGACCGCGCTCGCCATGGTCACCAGCAGTTTCTTGATTCTCATCCCTTGAGTTTAGAAGCCCCACGACGCCGAAAGGCTTCCTGCGATCTCATTCGCCGAGCAGCATCTTGAGCGCGAGAAAGAGAATTCCCCCGCAATAGCCCGCTGCCGCCTGATATTCGCGATTCTTCCGATAGAGTCGCCAGCAAAAACCTTCTCCACCTTCAGGCGCCCGACGCCAGGATGGAAGGAAGAATGGCACCACGGAAGCGTACTTCTCGTATGCCTCACCGAACTCCTTCCGCAGGAACTGCTCTTCACGGCGCATGACAGGCCAGTAGACCAGGAGGAACAGAGCCAGAAATGCCAGCCCCAGAATCCACGCGCCTCCCGCCACCGCAAAGCCCGCACCCATGATGAAACTACCCAGGTAAAGCGGATTGCGAGTATGCGCGTAGGGACCGCAGGTCGCAAGGGCCCGGTTCTTCTCCAGGCAGCCGGCTGCGTAGCCGCGCAGGATCAATCCGGCCAGCGCCATCAAGCCGCCCGCCGCAAGCAGCCTCGGCGTCGGCCGGGAGAAAACGAGATAGGCGATCCCCAGCGCGAAACCCAGCGGAACTCGCCAGCGCGCGGCCCAAGCGGCGTAGCGCCTATCCATGCGCCCTCGAAAGCCGCTCGCGGATGGCCGCCAGGACGGATTCCATCGTGATTCCCTCGATGTACCCCGCAGATGTATCCCTTCGCGTGTAATCGATCGCGCCGCGATTCCAGAGCGTGATATCCGACGGCGAAAAAGGCCCGTTCCGCTCTGGATCCGTGGGCCCGTAGATTGCCACAATCGGTGTACCGGCCGCCGCCGCCAAGTGCAGTGGGCCCGTGTCGCCTCCGAGGAAGAGGCTCGATCGCCTGACGAGAGCGATGAACTGCGTGATCGTCGAGGAGAAATACTGGGCGCGCGCAACGGAGGAACGCTCCACGATGCTCTGAATCAAGGGTTCTTCGTCAGGCGAGCCGGTCAGCAGGAAATCGCCGGTGAATCCATCCTGCAAACGCCGCAGAAGCTCGGAGTAATTTTCGGGCGCCCAGCACTTGCTTTTCCAGCCACCGCCGGGGTTGATGACCATGAATTGTTGTGTCCCCATCGCGGCAAGCTGCTGCTCGACGTAGCGCTCGTCCGTCTCGTTCTGGGGCAGCGGGAACTTCCATTCCGCGCGGCCTCGCGGTGCGGCTCCGGCACGCTCGGCCAAAGCCATATTCATCTCGATGACGTGGTTTCGTCCGTGTGGCGAGACCCGGTCGGTGTAGAAGGCGCCCGCTGCCGGCTCGCGCAACCAGTGTTCGGCAAAGCCCAGGCGCTCCCGCGAACGGCTGAGCCAAGCGATGGCCGCGGATTTGTAAAGCCCCTGGAAATCGATCGCCACATCAAAGGGGACTTCTCTTAACGCCGCTGCGCCGCGAACAGCGGATTCGAACGTTTGTGGCGAGGCGATTTGCTTTCTCCATCCCAAGGTGTCGAGTTTCACGACGCGTTGGAGGAAGGGATTTCCCTCCAGTAGGGGCGCGAAGCGCGCCTCGACCGCCCAGTGAATTTCGGCTTGGGGAAACGCTTCGCCCAGTGCCGCCACGGCGGGAAGCGCGTGGACGATATCGCCGATCGAGCTGAGGCGGATCACCAGGAACCGCTGGCTGGACTGTGCCATTTCTCAGTGAGCGGTGGCCCGTGAGGAGTGATGAACCGCGGGCAGCCTTTCGCCGCTCTTCACCCGGCACCGCTTCTTTTCCGCCGGACGATCTCCGCCAGGATATCCCGCGTGGAATGATTTTTGGCATCCCCGACGATGCGGACGACGCCTCCTAGTTCGCGCATCACGTGGCGTTCCGGAACGTTTTCCTCAGTATAGTCCGTCCCCTTGCACTGCACATGGGGACGAAGATCGCGCAGGATGCGCTCCGCCGTATCGTCGTCAAAGACGACCACGTAATCCACACAGGCGAGCGCGGCCAGGAGCTCCACGCGTGCCGCCTCCGAAAGCAGCGGCCGGCCGGCTCCCTTCAGGGCTCGCACGGCACGGTCGCTGTTCACTCCTACCACCAGAACGTCTCCCTGCTCCCTGGCTCCCTGGAGGAAGCGCACGTGACCGACGTGGAGCAATTCAAAGCACCCGTTGGCGAAGGCGATTCTTTTCCCCTCGCGCCTCAGGCGCTCGCCGAGAGCTACGACATCCGCGCGGGAGATGATTTTCGGGCTCAAGCGTTGCGAATGGCCTCCCGGAGTTCCCGGCGCGAGACCGTGGCGGTCCCCCGTTTCATCACCACCAACCCGCCCGCGCAATTGGCGAGCTGCGCGGCGTGCAGGAAACTCGCTCCGGCCGCGAGCGCCAGCGTGAAGACCGCGATGACCGTGTCACCGGCTCCCGTCACGTCCACGGCCTGGTCCGAGCCGAAAACCGCAAGGGCCTTCGGCTCCTTCCCCGGCTCAAACAGGACCATGCCGTCCCGGCCCCGGGTCACGAGGAGCGCTTCTAGCGCCAGGCGGCGCAGCAGCCGCTTGCCGAGCCGATGCAGGAGCTCGAGGTTCGCGCCGATCTTCTGCCCGAACGCCTCCTCGATCTCCGGCTCGTTGGGAGTCGCTGCGGTGAGGTGAGAATAAGTGAGGAGATCGAACCGCGAGTCCACCGTAACGGGCAGTGTGCGGCGCGCCACCGTTCGCCGCAAAGCCGCGACCTCGCGCGCATCGGTCGAGCCGTAGCCGTAGTCGGAGATCAGTAATGCCGTAGCCTTCGCCAGCAGCGAAGCCGCCCGGGCGCGTAGATGTCGGCGAGTCTGCCGATCGAGCAACCGGGCCGGCTCGCGGTCCACGCGAACGATCTGCTGGTGTTGCCAGTGCGCAAGCCCGCCGAGAATGCGCGATTTTGTGGGGGTCACATGGCCGCGCCGGCGCAGGATGTATCGCGTCGTGACATTCTTCTGCTGGAAGTATTTGAGCAGGCCGGAGCCCGCTTCGTCATCGCCAACCACGCCCACGGGGATGATCCGGGCCTCGAGGTCGGCGAGATTGTTGGCGGCGTTCGCGCCGCCGCCCGGAACGATCCGCCGCTCGCGCTGCTTCAGGATCAGGACCGGAGCTTCGCGCGAAACGCGCGCGATGTCACCGAGCAGGAATTCGTCGGCGACCAGGTCGCCCAGCAGCACCACCCGCTGCCGGGGGAATTGCTCCACAATGGAGAGCAGGGCCGACCGGTCGAGGGAACTGATTCTCATAGATCGCGCGAGGCCGCGACGCGGCGGTGGGGGACTGGGCTGCGGCGCGCGCTTTCTCCCAGAATGATCTCGACCGCTTCCAGGAGGTTTTCGGCGATGCGGTCCGGCAGACGATCCCAACGATGCCGCTGATGCTCGTACTCGCCGCGCCCGTAGCCCGTCATCACCAGGATCGTGCGCGCTCCAGCGTTGAAACCCAGTTGCATGTCGCGATAGCTGTCGCCGACCATATAGGAGGAGGCCAGGTCGATCTGGAACCGCCTGGCCGCGTCCATCACCATGCCCGTTGCCGGCTTGCGGCACTGACATTTGACCCGGTAAGCTTCGAGCGGCCCGTTCAGATGATGCGGACAGTAATAGATTGCGTCCAGCTTGGCTTTCTGTGCGGCGAGCTCAAAAACGACTTTCCGGTGGACCTGATGCAACAGGTCTTCCGTGAAAACTCCGCGCGCCACGCCGGACTGGTTCGTCACCACGATCACCGGGCGCTCTGCCCGGTTGAGTTTGCGGATGGCCTCGGCGGCCCAGGGGTAGACCTGCAGGCGGTCGAGGTGGTTGATGTAGCCCATCTCCTCGGTGATCGTTCCGTCGCGATCAAGGAAGACGGCGGGAACTCCGCGGCGCGGCGCTCGTGCCGAGGCGCTCCGGCGGGCTCGTGATTCGCGCGGCTCAGGCCGGGCGCTCATGGGTGATTCCCAGTTCCTTGACCAGCCTCAGTGCGGTCATGTAGACGTCGTCCACCGCCACGCCTTGCATACATCGGAAGTCGATAGGACATTCCCGCAGGCCGCACGGACTGCAGGCCACCGGACGTTTCACCACGCGAGTGCGCGCGCCGACAGGACCCGTTGCCCGCTCATCAGTGGATCCGAAGATGGCGACCACCGGCAGGCCCAGCGCCGCGGCCAGATGCATGGGCCCTGAATCGTTGGTCACAATCAGGCGGCACTGGCCCAGCAGAGCCATCAACTGGCGAAGGCTCGTTTCGCCCGCCACAATCAACGGCGTGTGCTTCATGCTGCGCGCGATTTCTTCCGCCAGCGGCCGTTCCGCGCGCGAGCC
>Ga0315280_10004324_pt1 | contig 21083 bp, 25 predicted proteins | sample YL17G06_40_MG_FD_203697 | JGI IMG/M metagenome (GOLD analysis project Ga0315280, IMG submission 203697) | Sediment microbial communities from Yellowstone Lake, YNP, Wyoming, USA - YL17G06_40 | ecosystem: Environmental > Aquatic > Freshwater > Lake > Sediment | place: USA: Wyoming | collected...
AGGCCTAGCCACGCGGAGCGAAGAATCCCGTCGTTGGGTCTGGTCAAACGACGTGATCCTTCGCCAAGGCTTCGTGGAGCGGGCCTCGCGCGGTCTCGATGGCGGTTCTGCCGAAGCCCTCGGCCGTTATCGCGTCTCTGGTCAGGTCGAAGTGCGCAGCGGCGTCATAGGCCCACGGCGAGCGGCGAACTCGGTCTCCCTACGGGCTGTCGCAGGCGGGGCAGCCCTGGGGTGCGGACGGGTGAGCGGCTGAGGGCGCTCGCCCCTCGGCCCATAGCTCGCGGTACGCGAGGGCGATGGCGCACCAGCTGACGGGCAGGCTGACGAAGAGCCCGACGCCGAGGCAGGCAGCGCCGAGAATGTTGATGCCGATAAGGGCGAGGACGAATCCGAGGAAGCCGACGATGTCGTGCTGGACCCTCTTGCGACTCTCCTCCATTGCGTCCCAGAAGCCCATCCTGCGGTCTACTACAAGGAGCAGCGGGAAGAGGTACAGGGCCAGGACGAGCAGCCCGGGGACGAAAAGGAACACGTAGCCGACGGCGGCAGCGAGCGACACGAGCAGGCCGATGAGCATAGCCGGAAGGAAGACGCAGAAGCCGTCCTGTATCCGGTTGAGATCCATTCGCCCGGTCTGCACGCGATGCAGCGCGACCGCCAGTCCGCTCGCCCAGGCCGGGCCGATGATGAACGGCGCTAACGCGCCGTCGGAGACCCTGCTGACCAGGCCGATCACCAGCAGGTAGATGAAGGCGAGGCCCAGGAATGCCCACAGGTTAGAGGTCACGACCTGCCACGCGGTGCTCAGCCAGATGCCGGTGCGAGCCATTTCTCCTCTTCCCGGAGGCGAACGCGCCTGGGCGTGTGCGAGAGACAACGGGCCCGAATCGGCGCGCCCCTCGCGGCCTCCTATGTTTCCCTACGACGACTCCCGGCGGAAGGTTTCAGCTCCGCGTGCGCCGTCAGGACACACGGCTACCTGGTCAGCGCGCGTTCCATGAGGCCGGCGCAGGACTGGCACTTCCTGCCGGTACACCTCCGCTGCCGGCCGGAGGTCATCAGCGCCGGGCAAGCCGTATCCGCCCATGTGGTCGAGAAACCGCGCCGCAGCCGCCCGCCCGCACTACGCATGCCTTCCAGCGTTGCACGTCGCGTCTCTGCATCAGCGGGTCCTCTATACAGTAAGCCCCAGTTCGCGGCCGAAAGGTCTGGTGGCGCCCTGCGGGTCTACTTCGTCTCGACGAAGACCGCACCCTTCGCCGCCAGCGCGGCGGCCCGGCGGCGAGGAGGGCCGCGTGGAGTGAGCGAATAGACAGGCTGCGAGAGCTGCGAGAAAGCACGGACTGGGCGAGGAAGTGAGACGAGCATCCGCAGAGACAGCGTAGCTCGCAACGAACGGATGGACGCCGGAGAGGAGGAGAGTGGGGTGGCCGAGATGGATGTGATCTTCGCGAACGGTCTGGTGGTGGATGGGACGGGGGCGCCGGCCTTCAGGGCGGATGTGGGCGTTGCCGGCGGACGAATCCGGCGCATCGGGAGGCTGGGAGAGGCGAGGGCGGCGCGGGTGGTGGACATCGAGGGGATGATGCTGTGCCCCGGCTTCGTTGATATGCACGCGCATTCAGACGCTCAGCTCCTCGCGAACCCGCGCGCGGAAGCGAAGACGATGCAGGGGGTGACGACCGAGGTCATCGGGCATGATGGGCTGTCGTTCGCGCCGGTGGATGCGCGCACGCTGGAGGCCGTGCGCGAGCAGACCCTCGCCTGGAACGGCGTGCGTGATGAGATCTCCTGGGACTGGTCGAGCGTCGCGCAGTACCTCGCCCGGTTTGATCGCCAGACGTCGGTGAACGTCGCGTACCTCGTGCCGCACGGGACGGTGCGGATTCTGGCGATGGGGTACCATGACCGACGGCCCACGGCGGCCGAGCTGGGCGAGATGCGCAGGCACGTGCGGCAGGGCATGGAGGAAGGGGCAGTCGGCCTCTCGACCGGCCTCATGTACGCTCCCGCGGTATTCGCGGAAGCCGATGAGATGGCCGCGCTGTGCGAAGAGATCGCGCCGTTCGGCGGGTTCTTCGCTCCCCATCACCGCAGTTATGGCAAGGGCGCGCTCGAGTCCTACCGCGAGATGATCGAGGTGGCGCGCCGGGCGCGAGTCCCGGTGCACTTCACGCATTGTGTGCTGCAGTTCCCGGCGAACGCGGGCCGCGCGGGCGAGCTGATCGCCATGTTCGACGCGCTCGATCCGAGCGAGGTCGAGGTGACCGTTGACAGCTATCCCTACCTTCCCGGCAACACCTACCTCGCCGCGCTGCTGCCGCCATGGATCGGTGCGGAGGGGCCCAAGGGGGTGCTCGCGGCGCTTCGGGATGAGGAGCGCACGGCGCGGTGCCGCCGCGAGATGGAGGTGGAGGGGACGCCGGGGTACCAGGGGATGCCGGTTGACTGGACGACAGTCCAGATCAGCTCGGTGTCGAGCCCGAGGAATCAGCGGTGGGTCGGCAAGCGGATCAGCGAGATCGCGGCGGCGCAGGGGATCGAGAGCTTCGAGGCCGCGAGACGACTGCTGCTGGAGGAGCGGCTGGATGTCAACGCGCTCATCCACATCGGCAATGAAGACAACGTCCGCGCGATCATGCAGCTGCCCTACCACATGGCCGGCAGCGACGGCATCCTGGTCGGCGGCAAGCCGCATCCCCGCGGGTGGGGGACGTTCGCGCGGTACCTGGGCTACTGCGCGCGCGATGAGGGCATGTTCAGCTGGCCGGAGATCGTGCGAAAGATGACCTCCCTTCCGCAGCGGCGGCTGGGACAGTGGGATCGAGGAATCATCCGGCCCGGGATGTGGGCGGACATCGTGGTGTTCGATCCCGATGCGGTGCGCGACACCGCGACCTTCGAGGACCCGCGGCGGTTCCCTGAGGGCATTCCGTACGTGATGGTGAACGGCACGCTGGTGAAGGATGATGGAGTGCACACGGGAGCGCTGCCGGGGATGGCGCTGAGAGGGAGAGGCGCGGCGCGGCGCTGAGGCAGTGGTGGGAGGTCGCTGTCACACTCTGTCGGCGAGACGGGTGTACTCGTCGAGGAGGGCCATGAAGTTGTCGTACTTCGTCCCGTAGGCGATCGAGTGGCTGGGGCCGAGGATGAACCCTGGCCCGCGGGCACCGCGCTGCATGGCGTCTCGGACGTTCTTGCGGACCTCATCGGAGGCGCCCCCGAGAGCGCTGGGAACTTGGGCGTGCATTACTTCGATGTGCGAACAGCTATATATGCGAGCATCATGAGAGCGGTCGGCTGTCTCACTCGAAACCCAGTGCCGGCATCAGCCGTTCCATAACATTGAACACGATGGGGCAGTCGGCCGCGTTCGTGTAGGTCGCTGCTGAGCGCGAGCGGAAATCACCCTTGAGCAGGTGCGGGAACTCACGGCAGTCTCTGGGGCGGGCATCGTACACCGAGCAGACCGAGCCCTGCAGGAACGGGCACGGCGACTCGGCGATCACTTTCTCCCGCTCCGGGCTCACCGCCAGATAGCGCTCCTCGAACGCGGCTTCGGTGATTCGGAGGCGGCGCGCGAGCCTGGGGACGTCGCCGGGATGCACGCTCACCAGCATGGTGCGGCAGCAGTTGGCGCAGGACATGCAGTCAACTGCCTCATACACGGGCCGGGCGGTCTCGTGCACGACCTTGTCGAGCTTCGCATCATCCCAGTCCAGCCGCCATTTGAGGAAAGCGCGGAACTCGACATACGTCTCCTCCCGCTCTCCGGCCAGGCGCCTGATGGTATCGAGATCGGTGACGATTTCGAGCATGGCGGTCACGTGTCGTCCTGGGTTCGCTGGAAGCTGCTTTCTGCTCGCCGCGGCGGCCGTCCTGCGGCGGAGGATCCACCGCAGGCGTCTGCGGACGGCAATCGCAACTGAAGAGAACCCGAATATGATGAAACCTGAGAACGAGATACGGTGGGCGGCGCGAGTCCCCCAAGAAAAGGTCCGCCGGCTGTACCAAACAGATGCCACGGGCGTCTACGACGAAGAGCTGATTGACGACGTCGGATGGTCGCTGTTCGCCCGCTGCGAGAGCTTCCTGGCGGCAGAAGAGGCGCGGTCCGGCCGCGCCAAGTGCCATCGCTGCGCCCGGATCATCGTGCACGAGGGGAAGCAGGAAGAGGTGCTGCGTTGCGCCGAATGCGGCTGGACCATCGCCTGGCGCGCCTACTTCAAGGCGATGCAGCACAAGCAACTGAGCGGGCCGGACCTGGTCGAGCTGTTCAAGGGCTATGTGACGCGATTCCCACAGGCTGCAAGCCCACGGGAACGGATGCTGCTAATCGACCGCTTGCTTCACGGCTTCCACTGGTCGGCGCGCACCGGCCCGAGGCGCCCTTCCGCCATCAACCTCATCGAGGGGAGGCTGTCGGAAGTGATCGGGTTCCTGGACCGCCTGACCTACGGGGATGGCAGCACGCCCGGGACCCTGGAGACCGCGGCGGTATGGCGCCGGGATATGAGCACCGCACTCGCATCTTGGGGCCAGGAAACGCTCGAGAGCGCGGACGAGTGAAGGGTGCGCTTGCCCCTGTAGCGACTGCACCTCCAGGGTGAGCCCCCCGCGCAGGCTCCTGACCCAGCGCCGGGAACCCGCTGCCTGATGCCAGGTCTGCCAGACTGCCCGTCCAACGCGAGCGGCGCCAGCCGACGAGGGGACCCCGGCGCTGAAACGTCTTGTGTACTTTCGCCCGGCTTCACGAAGAATTCTCGCTTCCTCCACGAGATTGTCCTTGACAGGGAAGGCAAACCATGGCATAAATTCCCTACTGCATTACTGGGGTAAGTAGGAATAGAGTGGTCAAACCGTCGGCACGGGCCCAATCCGCCCTGCAAACAATGGTCGAGCTTGCTCTCGCTGAGGAGGCCGGCCCGGTGCCTCTGCGGGATCTGGCCAAGGACGAGCCGGTCTCCCGCAAGTACCTCGAGCAGCTTGCAGGGGCTCTGCACCGTTCGGGGCTGCTGCGCGTGGCGAGAGGGCCGCGCGGTGGCTATGAGCTGGCGCGGCCGGCCTATCGCATCACTGCCAAGGAGATCATCGAGTCGGTTGACGGACCGACGGCCTTGCTCGATTGCCTCACCTCCCCCGCCTCCTGCCAGCGGACGAGGATATGTGCCGCCCGGACGATATGGTCCAGGGTCAACGGGGTGATCCTGTCTGTGCTGGAGGAGACCACGCTGGCGGACCTGCGCGAGCAGCAGCGCGCGTCGGACGGCGGTTACGCGTTATGCTATCAGATCTGAGTCGCGATCTGTGCCTCATAGATACGGCAGGAGGCAGCCATGATGGGGATTGATGTGAAACTGGCGAGCTACGGTCTGGACGGGCGCACGGCTCTCGAGATCCTGAAGTGGGCACTCGACGAGTTTGGGGATCGGATCGCGCTGGCCTCGAGCTTCGGCGCGGAGGACGTGGCGCTCATCGAGATGCTGACGCGGCTCACAAAGCAGCCGAGGGTGTTCGTCCTCGACACCGGCCGACTGCACGAGGCCACCTATGAGGTGATGGAGCGCGTTCGCACCAGGTATGGAATCCAGCTCGAGACGTACTTCCCCCAGAGGGAGGCAGTCGAGCAGCTCGAGCGGGAGCAAGGGCTCTATTCGTTCCGCACGAGCCTGGAGGCGCGGCACGCGTGCTGCTTCATCCGGAAGGTCGAGCCGCTGGGGCGCGCGGTGAGCGGCCTGGGGGCGTGGATCACGGGGGTGAGACGGGAGCAGAGCGTGACCCGCACCGGGGCTGCAGCGCTCGAGAACGATCCGCTCCATCCCGGCCTGGTGAAGGTGAACCCGCTGATTGATTGGACCGGCGAGCAGGTCTGGGAGTACATCCGGACGCACGACGTGCCGTACAACGCCCTGCATGACATGGGCTATCCCAGCATCGGGTGCGAGCCGTGCACTCGCGCGGTTCAGCCGGGAGACCATCCTCGCGCCGGGCGGTGGTGGTGGGAAGCTCCCGAGCAGAAGGAGTGCGGCCTGCACCGGCTGACGGAGAGCGGCAACCCTCGATGACTGCCCTGCTGCCCTCGCTTGTCGGCGTGGCCTCGGCCGGCCTGGCGGTGAACATCGGCGCCAACAACAGCGCGGCCGAAATGGGCCCCGCGGTCGGGGCGGGGGCGCGGTCGCGGCGACAGGCGTTAGCGCTGATCGCCATCTTCTGCACGACCGGGGCGATTCTCGCCGGCGGGCGGGTGCTGCACAGCATCGGCCGCGGGTTGATCGGCGACGGGACGCTGCGCGCGAACCCGATGGCCGCGCTGATCGCGATCACTGCGGCCCAGTGCCTGGTGCTGCTGGCGAACGCGCTCAAGGTGCCGCTCTCGACGGCGCACGTGGTGGTGGGCGCGATGATCGGATTGGGGGCATTCTACGGCACCACCAACGTCCATCTCGCCGGGACGATGGTCGCGTGGTGGGTAGCCACGCCGGTGGCAGCGCTGCTGCTGGCCTACGCGCTGGCCAGGTTCGTCTACCCGAGGCTGATCCTCGCGGCCGGCAGGCTGGGCAGCGAGCAGGCAGTGTACAGGGCTCTGGGCTGGGCGCTGACGCTCTCGGGATGCTGGATGGCGTTCTCCGCGGGGTCGAATAGCCTGGCGAAGGCAATGGGCCCCGCCGTCGGCGCGGGGGCGCTCTCCAGCCAGAGTGCCGCCATACTGGGCGGCCTGGGTATGGCGCTGGGCGCGCTCCTCTTCGGGGGTGGGCTCATCAACACGGTGGGCAAGGAGATCACGAAGATCTGTCCGATCTGCGCGCTGCTGGTGGAATTGCTCTCCGCCTCCATCGTCTTCACCGCCTCCCACTTCGGGATGCCGGTGTCGCTGGCTGAGATAGTGACCTCGGCCGTGGTGGGTTTCAGCCTGGCCGCGAACGGGTTGCGGCGCACGAGTGCGAACCGGCGGGTGCGCCGCATGGCGGTGCTCTGGCCATTGGCCCCGGTGGCATCTGCGGTGGTGACGTTCGGGCTTATGAGCTTCAGGTAACATGCGATGGGCAGCGCTGCCGGCAAATCATGACTGAGGTGCACTTCCGGGAGAGAGAGTAGATGGATCACGTTGATGATCGAGAGCGGAAGACGGCGGGTGGAGACGGGGCCCGGCAGCAGAAGACCGCGCTGGCGAAGCCCGAGGACCTGAAGGCCGGGGGCTTCATCCCTCAGCGCCAACCGGGCAAGATCACGATCCGGTGCAAGGCGCCCGGCGGCCGGCTGACGTCGGAGCGGTTGGTACGGATCGCGGAGGTGGCGCGTAAGTACGGGCAGGGGATCGTGCACCTGAGCGTGCGCATGTCGCCCGAGATACCGTACATCGATCTGGCCGATCTGGACGCGGTGGTGCGAGAGTTGGGGGATGTAGGGCAGGAGATCGCCTCGTGCGGCAAGCGGTTCCGGGTGAGCACGGCCTGCGCGGGGTGCGAGTACAACCCCAACGGCCTGACCGACACACAGGAGCTGTCTCGCCTCGCGACAGAGCGTTTCTTCGGGCAGGACACGCCGCACAAGTTCAAGACCTGCTTCGCCGGATGCGTGCGAGACTGCGTTCGCTGCCGCATGGCCGACCTGGGATTCCAGGGCATGGTTCGGCCGAAGCTGGTGGCTGAGAACTGCACTCACTGCGGGCTGTGTGTCAGATCGTGCCAGGACCAAGCGCTGGCGACGGGCAGTGACGAGCTCCCTGTCCGGGACCTCTCCCGCTGCATTTCCTGCGGCGACTGCATCAAGGCCTGCCCGTTCGAGGCGATGGTGGCGGAGGAGATCGGTCACGGCATCTTCGCGGGCGGAAAGCACGGCAAGCACCCGCACACCGCGTACCCGGTGGCCGAGTTCGTGCCGGATGAACAGGTGATGGATGTGATCGAGACCACCATGAACTGGTACCGGGAACACGGCAAGCCGGGCGAGAGGCTGGGCAACGTGCTCGACCGGGTGGGAGTTGACCCGTACCGGAGCGCGCTCAGGGAGGTGGTGGGCGACAGATTGCTCACGGCACGCGATCTGGCGCAGCCGAAGTGGCGGCGCATCTTCTACGCCGGGCTTGCGGAGACATTCCCGGCATACGGCGAGGTGGGGGAGCAAGAACGATGAGCAGCCAGGATAGCGAAGGACGCGAGGTCAGTGGGCAGATCGATCTCCGCGGCACGCCCTGTCCGATGAACTGGGTGAAGACGAAGCTCCGCCTGGAGCAGATGGACCCAGGTCAACTTCTGGAGGTGCTGCTGGACGACGGAGACGCGATCCGCAATGTGCCGCGGAGCGTGAAAACGGAAGGCCACAGGATCGTCAAGGTGACGCCGGTCGGCGCTGCGTTCAGCCTGCTGATAGAGAAAACAGCCCGGCGGTAGAAGGAGCGACTCATGATTCGGAAGCTGCTCGGGTTCGTGCGAGAGCTGGCGCGAACGCCCGGCCCGCAAGGTGCGAAGGCCGCGTCGGCTCCGGGTGCGCGCGAGCGCTTCTCGTGCGCGTGCGGGATCACGTTTCGGAGGCAGGACGATGGAGACCAGCAGGGGATCAGCAGTGTGCAAGATGAAGGCGTGCACGTCGCCCCCGTGGAGGCTGAAGTCGCCAAGTAGCCAGGCATCAGATGCGAGGCCGCCGCAGTTCACGGAGCAGCAGATCGAGCGGTACAGCCGTCACATCATCCTGCCCGAGGTGGGGGGCGAGGGTCAGCGGAAGTTGCTCGCCTCGAGAGTGTTGATCGTGGGAGCGGGCGGGCTGGGGTCTCCGGCAGGGCTCTACCTCGCTGCCGCCGGGGTGGGGAGGATCGGGATCGTTGACTCCGATGCGGTGGAGCTGAGCAATCTGCAGCGGCAGGTGCTGCACGCGACATCGTGCCTGGGCAGGGCGAAGTGCCTATCGGCGCGGGACACCATGGAGGACCTGAACCCCGACGTGCGAGTCGTCCCCTACAACGAGCGGCTGACGTCGGCGAACGCGCTGCGCATCATCGCCGACTACGATGTCGTGCTCGACGGGAGCGACAACTTCCCGACGCGGTACCTGGTGAATGACGCGTGCGTGATGGCTGGAAAGCCGCTGTGCCACGCGGGGATCCTGCGCTTCGAGGGGCAGGTGACGACCATCATGCCCGGCGCGGGCCCGTGCTACAGATGCGTCTACCCGGAACCCCCGCCGCCAGGGCTGGTGCCGAGTTGCCAGGAGGCGGGGATCCTGGGCGTGACGGCGGGCGTGGTCGGGCTGTTGCAGGCGACGGAGGCCGTGAAGCTGATCCTCGGCATTGGGAGCCCGTTGGTGGGCCGACTGCTGCTCTACAGCGCGCTCGACACCGGCTTCCGCGAGGTGCGCGTGCCTCGCCGCCCCGACTGCGCGATCTGTGGGGAGAACCCCACCATCACCGAGCTGATTGACTACGAGCAGTTCTGCCGACTTACACCCGGCAGAACGACCCCGGGAGGAGGCAGCCCGTGACCACAACTCAGACTGAGACCGTAACCGTCCGCGTCTTCGGCGCGCTGAGGCAGGCGATCGGACGGAGCGAGGTGCAACTGCCGTGCGCCGGGGCCTCGGTGAGGGATGTGCTGATCCGCCTAATCGCGGAATGCGCGGGCGAGGCAGGGAGCTACATCTTCGACAAGCAGGGCAACCTCTGGCGCAGCCTGATGCTGCTGGTGAATGACGAGCTGGTGGAGGACGCGTTCCGGCAGAGGACGAATGCCGGGGACGTGATCTGTCTGCTGCTGCCGCTGGCGGGGGGCTAGGGCGTCGGAGGGGCAGGAGACACGCTCCTGCCCTACGCGCTCCCTCCACTGTCACCCCGAGGGTCGCCCGCCTCAGGCGAGCGACCGTGGGGGTCTCGGCTGTGGACTGTCAGCGGCCGAGATTGCCACGCGCGCTTTGGGTCGCGAGCGACCCAAAGCGGCTCGCAATGACAGTCCGGGGGAACGGCGCGACTCGTTGACCCAATCGCGACAGTGACGTAGAATACTCTCGCAATGAGCGGTGAGCTTCCCTGTATCGGCAGTCTTCCGCTGTTAAGGTCTCTGAAGGTCCCCTGGGACAGGGGTGGACTGCGCACCTATCTGGTTCTCTTCGCTCTCATCGTCTCCCGACCTGACCACAGGTGGCTCCTGTGGGGCGTTCTCCTGATCTTCCTCGGCGTTGCTCTTCACATCGCCTCGAAGGGCTGCCTGCACCAGGATCGCGCGGTGGCAATGGCAGGCCCGTACCGGTTCGTCCGTCATCCCTTTTACCTGGCGAATCTGCTCACAGATATGGGCATTGTGGTGATGGCAGGCCGCTGGTGGTGCGTAGCGCTCTCCCTCGCGGCGTGGCTGGCTGTCTACATACCGGTGATGCGAGGCGAGGAATCGCACCTGGCCCGGCTGTTCCCAGACGTGTACCCCGCGTACCTGCACCGCGTGCCCATGCTGCTGCCGGTGCGCCGCCCGCTTCCCGCCAATGGCGATGGCTTCTCCTGGCGAAACAGCAATATCGTCTCAGATACCGTCATCCCTCGGGTGATGCGAATTCTGGCGTACCCGTTGCTCTTTTACGCGTGGCAGGAGATCAGGGGTTCAGGCATACGGGTTGCGATTGGGGGCGGCGCATTCTGGCCGCTGATCGCGCTGATCGTGCTGTATGGGGGGGCGCTGGCACTGACGCGATATATGAGGGGCCGGAAGCGGCGCGGCTGAAGGTGCAAGTGACATCTCCTCGCGGCTCTGGCATAGACCCGGGTGCGCTCGCGCTGGGGCCGGCGCCGTGACTGTGCACAGCGGGCAGGACCCGTTACCCGCGCGCACACCATCAGAGGAACGCCGCGGCGGCCTTGTGGGCCAGCTCGAGGATCGGGCCCGGGTAGGCCAGTCCGACGACCATCAGTACGCACACCACCACCGCGATGACGGCGGAGAGTTGGAGCCGGACCACGGGGCGGCCGGCGGCCGGCTCGATGTACATGGCGCGAGCGACCATGAGGTAGTAGTAGAGGGACAGCACGCTCGCGAGCACGCCGATGAACACGAGGCCGTAGAGGCCGCTCTGCACGCCGGCCCAGAACAGGAACAGCTTGCCCCAGAACCCGGAGAGCGGCGGGATGCCCCCGAGCGAAAGGAGCAGCACCAGCATCGCGAGCGATAGGCCTGGGTTCCGACGGCTCAGACCGTTGTAGCTGCTGATCCGGTCGTCGCCGACCGATGATCCCACGATTGTCACGACCAAGAATGCGCCCAGATTGGTGAACAGGTACTGGAAGAGGAAGAACGTGGCGCCGAGCGCGCCCAGGCGGGAGGCCGCTGCAACCCCGACGAGCGCGTACCCGGCCTGCGCGACACCCGAGTAGGCGAGCATGCGCTTGATGTCGCGCTGGGGAAGGGCGAGCAAGTTGCCCACGATCATGCTCATGCCGGAGAGCGCGATGATAAACACCTGCCACCCGCTGGCTGCATCCAGCATTGGGCCGAGCAGCACTCGTATGATGGCGGCGAAACCGGCCGCCTTGGATGCGGTGGACAGGAACCCGGTGACCGGGGTGGGCGCGCCCTGGTAGACATCGGGGGCCCACATGTGGAACGGTACGGCCGCTATCTTGAAGGCGAAGGCGGCGAGCACGAAGAGTCCGCCCACCGCGAAGCCGGCGCTGATCCCGTTGATGCTGATGTGCGTGTCCACGGCGCTGAACAGCGTCGTGCCGACAGTGCCGTACACCAGGCTGGCGCCGTAGAGGTAGACCGCCGAGGCGGTGGCGCCGAGGATGAGGTACTTGAGGCCCGCTTCGCCGGATCGAGGGCTGATCTTGGCGTAGGCGGTCAAGACGTAGAGGCTGAGCGTGGCCAGCTCCAGGCCCAGGTAGAGGGTGAGCAGATCGCCCGCCGAGGCCATCAGCATCATGCCCAACGCGGAGAAGAAGAGCAGGCCGTAGTACTCGCCGATGTGGCGGAAGCGCTGGGATGCGAAGTCAACCGAGCCGGCCGCGGCGATGGCCACGCCGAGCAGGAAGATCGCTTTGAAGATGAGGCCAAGTCGGTCGAGGACCATCACCCCGCCCCAGAGCGGGACCGGCCGCTCGAGGCCCTGCCATCTGCCCGCGGTGACGATCAGGATTGCCACGGCGGCGGCGGCGCTGAACCACCCAATCCACTTGCGATTGCCGCGGACCTGGATCAGGTCCGCGAGGATGACGAACAGCGCCGACCCGAGGGTCAGCAGCTCCGGCCTCAGTTGCTCGAGAATCTGCGCCATCATGGTCTCAGGAACTGCCCCAAGCTGCTGCCGATCAGGGTCGTCAGCGGGGAAGGATACACGCCGATCAGAACCAGCAGGCCGCCGAGCAGAACCAGCGTCACCCACTCGGTGGTGCGAGCGTCGGTGAGCCTGCCGTATTTGCTCTCATCTATCGGTCCGTGGAAGACGCGCTGCAGCACACGCAGCACGTAAGTTGCCGTGACGACGATGGCGATCACCGCGCCGACGGCGAGAATCGGGAACAGCGGGATGCCCCCGATCAGGTAGCTGCCCGCGTGGGCGCGGAAGGTGCCGAGGAAGACGAGGAGTTCGGCGACAAAGCCGCTCGTGCCCGGCAGACCGAACGAAGCGAGGCCGCCGATGGTGAAGGCCACCGCGATGCCCGGCATCTGGCGCGCCAGCCCGCCCATGGCTTCGATGTCGCGGGTATGCGACCTCTCGTAGACCAGGCCCACGAGCGCGAAGAACAGGCCCGTCATGATGCCGTGGGAGAACATCTGTAGCACCGCGCCGTTCAGCGCCACCTCGTTGAGCGCGGCCAGCCCGAGCATCACGACTCCCATGTGGCTGACGCTGGAGTACGCGATCACGTACTTCAGGTCGCGCTGACCCATCGCCACATAGGAGCCGTAGACGATGTTGATCACCGCGATCGCGCCGACCAGCCACACCCAGGCCTGCGCGCCTTCAGGCAGACAGCCGATCCCGACGCGCAGCACGCCGTACGCGCCCAGCTTCATCAGCACCCCCGCGTGCAGCATGGACACCGCCGTGGGAGCTGAGGCGTGGCCGTCGGGCGACCAGGTGTGCAGGGGCCAGATGCCGGCGAGGATGCCGAAGCCAAGGTAGAGCAGGAAGAACGCGACCACCTGGAAGGTGTGCGCGTAACCAGCCTTCGACAGGACGGTGAGATCGAACGTTCGCGGCTGGCCCAGGGGGAGCTGCGCGGCGAAGTACATGCCCAGCATGCCGACGAGCATGAAGGCGCTGCCCACCAGGAGGTAGAGGGTCAGCTTGATCGCCGAGTACTCTTTCGGCCCTGTCCCCCAGATGCCGATGAGCAGGTACATCGGCAGTACCGCCATCTCGTAGAAGAGGAAGAAGAAGAACAGATCCTGCGAGACGAACACGCCGAAGACCCCCGTCACCAGCAGAAGGAGCAAGCAGTAGAACTCCTTGGTGCGATGGACGACGGTCCAGGAGGCGAAGACGCCGCAGAAGATGACGAGCCCGGTGAGCAGCACCAGCGACAGGCTGACCCCGTCGGCCGCGACGTAGTAGCTGATCCCGGGACCGACCACCCACGACGCGCGGTCAGCGAATTGCAGGCCGCCGCGATGCTCGTGAAGGTAGGTGTAGCACAGCCAGGCCGACAGGACCAGGCCAATGCTGGCCGCCGCTGCAGACACCATGCGGATGGCGAGCAGGTTCCGCCTCGGCAGGATCATCACGATCAGCGCCGCCAGCAGAGGGGCGACCAAGATGATTGTGAGCGGGTGCGGAATGCTCATGGTCGCCGCATCACTAGGGTGAGCAGAGATTGGTCGCGGCCGAAGACGACGATGAGGCCGGCGATGAGGGCGATGACGAAGACGAGGGCATAGAACTGCATCTGCCCCGTCTGCGCGAGGCGGAGCCGATTGGCGATCCAGCCCGAGATCCAGGCGACGCCGTCCACCATCCCGTTGACGACATGGCGATCAAACCAGGCAGCCAGGCGGGCGCCGGCGATGACGACGTGAGTGGCGAACAGCTCCCAGGCGCGGTTGAAGTACCACGCGTTTTTCAGCAGATGGTAGACGGCCGGGAAGCGCGCGTTGAACGCGGCGGGAGATATCACGCTGGCGCGGTATGCGGCCCAGGCGACAGCGATACCGATGACCGCCACCACCATCGAAGCAGCCATCACGACAGACGAGGCCCTGTCCTCCCCATGGCCGAATCGGATCACCTCGGCTATGCCACCCGAGGCCCACGGCACGTATGCCTTCAGTCCGCCCGCGACCACCACGAGCGTCGCCAGGACGAGCAGTGGGATGGTCATGACCAGAGGTGACTCGTGCGCGTGGGCGGCCATCTCGGTGCGGGGCGCTCCCGTGAAGGTCACGAACCAGAGCCGGAACATGTAGAACGCGGTCAGCACCACGCCCGCGAGGGCGAACGCGAAGATGATCTTGCCGCCGGGGATGGCCGAAAACCAGACCGCCGCCAGGATCTCGTCCTTGCTCCAGAACCCCGACAGCGGCGGAATGCCGGCGAGGGCGAGGGCGCCGACGAGGCACGTGATCGCCGTGATCGGCATGCGCCTGCCGAGGCCGCCCATCTGCCACATATCGTTGGTGTGCACGCTGTGGATGACGCTGCCGGCGGTCAGGAAGAGCAGCGCCTTGAAGAACGCGTGAGTCGTCAGGTGGAAGAACCCCGCCGTATACCCGCCAACGCCGAGCGCCAGCATCATATAGCCAAGCTGGCTGATGGTGGAGTAGGCGAGCACCCGCTTGATGTCATTCTCGGCGACGCCCATGCTGGCCGCGAAGAACAGCGTCGCCAGCCCGATGATTGCCACGACGAAGAGCGCGATCGGCGCGGCGGCGAAGAAGAAGTAGCAGCGCGCCACGAGATAGACGCCGGCTGCGACCATGGTGGCTGCATGGATCAGCGCGCTCACCGGCGTGGGGCCTTCCATCGCATCCGGCAGCCAGATATGGAGCGGGAACTGCGCGCTCTTCCCCACCGCGCCGCAGAAGAGAAGCAGGGCGACGACGGTCACGATCGTGGGGCCCATAGCGCCGGCACCGACGAGGTGCTCCAGCGGCCTGAATCCGAAGACGGCGTGTGGGCCGAGGATCCCGTGGCTCTGGAAAGAGAGGATCAGGATGGCGGTCAGGAATCCCAGGTCGCCGAAGCGCGTGACCACGAACGCCTTCTTCGCGGCTGCGGCTGCACAGGGCCGGCGATACCAGAAGCCGATCAACAGGTACGAACAGATCCCAACCAACTCCCAGAAGATGTAGGTCTGGGCGATGTTGTCGGAGATGACGAGCCCCAGCATGGAGCCGCTGAAGAGCGACATGTAGGCGAAGTAGCGGCCGTACCCCGCTTCGCCCTTCATGTACCCGATGGAGTAGATCTGCACCAGCAAGCTGACCGTGCAGACCACGATCATCATGATGCTGGAGAGCCCGTCTATGAGGATACCGGCCTCGAGCGTGATGCTGCCGACGTGCAGCCAGGTGAGCGCGGTCGAGAACGACCGATGCCCCTCGGTGAGAGAGAGTGCCCATACCGAGAGCGACAAGGAGCCGAGCAGCGCGGCGATCAGGGCGAAGGGCGCGACGCGCTCGCCCCGCCGCAGCAGCAACGCCGCGATGAGGAGGGAGGCGATGAGCGGGAAGCCCGGTATCAGGTAGAGCTCGTATCCGCCCAACTCGGTCAGCCCTTCATCAGGTTGATCTGGTCAACATTCACGGTCCTGAACCGCCGGTAGACGTTGAGGATGATGGCGAGCGCGATAGCCGCCTCCGCGGCTGCGACCGTGATGATCGCGATGGCGAACACCTGGCCCTCCATCTGAGCGCCCCCGCTGTACCGCCAGAAGGCGACGAAGTTGATGTTAGCGGCGTTCAGCATCAGTTCGATGCTAAGCAGTACGGCGATGGCATTCCTTCGCGTGAAGACGCCGATGAGGCCGATGGCGAAGAGCAACACGCTCACCACGAGATAGCTATGGATGGGAATCAACGGCGCCGATGTCATTCTGGTTCCGCCCGCGCGATCACGATCGCTCCCACCATTGCCACCAGAAGCACCACGGATGCGACTTCAAAGGCCAGCACATAGGGGCTCAGCAGGGCCTCGGCCAGCCGGCCGGTGACATCGGCGGGAGCGGTCGCCGACCCGATGGGCCACATCTGGCGGCTGAGCAGGTGCAGCACGACGCCGGCGAGCGCGGCCGCCCCGATGACGCCCCACAGGAGCTGCTGGTTGACGACCCGGATGTCGGCGTGTCCGAGCCCGTGGGTGAGCATGACCGCGAACAGGATGAGCACGACGATTCCGCCGCAGTACACCAGGATCTGCACCGCGGCGAGCAGCTCGGCCCCGAGAAGCAGGAACAGGCCGGCGACGCTCACCAGACACGGCAGCAGCCAGAGCGCCGAGTGAAGCAGGTTCCGCGAGAGGACGACGAGCAAGCCGGGGATGAGCACCCCCGCGGCGAGGCAGGCGAACGCGAACAGGTACCAGAACGCGCCCGACTGAAGCTGGTGGGTGACGGCCGCGGTCATGCCGCCTCTCCCGCGGTCTGTGGTTCGGGCTCGAGCATCTCCTCCAGTGAGAAGTGGGTGTTCTCGCGTGACTCGCCAACTGTGCTGAACGTGCCGTTCAGCGTGATGGCGCCGAATGGGCAGGCCTCGACGCAGAGATTGCAGAAGAGGCAGCGGCCGCCGTCCCAGATGTACTCTGCCGCGCGCTTCTCCCGGCCCTTGTTGTCATCTCCCTTGATGTGCGGGATGGCCAGCGTCGGGCATGCCTTTTGGCAGGCGAGGCATGCGGTGCACTTCAGGCGACCGGTTTCGTCGCGCTTGTGCACCATCCGACCTCGGAAGCGGGGGTAGGTGTAAGCCGGCTTGGCGGGATAGTCCTCGGTGATGCGCGGCCGGCGCAGCCAGTTCGACAGGGTCACGCCGAGCCCCTGGAATATGCTCCAGAGGCCGATGAAGACATCTGCGATCAGGCCCGGGCGTCGCGCCATCACCATCTCCCCTGCATGCGCACGAGCGCGGTGAGCATAACGGCAGCAAGCCCTACAGGCACCAGCAGCTTCCACGCGAACGACATGACCTGGTCTATCCGCAGGCGGGGCAAGGTCCAGCGCACCCACATGATGACGATCACGATGGCGTAGCTCTTGATCAGGAACCAGGCGACGGGAGGCAGCCACGGCCCCTCCCAGGCACCGAAGAAGAGCGTCGCGCAGAAGGCCGAGACGAAAAACAGGTGCGCGAACTCCGCCAGGAAGAAGAACGCGAACCGCATCCCCGAGTACTCGACGTGGTAGCCCGCAACCAGTTCGCTCTCGGCCTCGGGCAGGTCGAAGGGCACGCGGTTCACCTCGGCCAGAGCGGTGATGAAGTAGATGACGAACGCCAGTTGGAGCGGGAACCTGAGGATGAACCAGTGGCCGCCGCGCTGCGCCTCGACGATGTCGCCGATCCGCAGCGACCCGGCTGCGACCACGACGCAGACCATCGCCATCAGCAGCGGGACCTCGTAGCTCAGGCTCTGAGCGGCCGCGCGAAGCGCCCCCATGATGGCGTACTTGTTGTTGGACGACCACCCCGCCATAATCAGGCCGACGACGGGGAATGCCGAGACGGCGACGACGAAGAGCACCCCGAGATTCAGGTCGCTCACGATCCACGTGCCGCTGAAGGGCACGACCATGAAGACCAGCAGCGTGGGCACGAACACGACGAAGGGCGCGAGGATGAAGACGACCTTATCCGTCCCCTCCGCGATGATGTCTTCCTTCATGAGCAGCTTGAGAGCGTCGGCCGCCGTCTGCAACGGGCCGAAGCGGCCGCCCACGCGGTTCGGGCCGACGCGGCTCTGAATGTCGCCGGAGACCTTCCGCTCCAGCCACACGAGCACCAGGACCGTGACCATGATGAACACGGTGACGATGGCCGCCATGAGCACCATCCAGATGGTGTCGGCGATCCAGGTGGGCCAGCCACTGGCCTGCCACCACGCAGTCAGCCTGAGGTAAGGGCCGACGCTCACCGGTCCACCTCGCCCAAGACGATGTCGACGCTGCCCAGAATGGCCACCACGTCGCCGATCTTCCAGCCGCGAAGCATGCGAGGGAGGGCGGCCACGTGGTAGAACGAGGGAGTGCGGAATCGCACCCGCGCCGGCTGTGGCCCTCCGTCGCTCACCACCCAACAGCCGAAGTCACCTCGAGGGGATTCGACCCGGCCGTAGGCCTCACCGGCGGGCGGGCGGATCGTCCTGGGAACCTTGGCGATCACCTCGCCGTCGGGGAGGCGGTCCAGGCACTGCTGGATGATGCGGAGGCTCTGCCGCATCTCCTGCATTCGCACCGCATAGCGGCCCATGCAGTCGCACGTGCTGGTGGTGACCACGTCGAACTCGAGCTGGTCGTAGACCTCGTAGGGCTCATCCCGCCGTATGTCATACCTCACGCCGCTGCCGCGGAGGGTGGGGCCGCTGCAGCCGTAGTCAATCGCTTCTTCCGGCGGCAGAATGCCGATGCCCTCGGTGCGCACGCGGAAGATGCGGTTGCCGCTCAGGAGCCGGTCGTACTCGTCCAGTCGCGGCGGCAGGAACGTGCAGTACTCGCGCGCCTTGTCCACGAACCCCTCCGGGATGTCCCGGGCGAGGCCGCCCACGCGCAGGCCGCTTTGAGTGAGTCGCGCGCCTGTCCACATCTCGAACAGATCCATGATCGGCTCGCGCTCGCGCAAGCCATAGAGGAAGACCGTGGTGGCGGCCAGGTCGTTGGCGAATGTCGCCACGAACATGAGATGGCTGGCGATCCGGTTCAGCTCGAGCAGGATGACACGCAGGTATCTCGCCCGCTCGGGTGCCTCGACGCCCATCAGCTTCTCGACGGCCTGCACGTACGCGAGGTTGTTCGAGGCGCTGCTGAGGTAGTCCAGGCGGTCGGTATACGGCAGAATCTGGGGGTAGGTTCGCGCTTCGCCGATCTTCTCGATGCCGCGATGCAGGTAGCCGATGACGGGCATGCAGTCGAGCACTACCTCGCCGTCCAGCGTCAACTGCAGACGCAGCACGCCGTGGGTGCTGGGGTGTTGCGGCCCCATGTTGAGGACCATGGTCTCGGTTGGCGTGAGGCGCTGCGTCATGTCACTTCGCCTGCCAGGTCTTCAGCAGTGGATGTCCTTCCCAGTCATCGGTGAGCAGGATGCGCCGCATATCCGGATGGCCGTCGAAGCGCACACCGAACATATCGTAGACCTCCCGCTCAGGCCACTCGGCGCCGCGAAACACAGCGGTCAGCGACGGCAGCCGCCCGCCCGCGCGAGGCGCCAGCGCGCTGGCGACGAGGTGCCATCCGGTGGCGAACGAGATCAGCCGGTACACCACCCGGAGGGCGTCGTTCGTGTCCATCGCGGTGATGTCGGCGAGGTAGGCGAACCCCTCGTCCTTGGCCGCGCGTGCCACCTGCACGAGAGACTGGGGCGCGACCTGGACGCGCAACTCCCGGCCGGCTTCCTCCGCCGACTCAATCGCATCGCCGAACTGGGCCTTCAGCTTCTCCAGCATCATTTCTTGCCGCGGACCGACTCGCGGTTGATCTTCTCCTGGAGCTTGAGTATCCCGTCTATCAGCGCCTCGGGGCGAGGAGGACAGCCGGCGATGTACACGTCCACCGGCACGATCTGATCCACACCCTGTACAGTGAAATAGGAATCGTGAAACGGACCGCCCTCACAAGCGCACCCCCCCATAGCGATCACGTACTTGGGGTCTGCCATCTGGTCGTACAGTCGCCGCAGGACCGGCGCCATCTTCTTGCTCACCGTTCCCGCCACGAACATGAGGTCAGACTGCCGGGGGGTGCCGCGGTAGATGAGCCCGAATCGGTCCAGGTCCCACCTGGAGGCGGCCGTACACATCATCTCGATGGCGCAGCAGGCGAGCCCGTAGGTGAGGTACCAGAGGGAGGAGGCGCGGCCCCAGTTCAGCACCTTATCCACCGTCGTCATCAGGATCGTGCCGCCGGGGACACGGCAGATGACTTCCGCGGTGCGGCCGAGGGGGGTCAGGCTATCCTCCGGCTCCGGCGAATCGGGGCGCTTCACATCGGGCGGCACGGCTATTCCCACTTCAGGCCGCCCTCCCGCCACGCATATCCGAGCCCGAAGGCGAGAACTGCGAGGAAGATGAACATCTCGACGACCGCGTACGCGCCCAGCTTGCCCACGCGAATGGCCCACGGGTAGAGATACGCCGCCTCGACATCGAACAGCAGGTAGAGGAGCGCGAAGATGTAGTAGCGGGGGTTGAGCTGGTTCCAAGCGTCACCCTCAGGTACGATGCCGCATTCGTACGGCATGTACTTCGCCTTTGAGGGCCGGCGCGGCCTGAGCACCCAGGCCGCTGTCAGGGCCACTATCAGAAAGACGACGCCGACAAGCGTGAAAACGGCGACGTAAGCGTATTGGTTTCCCATGTACAATGTTCTGCCAGCAACCGCGCGAATCCGCGAGTGCCTCCGCCGCCCAAGGACGATGGGGCGCGGGTCGCTCCAGCAAAGCGGGCCGCGGAGGCGGATTCGTGCAGAGCGAGTTTGTGAAATCGGAGACAAACTTCTGCCGAGTTTCCCGATCTACCTCTCGGCGCAAGGGCAAACCACAGGAAAGGTGTGAAATGCATTCTAAAGAGATCCTTGCATGAAGGTGATGACCCTAATGCGAGAATCTCCAGCCAGAACGGCATCTGAGGGGCTCTGGGCCCCCTGGCCGAGTCACCATAATGCAAGAGACTCTCTCATGGGTTTCGCCAGAAGAAGCAATGGCGAGACCCCTCAGGGCGCTTCCGAGAGCGCACGGAAGCCCCTGTAGACGTTACTTCCATGTGCGAAGATCATCAGCTTCTCGCCGCGAGGCCGTTAACACGAAGGAACAGCGGTCGTCGTCCGTGGGGAAGGTGACGTGGGACAGCGACACCCCCGCGGCGGCGACGCCGTTATGGCTTGACCAAGACCTTGATCGCCTCGGTCTTGCCGCCGATGGTCTTCCTGATGGCTGCGTCGGCCTGGTCGAGCGAGTACTCATGGGTGCGCA
>Ga0315280_10004325_pt1 | contig 21076 bp, 19 predicted proteins | sample YL17G06_40_MG_FD_203697 | JGI IMG/M metagenome (GOLD analysis project Ga0315280, IMG submission 203697) | Sediment microbial communities from Yellowstone Lake, YNP, Wyoming, USA - YL17G06_40 | ecosystem: Environmental > Aquatic > Freshwater > Lake > Sediment | place: USA: Wyoming | collected...
GTAGCCCGGACTGTGGGGGAAAAGCGAGAGGTCGGTGGGAGGGTCCCCCACCAGGTGCTGGAAATCCTCCGGATCGTGCCCTGCCAAAAAGGTAAAGCTCCCCTCGCCGTAGCTGCCATACAGATATTTCACCTCCGCCAGCCCGTCCATCCTCCCCATCACCACCACGCTGGACTTGATCTTATCCTCCATAAACGCCGTGGTTTGCCCCATGAACTCGTGGAGCACCGCAGCATGATCCTGCGTGAGCAGTGTGGGGATGGGATCGGCTTTGGCGGAGAAGGCAAATAACGACCAGGTGAGATAGCGATCCTGCGGGCTGCCCTCCAGCGAGCGCGGGGTATCTATATCGGAATACTCATAAATATAAGGGCTGGTCATTAGCTCAAAGTTCTTGAATGCGAGACACTTGTTATAATCCAGCTTGGAATTCGCCCCAGGATCAGGTGGGGTGCCGTCGTAGAGAGCGTCCACTATGTCTATGCCCTCTGAAGCCAGCGCAATATCCAGTGTATCGGTGGCGGAGCACATGGCAAACATGAAGCCGCCATCCTCCACATAACGTTTGATCTGCCTCGCCACAGCTTTTTTGTGCTCGCTTATGCTGGGGAAACCGCTCGTCTGGCAGGCGGCTGTCTCAAACACCACATTCGCCAGATACCAGTCGGCATCACGGAATGAGAGCCAGAATTTGCCCAATTGACCGGTAAAATCCTCGTGGTGGAGGTGAAGCCAGTCATAGCCGGCGAGCTTGCCCGCCAGTATCTCCTCGTCGTAGAGCTTGTCATAGGGGATGCGGGCGTAATCCAACGTCAGCATCACGGCATCGTCCCAGGGGTCAAGGTCGCGAATGGGCGGCGTATAGACGGCAATCTTGGGCGCCCGCTCCAAAAGAATGACCTCCATATTGTTCTGCTCAATGGTTTTATAGATAGGCTCCGGGTCAACCCCCGCCTCATAACTCACCCCAAAATCCTGGCAGATGGCGATCCACTGTGGACTATCCGACATCATGAAGCTGCCCCCGCGATAGTTGAGGAGCCATTCTACATTCTCGCCCATAGACAGCACTTTGTATGCCACGCCGTATGCTCGCAGATGGTCGGTCTGCGTCTCATCCATGGGAATGAGCAGATTGGCGTGTGCTGCTACCACCAGGATAATGACCAGCAATATTGCATGAAGGTATTTCACGAGAACCACACAGATATAGTATTGGTAGGAATATTCAACATTTTATAACTTATAATGTAACATGGAAGTTTCTGAGGCCATTCTGTTTGTTCCCTGTCCGTTGTGCCGGCACAATGATTACAAGCATCTAAGCGCCCACAACATTTTTCGTGTGGTAAAGTGCCGGCATTGCGGGCTGGTCTATCTGAATCCGCGCCCCTCCGATGCGATGCTGGTCGCTATTTATTCCCCCGAATACTTCCAATCGGGGCTGACATATCAGGACTATCTGGCGACGCATCGGCGCTATGCCAGCATCTTCGCCCGGCTCTTCCACGAGCGCCTCATCAACATTCGTAACTTTCTTCCTGCCAATGCCAGAGTGCTGGAGATAGGCTGCGCCTACGGATTTTGGCTCAAGTATCTTGCAGATCGCGGATATCAGGCGGAAGGTGTGGAAATATCAACCGAGGCGGCTGACTACGCCCGCAGCAAATTGGGGCTTAATGTTCATCACGGCACATTGCAGACTGCCAACCTGCCCGCTCATTCCTATGATGCCATATTTATGCTTGATTTGTTGGAGCATCTCCCCCACCCCGAAAATGAGTTGGCTGAGGTCAGGCAATTGCTGAAGCCGGGGGGCATCCTCTATGTGCAGTGTCCATACGAACTATTCCATTGGGAGAAGCGCTTGCAAGCCTGGCAGGAGGGAAAGCGCGTGGGAAGAATTACTCCCGATGCAATCCCCGCCCACCTGGTGTTTTTCGTGCCCCGCACCCTGGCAATGCTTTTGCGGAGGGAAGGATTCCGCATTGTGGCGAGACCTGCCGGGAACTATGGGGAGATAAGGCGACTAATGTATCCACCGAAGATAATTGGACGCAATTCGCTGGTGACGGTGTTCAATTGGATTTACTATAGGTGTGGGGTGGAAAGATTAGCCCGTGATGCGGCTTTGGCAATGGGGCAGGGCAGCGGAATCATCTACATCGCCACGGTGATACACGAGTGAAGAAGCTGCCCCTGCAGGTACGGACTTTTGCCCCGGCGCGGTTGAGCCTTGCCGGCGGGGGAACTGATCTTGCGGCTTTCTACCACCGTCAGCCGGGCAGAGTGCTATCGTTTACTATCAATCTTGGCGTGACGGTGACAGCAACGCGTCTGCCGGGAAGCGACCTCCGCATCGTGCACTTGCCGGACTTGGGACAGGATCTGTGGTTTGAACCCGGCAAGCATCCAGCTGAAGGCTCCGCCTTCCTTGCTGCGCTGGCACTGGATGAATGGGCTGGCAAACATGGCTGTGAGGTTTCCATCAAAGCGGATTTCCTACCCGGCAGCGGCTTGGGCGGCTCCGGTGCGATGTGTGTGGCGTTATTTGCGGCGCTGCAGGAGTTGCGGGGACGAAGATGGACCCTTAGGATGGCAGCACGGGAGGCGAGCCGGCTGGAAATAGAGCTGGCGGGGCGTCCCATCGGGCTGCAGGATCAGTATGCAAGCGCCTTGGGAGGTATCAATCTTCTGACCTTTGCCGGAAATGGGCATGTCCGTTGCAAGCGGATGAAGCTTTCAAAGAAGCTCATGAACCAGTTTCTGCGCTGCTTCTCCCTGTTCACTTTAGGAGTGCAAAGAGATTCCGGAACTGTATTAAGCCGGCAGAAGCGCGCTACCGAGGAGGGATCAGGCAGGACGCTGGAGACACTTAAGCACATGGCGGATATAGCTCTGAGAATGAGCCGGGCGCTGGAAGCGGACGATTTAGCCTTAGTGGGCAAGTTATTGGACGAAGCCTGGCAAGAAAAGAAGCATCTAGACGAGCGGATAAGTGGCAGGCTGGTGAATGAAGCACTGGATGCCGCTAAAAAAGTTGGAGCATGGGGCGGAAAGGTTTGCGGTGCCGGAGCGGGTGGGCATTTACTGGTAATGGGTCCGCCGGCAATGAAGGATGCTATCCAGCTAGCCGTATCGTCCCTTGGCTATCGTTCACGAAAGTTTGCGCTGGATGCAGAGGGTGTAAGAATCATACCCGGGCGCGATGCGTGAGATATTGTGGGGGCTGGGCTTTGCGGTCTGCCACCAGCTACCCGGGCATAGTTTGTTTACCGGCACCGAACAAATCCCCTGGTGTGCACGCTGCACAGGGCTTTATTGGGGAGCGCTTCTCTCTGCCATCACGCTGCTTCTCTTCCACCCTAAAGGAATTGCCAGACCATCCCTGCCCATATTGATATTCCTCAGTTTGGGAACATTTCTCCTGGCAGTTGATGCACTCAGCGATTTGTTCTACCTACATACCAGCACCAATTTCACACGCTTATCTACCGGACTATGGATGGGGTTGAGCCTTCCACCGTTACTGCTGGCACTATTGCTGAAGGCTGGCAAACTGGACAAAGTAAAACCTTTCCTGCGCTGGGATTGGCTGGCTACGACATTCGCCTTGGCAGGATTAGCGCTCTGGTTCGGGTTGGCAGGTTACGACTGGTCGTGGTGGTTGATGGCTGTTGGCACGGCGTTGGGGCAGATCATTCTGTGGGGATTATGCAATCTGGCGCTTGCCGGCTTGATTATCCGACATAAACAGGAGAAAAAGCACAGATTGGTTTGGTTGGGGATTTTGGGGACTACACTGCTATTGGTGGAATTCTTCCTTTTGGGGATGGTTCACATTGCCATGCTGATGATCGCAGCTTCCTGATGGATCAAATGCCCAATGGATCATACTCCAGCGCGTTATCTACCTTCCACCCATCGGCTTCCTTAACCAGATTCAAAAGCCCGTGCACATTCTTGTCCACAAACTCAAAACACGCCTTATCTTCATGTAAGATGATATCAGCATCTTTGACCAATTGCACGACCTTGGCGTCGGTCAGCAAGTCCTTAATCATGCAACAACGGCTGGGCAACATGGTGGATTGAGTTTCAAATAATCTGTGGAAATACTCATTCGCGTTTTTGCATTTGCCCAATGGCGGAAAATAATAGTTCATCTCTGAATCGGCGGTAAAGGTCTTCTTCTGCATGCCAGTGAAAATCTCGGCAAAACGCTTCTGGCTATCCTTGCTCATCAGCGCCCAGCATTTAGTGGCATCCAAATCCCTGATGGCACACAAATAGCATTTGACAGCATTTCGGACCAGATAGTCATCGGAAGTGGACTTGGTGGTGGTATTTGCCGCCCATGAACCACAGATAAACACGATAAGCATTAATGAAACAAGCAAACATTTTCCCATTTCACTGCTCCTGTAATAGAACAATTTTCATTTTATCATGCCATAACAGTAAAGTGTAACAATACCTCATCTGGAAATAAGCGCTGCCGGATTATTTTACTGCAAGTGAATAGAGCCTGCCCGGCACTAGCTTCTCGCTTACGATCTCCCTGCCCTCCAGCCACTTAGCCAGTTCGGGCATTTGCATCACTGCCGTGTGCACCTCCTGCTGAGTGGCGGCAGCCGGTATTGTGATCCTCCCCCTCACCTTGCCATTGATCTGCACCGCAATCTCCACTTCCTCCTGCACCAACGCGGTTGGATCGTGCTCAATCCAGCCATGCTGAAATACCGAGCCGGAGTGCCCCAGCAGGTGCCATAGCTCTTCGCCAAGATGCGGCGCGAAAGGCGCCATCATGCGTGCCAGCGCGACCAGGCTAAGCCCGTAGGTTCGGTTCTGCAATGGCCCATTCTTCTCCCGCTCGTCGTAGATAGTGTTGACCAGTTCCATCAGCGCGGCAATGGCGGTGTTGAAGTGCAGCCTTTCCATATCGCCATTGATCTTGGCAATGGTGGAGTGTAGCTTGCGATAAAGTGGCAGCTCATGAGTCTTCGGATCGGCAAGCACGGGTTTGTTGGACGCATCACGGCAGCAAAGCTTATCCACCTCTTCGTAAAGGCGCCAAACACGGTAAAGGAACCTCTGCGCGCCGGCAACCCCTTCTTCACTGTAGATTTGCCCGGCTTCGGGAGGTCCTGCAAACAGAATGAACAGCCTCCCTGTGTCCACGCCCCACTTTTCCACAAAGGGACCCACCGGCACCGCATTGCCCTTGGATTTGCTCATCGTCTCCAGCGCTATGGTGCCGTCGGACCTTTTGACCTCGGTCATCACCATGCCCTGCGTGAACAGACGCTGGAACGGCTCGGAGCAGCCAACCATCCCCTCATCGTGCAGGAATTTGGTGATAAACCGTGCATAGAGCAGGTGCAGGATGGCGTGCTCTATGCCACCAATATAGTGGTCAACCGGCATCCAGGCGTCGACTTTTTCACGACTGAAGGGGAGTTCTTCGTTGTGTGGGTCGCAGAAGCGCAGGAAATACCATGTCGAATCCACAAAGGTATCCATGGTGTCGGGGTCGCGCTGTGCCTCACCGCCGCAAAGCGGACAGGTAGTGTTGATGAACTCCTCCACGCTTGCCAGCGGTGATTTGCCCCGCGGCTTGAAATCCACCTTTACCTCATCGGGCAAAAGCACCGGCAAATCCTTCTCCGGCACCGGCACGATGCCGCAATTGGGGCAATGGATCATGGGCACAGGCGCACCCCAGTAACGCTGCCGGCTCAGGAGCCAGTCGCGCAGCCGGTAGTTGATCTCCCGCCTGCCCCTGCCCATCTCCTCCAGCTTCGCCACTATCGCTTCGCCTCCGGCAATGCTGGACATGCCGTCAAACTCAGTGGAGTTGACCATGACCCCGGGTTCAATATAGGCGTCGGGCATGGTTTCAGCGTTCAGTTCGCCATCCGGCGGCTTGATGACCACCTTGATGGGAATGCCGTATTTGCGGGCAAAGGCAAAATCCCGGGTGTCGTGGGCGGGCACCGCCATGACCGCGCCGGTGCCATAGGTAGGCAGCACATAGTCCGCTACATAGATGGGGATTTCCTTGCCGGAGAGCGGGTGTACTGCGTTGATGCCCAGCAACAGGCCGTCCTTCTCGCCCTCGGCACCACGTTCAATCTCGGTCTTTTTTTGCGCACGGTCGATGTAGGTGGAGACTTCATGCCAGGTGCCTGCTGCGCGGGAAAGCTCCTCGGTGCGCGGGTGCTCGGGGGCAATCGCCATGAATGTCACCCCATAGAGTGTATCGGGGCGGGTCGTGAAGATGGGGAAGGACTCTCCGGGGTGACTGGCAATGCCGAATTCCACCAATGCGCCTTCGCGCCGTCCGATCCAGTTGCGCTGCATGGCGATGACCTGCGGGGGCCATTCGGTGAGCGTGTCCAGATCGGCAAGCAAGCGATCGGCATAGTCTGTGATCTTAAAATACCATTGCGTGAGATTTCGTTTGCCAACTATGGAATCACATCGGTAACACTTCCCCTGCTCCACCTGTTCGTTGGCGAGCACGGTCTGGCAGCCGGGGCACCAGTTGACCAGCGATTCGGCGCGGTATGTCAGCCCGCGGTGATAGAGGCGGAGGAAGATCCATTGCGTCCAGCGATAGTAGTCGGGTTTGCAGGTGTTGATTTCGCGATCCCAATCGTAGGAAATAGCGAGGCGCTTAAGGGTGCGGGTGAAGGTGGCAATGTTGTTATAGGTCCAGGCTGTTGGTGAAATGCCCTCCTTGATGGCGGCGTTCTCGGCGGGCAGCCCGAAGGCATCCCATCCCATGGGGTGTAGCACACGGTAACCCTGCATCATGCGCAGGCGCGCCAATGTATCACCGATGGTGTAGTTCTTCAGGTGCCCCACATGAAGGTCGCCGGAGGGGTAGGGGAACATCTCCAGCACATAGCATTTCCTGGCGCCGGTATCAGGCGCATGGTAAAGCCCTATCTCTTCCCAGTATGCCCGCCAACGCGCTTCAATCGCCTTATGATCGTATTTTTCCGCCATTATCCTCACAGTGTGAATTCACTTGAAGTTGTGAATTCTAGCATAATAAGATAGGGACGCAACATACGGCGCCCCCATTAGATAAGAAATGATCAGAAATTGTAAAAGAAGGTGAGATGCGGCTGGTAATTGTAATCAGTGGTGTATCCCTGCTTTAGCACCGGCACGATGACACCGGCACAAACCGTCGCCCACGCTATGGGCGTATATGTGACGCAAGGGCTTGCCACCAGCATTTGGGAACCAGACGCCAGCTCGGTTTGCCCTGCAACCTTATTCTTCTCTTGCAGGGTGCCAAACACCTCCAGTGGGATGGAAAATCCCTTCCCCAACGACCAGTCATAAGCCAGGGAGTATCCGACTATATCGCCAGTATCAAACGCTTCAAATTCCGGAATTAATAGATAGCTTGCTCCGGCATAGAGCCGACCCTGCCACAACGGTGTGCCTGCCACAAGTTGCACTTTCGGCGCCGTCACGCCATAACCGAGTCCCTGCTCTTCATCGCCAGTGGGAACCAAAGCCCCCATCAATACACCTACCCTTGGTCCCCCCTCCGAATTGATAAAATCCCACTTCACCATTAACTGTGCATCACCAATACCACTGACACTTTCACTCAAGGTAGTCAAAGCCGGCTGACCTTCCGCCACCACAGATAAGGTGGAGGTCGTATAGCTATAAGGCACATCCACCTTGGCATAAAAATCCTTGCAGAATCCCACCACACCTTCTGCTACCAGACTGTGACTGATGATAGAATCATCGGTTCCCACGAAATCCTCATGCTTGCCGTCAACCAGATAACCGGTGTAAGGTGTGTAATAGTAGTAAAGCCCGCCCCAACCTTTACCATTGCCGGGGACGGAATCGTCCTCGGTTTGCACGGTGCATGCCCAAATTACGGTAGCAGCCATCAAGAGCATGAGCGCGGATTTTATTGTGATGTTCAATGTTCCTCCCGTTTTTTTTATTTAGATTATACACTATGCGACTTTGGGTTTCTTGATAAGCTGCCCCAACCCAAGCCCCAAACCGAACACCAGCAGCGTTCCACCGGTGCCGGCTATGATAGTGGAAAGCCAGGTGAGGTCGGATGTATCAGGCTTATCTTCCTCGGGCACCATGCCGGGAACGGCATAATCGGGCAGGGGGGCAGCAGTGTAGGCTGGTTCAACCTCTCCCGCTTCCAAAAATCCCTGTTCGCCGGCAACCCACTCCAGACCGTCGGGATTTTGGCTGGCATAGTTGGAGATCCATCCGCCCAACAACAAGGCAATCCCCAGGAAGAGTATGATCAAAGTGTGAGTTTTCATGACAATGCCTCGCTTTTTCGCCCAAACGCCAGATCGGGACGAACAGAAAGGATCAATCCCAACGCGGCGGCAGTAATAAGCGCCTCACCCACACCAATGACCGCATGGGTAACCACCATTGCGGGAAGCACAATCCCCAAGGGAATAGTACCCGAGATCGCCAACTCCAACGCACAAGCGCCTGCTGCCAGAACTATGGAAAACCAGCTTGCCACTCCCGCCATTACCAGTGGTATTTTTCCGGCGGTCAGCTTATTCAGCAGATAATACATGCTGTAACCCAACACCGAGCCAATCAGCCCCATATTGATTACATTGGCGCCGAGCGCAGTTATGCCACCGTCGGCGAACATCAGGCACTGCACGATGAGGACGGTAAGGAGGACTAGAAACCCCGCGGCAGGGCCCAATAGAGCCGCTGCCAGCACTCCGCCCATAAAGTGCCCGCTGGTGCCGCCACCGATGGGGAAGTTGAGCATTTGTGCCGCAAAGATGAACGCCGCGGTCATGCCCAGCAGGGGGGCTTTATCGGCATCCAGCGTATGCTTGCAGCGTGTAACCGAGATACCCGTGGCGACTGCGGCTGCTCCGGTCAGGCTGGACCAGACCGGCGGGGAGAGAAACCCATCAGGGATGTGCATATTTCTCCTTCGTGTTACGATTTTAGAAATAGTAACACCTACATGAAGTAAGTCAAGTGTTATTTTGAATTGACTAATACTTAGAGAGAATTCCCAAGATAGGCACTGCCTGGCTGATGGTGAAGTCTGTATTCAAGCTTTTATCAAACGCATTGGGCGCCGCTGCACCGCCGTAGACAATAAGGCGCCCTTTATCCATGCAGAATTGAAGCGACAAAAGCGGTGTAATCATCATGGTTTCATGATTGATATACTGAAGCTTCCTCATTTGTATTCGTTGAGTTGTATATGTTCCCTGAATTTCCAAAGGCAAAGCAATGGCGTTGCTGATTGCCCAGTTGAACGAACCGTTCACGGTCAAATTGTGAATATATTGCTGACCCTCATTATATTCTATTGGTTGCTTGTAAAATCTGTAAAACGCTGCACAATTCATTTGGTTATCGCCTATGTTTAGACCGTAACTAAGTCCAAGATATGGGGCAAGCGCATGCAAGTTACTGTAAAAAACCGGATAGACAGAGCTGCGACCTAAAGTATTAAACTCCGTTCCTGCTCTTACACCAAGTGCCCAGCTCTCATCACCCTGCCAAAAGTTCCATTTCATGCCCAATTGGGACACACCGGGTATGCCAAGGCTAAATCCCAATGCCAGTGCATTAGTAAACGATATAGTGTTGGACGCCACACATTCACCTAATTTAGCGTATTCACTAGGATAAAACGAGAAATACATTCGATCTTCCAGTTTAGTGATTAGATTGTCACGATATTCAAAGTAAAAAGCTTTTGCACCTGCCCAATCGTGCCCGGCGGGGGGAATAAATGCATTCTCGGTAAAAATGGGATCAGCCAGGGAAGAAATAAAAAAAGCGGAGACAATAACAACGATCGTACAAGTGGCTTTCATATCCTGCTCCTTATGAGGGAGATAGGCTATTGAACTATGCAGATAAGAGTTCTGTCGGTATTTCAGAATAAATGTTACTTCTTTTCTACTGTATCCCCCAATCTCTTCCCCGTGGTCGCCAGCGTAAGTTTGCCGTGCAATACCCCGCGCATCCCTATGATTGTCCCGGCAAGATTGCGAATCTCTGCCGCCTTGCCCTTCACTACCAGCACCTCCAGGCAGTGCTCATAGTCCAGGTGCACATGCAGGTTGGTGATGATCAAATCGTGATGCTCATGCGAGATGTCCAGCAGGCGGTTGGTCAGGCTCCCTAGGCTGTGATCATAGACCAGCGTTATGGTGCCAAAAACCACACCTTTACCTTCCCGCCACTCCTCGTCGGCAAGTCGCTCGCGTATCAGATCGCGTAGCGCTTCGCTACGGTTGGCATAGCCGAGTCTTGCCAGTAAGCGGTCAAAATCCTCTAAAAGCTCGGTGGGAAGGCTCACCCCGAATCGTGTCAAATCGCTCATAACATCACTATTCTACCACATCGCCTCCCCCTCTTCTGATTGATGTTAGGCTTTGTCTCTGCTATGCTTTGCGCATGGATTGGCAGGTAATCAAACTCCAGCTTGAAAAGAAGCGTTTTTCCGTTGAATCGCTGCCGGCGATCATCAAGGAAATTCTGCTGGCTCTCCCTTATCTGCCCCCGGTCAAGGAAATAGAACAATTGCTTCACGCCCTCAGCTTTGCGACAGAGGCACACAAAGGGCAGAAGCGCCTCTCGGGCGATGACTATATCGTGCATCTGGAGCAAACCGCGCTCATCCTCGCCAAGCACGGAGTGGATGTGGCGACGCTGACCGCCGGCTTCCTGCATGATGTGCTGGAGGACACCCCGGTTACCTACGAGAAGCTCAAGCAGGAGTTTGACAAGAACATCGCCGATCTGGTCGCCGGGGTGAGCAAGGTGGGCAAATACGACCTTGGACGCATGCAGCAGGGCGAGCCGGTGGCGGATAACCTGCGCAAGATGTTCTTCTCCATGGCTAAGGATTTGCGTGTCGTTCTTATCAAGCTTGCTGACCGGCTGCATAACATGCGCACAATTCAATTTCTGCCCACCAAGAGCCGCATCGCCACCTCCCGCGAAACGCTGGACATCTTCGCTCCCATCGCCCACCGCCTGGGCATGGCGCAAATCCGCTGGGAGATGGAGGATCACGCTTTTCGCGAACTGCACCCGCAGGAGTATACACAGATCGCCCAAAAGGTGGCAGAACAGAGGGCTTCCCGCGAAAAGGCTGTGGCGGAACTAATCCGTGAGACCAAGGACCTCCTCAAGGAAGGTGGCATCAAAGCCGAGGTGGTGGGACGCCCCAAGCACCTCTACAGCATCTGGAGCAAAATGCAGCGCGAAAACCTCCCCTTTGAGGAAATATATGACCTGCTGGCGGTGCGCATCATCACTGAATCGGTGAAGGACTGCTACGGGATATTGGGATTGGTGCACAGCAAGTGGACGCCCATCCCCGGGCGTTTCCGCGACTACATCGCCATGCCCAAGCCCAATATGTATCGCTCGCTGCACACCACTGTGATCCACCCTTCCGGTAAGCGTGTGGAGGTGCAAATCCGCACCGAGGAAATGAACCGGGAGGCGGAATTCGGCATCGCCGCGCACTGGCAATACAAGGAGCACGGCGCGCGTAAAGCCACCAAGTCGGAGCTGGACTGGCTGGAATCTCTGCTGGAATGGCAGGGTGAAGCAGCCAATCCCCGCGAGTTTCTTAGCGGCTTACAGGTAGAGCTATTCGCTGACGAGATCTTCGTCCTTACGCCCAAGGGCAAGGTGGTCGCTCTGCCGCGTGGTGCCACCCCGCTGGATTTCGCCTATCACATCCACACTGATCTCGGCAACATGACCACCGGCGCGCGGGTGAATGGACGCATGGTTCCACTGCGCACCGAGCTTGCCACCGGCGATGTGGTGGAGATAGTGACCAGCCCCGGGCACGAGCCCAGCCGCGACTGGCTTAATCTGGTGCGCACCAGCCGAGCCCGCAACAAAATCAAGCAGTTCTTCAAGGCGCAGGAATCGGAATTGCTGGCAGGTGTGGGTAAGGAAATCCTGCGCAAACTGCTGCACAGGCGTCCGGGAGGACTTAACCATTTGCTGGATTCCAAAGAACTTAAAAATTATCTCTTACAAAGAGGCTTTGGGATAAAAGAACTGTATTACAGAATCGGGAATGGAAGCATCAATCCCCATGCATTTTTGGAAGAATTACTGCCCAAGCCCATCCTCACCCCTGTGCCTGTGCCGGTTACTGTGCCTTCCGAAGCCATCCCCGCCGAGGTGACTGAAAAGATCCTGGTGGAGGGGCTTGCCGATGTGGAATTGCGCCTGGCGAAATGCTGCAATCCCAAGCCGGGCGATGCCATCATGGCACTTGTAACGCGCGGGTGTGGGGTATCCATCCACCGCCTGGACTGCGGCAATATACAGTTCCCCGAGCTGGCTCCGCGCCTCCTCTCCGCCCGTTTTTTGGCAAAGGAAGAAACGCCCGTTCAGGTAAGCGTAGTAATAACGGCGGAGGATCGCAAAGGACTATTAATGGACATGATAGAGATAATCACCGAGCAGGGCGGCGATGTGTCATCCGCCAAGGTGGATGTGAAAGGACAGACGGCAACCCTGCGCTTTACCGTGAGCATGCCCCGCATCTCCGACCTCCCCAAGATTCGCACAGCACTATCCATGGTGGAGGCGGTCAAATCGGTGCGGCTGGAACACCAAAATCCCTAGACAGTCAGAGTCACGACTGATGTGCTATCATAGCATTAAATTCATATAAGCGAGACAAAATGAAACTGATAGATGGAGTGAAGACCAAAGTCCTGCGGCTGCTCCCCGATGAGCGGGGCTGGCTGATGGAGATCCTGCGCAGCGATGACCCTGACTTTAAGCAGTTTGGGCAAGCGTATGTGACTACAGCTTACCCAGGCGTGGTCAAAGGCTGGCACTACCATAAAAAGCAGACCGACCATTTCGCGGTGGTTAGCGGCATGGCAAAAGTGGTGCTCTATGACGACCGGGAGGGCAGCAGCACCCGGGGCTGGGTCAACGAATTCTTTTTGGGGCACCTGAACCCCACACTGGTCATCATCCCACCGTTGGTCATCCACGGCATAAAGGGCATCGGCATCGAGCTGGCAATCCTTCTCAACATCCCGGATCAGCTCTACAACTATGCCGAACCGGATGAATTTCGCATAGACCCTCATGGCGGGCTGGTTCCCTACGATTGGGACAGGAAGGATGGATAGGAAGCAACATGAAAGGTGTCATCCTAGCCGGCGGGAGCGGCAGTCGTCTCTTCCCCCTTACCAAGATAACCAACAAACACCTGCTGCCCGTCTATAACTCTCCCATGATCTTTTATCCACTGCAGTGCCTGATCAACGCCGGCATCACGGATATCCTCATCGTGACGGGGGGCAACGACGCCGGTGATTTCCTGCGCCTGTTGGGCAACGGCAGCGAGTTTGGGCTAAGACATCTGAACTACACTTATCAGGAGGGCAATGGCGGCATCGCCGATGCCCTGCGCCTGGCGGAGTATTTTGCCGATGGAGACAGGATTTGCGTGGTGCTGGGCGATAACATCATAGAGGGCAACATCTGCGCTGCGGCAAAGGCGTTCGCCTGCCAGCCCTCCGGCGCCAAAATCCTGCTATGTAAGGTATCTGACCCGCAGCGCTTCGGCGTCCCCCGCTTTGACGGGCAGAACCGCATCACCGAGATTGTGGAGAAGCCGGCGGAACCGCCCAGCAACTATGCCGTGATAGGCATATATTTCTACGATGCCGATGTGTTCAATATCGTGCGCACGCTAAAGCCCAGCCACCGCGGTGAGTTGGAGATAACCGATGTGAACAACGCCTACCTGCAGCGCGGTGACATGACCCACGATGTAATTGCGGGATGGTGGACCGATGCCGGCACCTTTGACAGCCTGCTGCGGGCATCCAAGCTGGTGGCGGAGAACGGCGCCAACCATATGTAAAGAAGGATTAGCTGCGACAGGAATGTCGCAGCTACCATGAATAATCTAATTTCAGTAGCCACCACATTTCTGTGGTGGCTGATTAATAGAATCGTCAAGCATGGATTGTTCATTTGTATTTGAAAGACTGGATTGCCACGTCGCTTTGCTCCTCGCAATGACACAATTTTGGCGAATGCCCCAAGCCATGCGATAATTCCCCATGCTCCTGCACACCCAGGCTATAGTGCTCTCCCGGCGCCGGTTGGAGGAAACCAGCTCCATCGTGCATCTCTACACCGCGGCTCGGGGTAAGATGAGCACGGTCGCCAAAGCCGCCCGCCGCCCCATGAGCCGCTTCGGCTCCGCACTGGAACCGGGCACCTTCGTCGCTGTCACCATCTACCACAAGGAGAATCGCGACCTCCATCTGCTATCCAGCGCCGAAATTCTCACCTCCCATGCCGAATTACGGGAGACGGGCGAACTATGGGCGCATCTGGCTGCCTCGCTGGAGCTGGTAGAGAAGCTCACCCCCGAGGAAGACCCCAATCAGGCAAAGTTCATACTACTCACTCAACTTTTAGAATGCCTTCCATTATCACCATTGCACATCTCGCTTGCTTTCCGGCTGCGATTCATTGCCATGTCGGGGTTCGCCCTCAGGTTTGGATCGTGCATAAGCTGCGGACGCAAGCTCGCCGAGCATGCCTGGTATCACCCGGAACGCGGCGGATTTGTCTGCGCCAAGTGCTACCAGTTCCATCCCGATGCCATCCCCATCAATGGGGAGATCCGCGGCATCCTCAGCTACCTTACACGCAGCCCGCTTGGTGAAGCCGTCCGGGTAAAACTGACCAATGCAAACGCCGGAATTATTGATCGTTTATTGAACCTTCACCTGCGGGCAACGGTTGAAATAAATCTACGGACCCAAAATCTGGTTAAAATCCTGGAAGGAACCTAAAATAGACCAAATCACTACATAATAGGAGGAAGGATGTTCACGGTATATCGTTGTGTGATTTGCGAGGAGGCATATCTTGGGACGGAAAAGCCCGGGCGCTGTCCCTTTTGCGGTGCTGGCTCCGATTATATATTTGAAGAGAAGGACTACAAGGAGCCGGTGCGCCCCGAACTTTCCCCCACTTCACGCAAGAATGTGGAGGCTACGCTGGGTTTTGAAGTCAGCAACGCCTCATTTTATCAGTGCGCCGCCGACAAAGCCAAAGTCGCCGGCAAGAGCTGGCTCTATGCCATGTGGAAGCGCCTTAGCCGCGTGGAGAGCGAACACGCCAGCATCGCCGCCAAACTGCTGGGTGTAGCTGTCCCACCACTGGATTACGACGCCAATCCCTGCAGCGGGGACTATGCCGAGAACCTGACCTCCGCCATGGCGCGGGAAACCAATGCCTTTACCCACTATACACAGTTCCGCTCCGAAGCGACCGAACCCCGGTTGGTGGAGATATTCACAGCGCTCATAGAGATAGAAAAAGACCACTTGGGATTGGAAAAACGACTCAAAGGCTAATTGTAACCAAAAAGCCCGCCAAAAGCGGGCTTGATTTTTAAAATCGTGCTGATTATCCCAAGGGAGGAATCAGGCGTTTGGAGAAAGTAGGCAGGATCTCACCCATCAGCTTGAGCATGCGATCGTGCTCCATCTTCCGTGCAGCATCCGCCAAATCTTCAACCAAGGGTAGCAGTTTGGCGGGATCGGGCTTTATCCCCCGCGCCCGGCGGATGTATTTAAGGCTAGTGCGGGTGGATTGTTCATTCTCTCCCAGTAAATCCTCCAAAACCTCATTCTCATCCCACAACTCCTCACTGAGCTTCTCCCCCTCTTTTATCCCAATGTAGTCTATGGCTACATCTTTATCGGGGATGAAGCCGGCAAGGCGTATAAGGTCGCGCGCCAGGTCCTCTATGCGGATGGGAGCGCCCATCTCCAGGATGAGGACATCACCCGGGTTCCCGATGGCAGCAGCCTGCACCACAAGCTGCACTGCTTCATATATCGTCATAAAGTAGCGGGTCATCTCGGGGTGGGTGATGGTGATGGGACCGCCCTCGCTAATCTGCTTCTTGAATAGAGTTACGGCGCTGCCACGGCTGCCCAGCACATTGCCGAACCGCACGATGATGAACTCGGTTTCACTCTTCTGGTTTTTGATGAGCGTGATAAGCTCGGCGACGCGCTTGCTTGCCCCCATCACCGAAATCGGATTCACCGCTTTATCAGTGCTAATGTAGATAAACCTGCGCACGCCAAATTCATCAGCAAGATCCACCATATTGCGGGTTCCTATAACATTATTCTTTACTGCTTCCTCAGCGTTCTGTTCCATTAGTTGAATATGTTTATGTGCTGCAGTGTGAAAGATAAGCTCGGGATGCTCCTCCATGAATACCTGTCGCATCTTCTTCTCGTCCTGAATATCGCCGATGACCGGATGCATTTCCAGGCTGGGGAACTCTTCGCGCATCTCCCGCTCTATGTTGAAGATGGAATTTTCACCATGCCCTAACAGGATAATCCGCTTTGGATAGAACGAGGCTACCATCTTGGCAAGCTCGGAACCGATGGAGCCGCCGGCGCCGGTGATGAGTATCGTCCTCCCGCTTAGGCAGTAGCTGATGCTAGCTGTATCTAATTCCACCGGTTCGCGCTTAAGCAAATCCTCCGGCTCAATCTCTCGGATTTGACGGATGCTGGCATCACCACGGATGATCTCCAACAACCCCGGCAAGATGCGAAACGAAACTTGCGCGTCCAGTGCACGGTGGCTGATGCGGCGGATTACATTGCCCGGCGCTGAAGGAATCACAATAAGAATCTCATCAATATCGTATTGCGAGACTACAACGGGTATTTCCTCACAGGTGCCCAACACGCGGCATTTGTTAATCATCCTGCCCTGCTTTTGCGGGTCATCGTCCACAAAGCCTACCAGTTCGTAGCGGCTGGTGGCATGCACCTGTATCTCGGAAGAAATCATCACCCCGGCTTCACCTGCGCCGGCTATCAGAACCCGCCGCTTGAACGGCAACTCCGCCGGTTTTGCCTTTTTATGCCTGCCTTCTGCCATCCTCTTCCCCTCTATTCCTTTGCACCAGTTTCAATCCTCCCAATAAAAGAACAAAAATTATGATAACAAGTGCCACACCCATCAAAATAAACAATCTAAACGGCTTAGGAACAAGATAAATAGAAATTGCTGCCAGACCCAGCAAAGCCGATGTAGCATAAGCAAGCAAAATAGCATAAGTGGGGCTCAAACCCATCTCCAGCATGCGATGGTGTATATGCCGGGTATCCCCCTTGGATATGGTGCTACGCGCCACCAACCTTCGCAGCATGGCAAGCACAGTATCCAGGATCGGCAATGCTAGCGCCAGAATGGGGATGACCAGCGCAACCGTGACGGGTCCTTTGATGCGCTCCATGGTGGTCAATCCCGCCAGGATGAACCCCAGGAACAGCGCCCCGGTATCCCCCATGAATATTTTTGCCGGGGGGAAATTGTAGAAGAGAAAGCCCAGCGCTGATGCTGCCACTACCACCATGGCAATCATGATCATGTCGTTGCCGCGAATGAATGAGACCAAGGCAATGGATAGGGTTGATATAACCACGATACCTGCAGCAAAGCCGTCCAGCCCATCCGAAAGGTTGATGGCGTTGGTCAAGCCCAGAACCCACAGATATGTAAGGGGATAGGAAATCCAGCCCAATTCTATGCTTTCGCCAAAGGGGTTGGAGATGGTCTCTATGCGGAAGCCACCCATTATCAGTACGGTGGTGGCAACCAATTCCCCGATGATCTTAGCCCGGGCAGAAAGCTCCCATTTATCGTCAATGATGCCGGTGACAAGAATGACGAAGGAAGCCAGCGCCAGGAAGATGAAGCGATCCTGGTATTCTCCGAAGAGATCTGGCAGCAGCAAGCCGGCGAGCAGCAAGCCACCCGCAGTCGCCAGTGCGATGGCGATGCCGCCCATGGTCGGGGTGGGCTTATTATGCAATCGTCGGTAACCCGGATACTTAAGAATGCCAAAACGCTTGGTCAATTTAAGGACGACAAATGTGAGCCCCGCCGAGATGGCAAGTGAGACCAAAAACACTATGATGGCATTGTTAATCATTTGATAAGGTTTGCTGTCAGAACAATCAAAAGTTATAACAGGACAAAGCCCGCATTTATTCCTATGCAACTGTATAATACAACAGGTGTAAATGGCAAGCGATGTTTAAGCTTGGCAAAACCGGATAGTAAAAAGGCTGACAACAACTGTCAGCCTTTGCAATCTATGGTAATTTACAGAATCACCTACGGCGACGGTCTCTTCCGCCCCGGTCACTGCCGGGTCGTCTTTCTCCACCCTCGGATTTGCGCTTCAACCCACCGGTCTCATAGGGCTCGCCGGCTTCCGCCAGCATTGCCCGCTTGCGGCTAAGGTTGATTCTGCCCATGTCGTCTATCTCTATCACCATAACCTGCATGCGGTCGCCTTCGTGGGCGACATCCTCCACCAAATCGACCCGCTTGGTATCAAGCTCGCTGATGTGCACCAATCCTTCTTTGCCGGGTAGAATCTCTACAAAGGCGCCAAATTTCATCAGGCGGGTAACCTTGCCGGTGTATATTTTGCCCACCTCTACATCTTCGGTCAGGTATTTGACCATGGCTAAAGCCCGTTCCGCACTGTCCAAATCCACGCTGGCGATAAACACCGACCCATCGTCCTCCACATCCATGGTCACGCCCGTCTCCTCAATGATCTTGCGGATGGTCTTGCCTCCCGGTCCGATGATGTCACGAATCTTGTCGGGATGGATGTGATGGATAAGGATGCGCGGCGCAAAGGGCGAAAGCTCGGCACGGGGCGCAGCGATAACTTCATCCATTTGATTCAGGATGAAGAGCCTACCCTCTTTTGCCTGAGCGAATGCCTTGCGCATCAGGTCTATGCCTATGCCGTGCACCTTGAGGTCCATTTGCAGCGCGGTGACGCCCTGTCGCGTTCCCGCGACTTTGAGGTCCATATCACCCAGGTGATCCTCGGTGCCGTTGATGTCGGAGAGGATGGCTACCTTGCCCTCCTCCGTCACCATGCCCATGGCGATGCCTGCCACTGCCTTGCCAATCGGCACACCGGCATCCATCAGGCTGAGCGATGCACCGCATACAGTTGCCATGGAGGAACTGCCGTTGGATTCCAGAATATCCGATACGATGCGGATGGTGTAGGGGAAATCGGTGTCGGCTGGTATTACCGCCGAGAGCGCCCGTTCCGCCAACAGCCCGTGCCCAATCTCACGCCGACTAACGCCGCGGATGGGTCGCACTTCACCCACGCTGAAGGGCGGGAAGTTATAGTGCAGCATGAAGGTCTTCTTGGATTCGCCTTCCAGGTCTTCCACGATCTGCTCATCCGATTTGGTGCCCAAGGTGGCTGCTACCAGCGCCTGCGTTTGCCCCCGGGTGAACAGCGCCGAACCATGCGCGCGGGGCAATACCCCTATCTGGATGGAGATTTCGCGGATTTGATCGTATTTACGACCGTCGTTGCGCACACCTTCGTGCAGGATCATGTTGCGCAGCTTCTGGCGCTCCAACTCGTGGAAATACTCCTTTGCCAGGGCATGCTGCTCCGGCTCTATGGTTACATCGTAGATGCTGGAGATCTCATCCCAGAGGAGGGCGATGGCATCGTTGCGCTCCTCCTTATCGGCGATGTGCAGTGCCTGCTCGGCGCGGTCGCCCAGGCGGTTCTCCACCTCAGACCAGATAGCTTCGTCCCGGGCTGGATGGTTAATATCTATCTTGGGTTTTCCAACCTCAACCACGAGTTCGTTGATGGCAGCGCAAATCTTCTTGATCGCGGTAAATGCCATCTCTACACATGCCAGAATCTCATCATCGCTGGATTCCTTGCAAGCGCCCTCAATCATGGTAACGGCATCGGCGGTTCCGGCGACCACGATGTCTATGGTGGTCTCTTCCAGCTGGGCAAAGGTTGGATTAACCACGGGAATGCCGTTGACGAGCCCCATGCGCACTGCGCCTATGGGACCCTGGAACGGCACCTCCGAAATCGCCAAAGCGGCGCTGGATGCAATGATACCGGGTATGTCGGTATCATTGGCACCATCAGAAGAGAGGGCATAGGTGTTGACTTGAACCTCGTTGGTCAAGCCTTTGGGGAGAAGCGGCCGGACGGGACGGTCAATCAGGCGGGAGGTGATGATCTCCTTTTCGTTGGGACGACCCTCGCGCTTGAAGAACCCGCCCGGGATGCGCCCGGCAGCATAGAGACGCTCGCGATATTCCACCGAAAAGGGGACAAAATCGCGCGCCGGTACCGCCACCGGCGAAATGCATGCCGCAGCCATGCAGATAGAATCGCCGATGCGGCAGGTTGCCGAACCACCGGCTTGTTTGGCTAGAAGCCCGGTTTCCAATGTTATGGTGGAACCGTCTAGCTCAATCACTTTCGTGTGAATCATAAAACTCCTACTTTCTTAGTAAACCAGCCACCACTATGGTGGCAAAAATACTTTTTCACCATTTTAAATTAACAGTGAAGTGTAATCAAACGGGATTATCGTGATTAACAGATGGAAAAAACCGCCACAGGTTAGCGGCGGATTCCCAGCGTAGAGATTAAAGTCCGATATCTTGCCAAATCCTTTTTGTAGAGGTAGTCCAAAAGCCGGCGGCGTTTGCCAACCAGGATCAAAAGCCCTCGGCGGGAGTGATGATCCTGCTTGTGCTTTTGTAAGTGATCATTCAGATAGTTGATTCGCTTGGTGAAGATTGCCACCTGCACCTCGGGTGAACCGGTATCTCCATCGTGCTTCTGGTAGTTTTGGATCAGCTCAACCTTGTCATCTTTTGCCAGCATCCAAACCACCTCCCTTCTTTATTAATGGGGGATTCTAGCACAGGTTTTTTCCAATAGCAAACAAAATAATCAAAAAAAGTGGTAGGAGCAATAACATGCTGACCCACCCTAAACAGCAAGGTAAAGATAACCAGAGAATAAACAACTGTGGGCAGATGGATATATATAATAGTGCATAAAAATCTGTCATTGCGAGCCTCCGCAGGAGGCGTGGCAATCTCCAAACTGGAACCTGAGGAACATTGGAGATTG
>Ga0315280_10004326_pt1 | contig 21073 bp, 21 predicted proteins | sample YL17G06_40_MG_FD_203697 | JGI IMG/M metagenome (GOLD analysis project Ga0315280, IMG submission 203697) | Sediment microbial communities from Yellowstone Lake, YNP, Wyoming, USA - YL17G06_40 | ecosystem: Environmental > Aquatic > Freshwater > Lake > Sediment | place: USA: Wyoming | collected...
GGACAGGTGTCTGATAAGTCCCTTGCGTCAGACGCAGTTTTCAGCACTTAAGGCCCTGGCAGGCAGCACGGACCGACACCGCCAATGCCGAAATCGCGCTCCGAGGGCTTGCCACGGGGGGAGCGGTCGGGTGTACATTAGCGGCAGTCCAAGATGGAAATCCAGGTTAAGGTGAAACGGGAATGGCCAAGGTACAGGTGCGGTACACGGATTACTTTGCCCAGACGATCCAGCGCATGCGGGAAGACGGATTGTTGCTGGTCACCCTGGGCGCGGACGGCAAAGCCAACGTCATGACGATTGGCTGGGGAACGATGGGCTCGATTTGGGCGCGGCCGGTTTTCCTCGTGCTCGTGAGGCCCTCGCGCCACACCTACAGCCGGCTGGAGCAGGTCGGCGATTTCACCGTCAATGTGCCTCCTCGGGAACTGGCCGAGGCGGTGAACCATTGCGGGACGGTTTCAGGGAGAGATCACGACAAGCTTTACGAGATGCACTTGACGCCGATTCCCAGCCGCGAGGTGCGACCCCCCGTTATCAAGGAATGCGTCGTGCACTACGAGTGCCGGACGCTGCATCGTAACGACGTGGCGCCCGACGCGCTGGCGCAGGCGGTGCGCGAGGAGTTCTACCCCAGCGGCGATTTCCACCGCATCTACTTTGGCGAGATCGTCGCGGCCTACGCCGACGAGGACGCCGCCCAACGCTTGAGGATGTAGCGCAGGGTTCGCCGTTCAACCCTGCGGCTTCTCCAGAGGCGGGAGTTAGCAGTATGTGGCGCTCCCGCTTTCTGCAGTTGCGGCTTTTCCCGATTTGTCTTGGCGGCGTTGCGGCCATCCGCCGAGGCCGCGAAAAGACCTTGAAGACCCGCAGGTGTCGCCGCGGCGACGACCTGCGCTACGTGCTTTTGCTCGCGCAAAGCACAATCACAGGGATAGAATTAGAGACCAATGCCGACGGTTCTCAGAGTGCGTTCCTATCGGTTTTTCTTCGTTTCCTCAGAGCGAGCCGCCGCACATCCACGTGCGACGCGAGAACAGGGTGGCGAAATTCTGGCTTGAACCCGTGGCGCTTGAACGCGCCGGGGGCTTCAGCCGGGCGGAACTGAATGTAATTCTGAAGCTCGTTGATGAGCATCGGGAGCGACTGCTGATACTCCCTTCGGGTTTGTCATGCTGAGCGCAGCGAAGCATCGCGGCATTATTTTTCGCACTGATTGGGCTGTCAAATGCGGGGATTCTTCGCTTCGCTCAGAATGACACACGGTCGGGTTATCCTTTACAAGTGACGGACAGTACGCATTAGGAGTTGGTATGAGTTCTTTGGCCGTTGAAGTCCGGGAGCCACGGGGTAAGACGGTAAAGGTGCGCGACGAAGCGTTAACCGTTGATCTGGTGGATGGCCGGACCATTATGGTGCCTCTGGCCTGGTTCCCCCGCCTTTGGCACGGGACTCCGCAGGAGCGCAGTCATTTCGAAATCTTCGGAGACGGCGCCTATATCCACTGGCCCGATTTGGACGAAGATCTGACCGTCGTGGGCCTGTTGGAGGGGCAGCGCTCGGGAGAGAGCCCTCAATCTCTAAAGAAATGGCTGGACTCTCGAAAGACGAGGCGTAAGAGGCACGGGTGACGCGAGATCGTCGCTGCCTACGCCGACGAAGGCCGCCGCCCAACGCCTGCGCGCTTTCCAGAAGAGCCGCAGACCTCAAAGGTGAGGTCTGCGCTATCGGCGCGCCAGCTCCATGCGCTTGTTAGGTGATTCAGCCTACCTCACGAACGGTGTCGTGTGCCCCGCCACTTGAGCGAGAAAGTAGATGAAGGCCATCACACCGTCGGTGTCTGGTTTATTGTTGTCGTCAAGGAGCCGAGTCATAGCCGGTTCGGCTCTCCTCTCCTGCAACCAGTTCGGTGTACACTCGCAGTCTAGTAGCGGCGCCGAATGGCTCACCACGACGCCCAATAAGTGGCCGGTTGGCACGCGCTCACGGCGCTCCTGTAACTGCCGCAACAGTTGGTCCTTGCAGGAGAGCGTACGTTTCACTTCAATCACCGCGCGAACCGCAGCGAGCGGAACCAACGCGAACTCTCCACACTCGAAGAGACCTGGCAATACGGACGGGTCCCACACGATGAGGTCGCATTGCGGAACACTGCGTAAGTCATAAATCTTGTCCATCGGATTAATCACCGCTCCCGTGGATACGCGGAATTTGTTGCCAAGCATCATCCTTGCAGTGGAGCGGATCCAAGCCTCGGCGTACGAGCCGGTGACGCTCGGGTTCGTGACGAACCGTGAGACGAGGCCGTTGCTCTGCAACGGTTGAGCAAACGCCTCGGCATACGAGTCCCAGTACCCTTTCCACACCCCGAGCATATCGCTCATTTTGGAACACTCCTAACTCTTGTTCACGCTGACCCGCATAATCTCCCTGGCCCGGAGGAGGTAGCTGGGCAGCGCAGCCTTGGTCTTGAAGGCTGCGGTTTCTCCTGAGGCGGGCGTTGAGAGCTTCACCGCTTCCCCCAAATAGATCAATTCATCACGACTCAGCGCCCGCCTCCCCCTTGGCATTCTGGTGGGCGAGCCGCCTCTTGAGCCGCGCCTCCCGCTTCAGGAAGGCGGTCCAGCTATTGGTCGGTTGCGGAGACTCCTGGGCCATCGCGCGGTATTGCGCGATTTCCGCCAAGGCCTCCTCCAGGCGTCCGCTTCGCTCAAGGACCAGGGTGAGGCGGTCATAGGCAAGATGCAAATAAGCCCAAGCAGGCTCGACGGAGTACTTCTGGGCGACGGCCTTGTAGAGTTGAATGCTCTCTCGATAGAGTGTGAGAGCTTCCTCACGGTCCCCTTTTTTTTTCGCGCCCGAGACCCTGTCCCAATTTCTGCGACGCGGCATGCTCAAGGTCTGACCTCTCCCTTTCGAGCTGTCGCGCCGCCGCTTGGGCCTTGAAATAAGCGACTGCTCGTGGGTCCGTGCTGATTCCGCCGAAGCGCCTCAGGACCTCAGCGAATTCCACTGCTGGCTGACTCCCCACCGCGCGCTTGCTCCCGTCAGGCTCATACGAGAAATAAGCGCCTTCGTCAGCGTAAATGCCAATGATGCCGCACCAGCAGATCGCATTTTTGCAGCCCTTTATGGGCATCCTGTATTCGAGGAACTTCTCGCGCGTGAAACACACTCCGTTCATTTCCCTGCATGCGTCGCAAGCGTCCTCGAAGGAATGGATTCTGTAATACGCGATGGCCGGTGAGTTTTCGAACTCTGGGTCGTATCCCCCTTCCTCAAGGTAGAAAGGCCGGGGGAAGCTCTGGTCGCAGCCAAGGCAGGCGATTCGTGCGTCAGTGGCCAGCGCCCCGCACTTCCCGCAGACAACAGGCTTGCCGCCCTGCGCGCTTGCCCTGGGCAGATCAAAGCCGGGAAGGCCAGCAAGCGTGGCGTTGCACTTCAAGCAGGCGAGTCGAACGGGGAATCCCTTCCGCCCACATTTGGTGCAATACATCTACGAACCTCGTCTTCGACAAACCCGCATGCCGCAACCTAAAGACCTAGTGGCCTTGCCTTAAACGCGCAACGACCCGGACCATGATTTTGACCGATACAACGGACTCCGGTCAATGTCGGTTATACTGTCGGTCCCCCATCAGCAATTCAGAAATCATGTCAGTCCATCGCCAGCGCGAATCAGGCTCAGCAGCCGCCCACCTGAAGACATGGGTCCACGGTCCGCACCTTGCTAGTCCGTGCCCTGCCGGCCTATCTCAACCATCATCAGGTGCAGGGGAATCGCCTTACAAACGGTGATCTCGCCACCCGGCAACATGTGGTACAGTTTGTCCGGTGACCCGCGGAGCGTCTTTTGTCCAGACTGGGCCTCATCTTTGCAATTGGGGCAGACCCTTATGATTGCCTCTCCCAAAACTTCCAGCTTGGCTTGTTTCTCTTCAGAAGTCATAACCACCTCTGCCATCACTGTACCGCTTTCGCCGCCCCGCGCAAAGCGTAACTCTGCGCACTGCCAATCCAGCAAGTAGCGCCCGCCGCGGCGGGTTCTTGAAGGCTGCGGCTTTTCGGCGTTCAAATCCTGGTGCCGTCTCACAGAAATTCTTCAACGAAGTCAGCGCTCCGGGGCGGGCGACAGAATCTAGCCCACGGCGGCGGAGTTTGGGGGAAAGCGTCAGGGTACGCCTTCAGGCGTGCCGAGTAGACGCTACCCCTGTCCCCGGCTTTAGCCGCTTGCCGTGACGCTCACGCTGCCGTAAACTAGGCGACATGAGCGAGATCATCTTTGAAGTGACACAAGAGGCCGATGGTGGCTACGTGGCGGAGTGCCTGACAGAAGCCATCATCACTCAGGCCGATACGTGGCCGGAAGTCCGAAAGAGCGTTCAAGAGGCGGTCGCTGCCTACTTCTTCGACCAGCCACAGAAACCCTCCGCGATTCGACTCCACCTTGTGCGCGATGAAGTCGTGACGCTCCCATGAAGATTCCGCGTGATTTGAGCGGGAATGATCTGTTAGGGTCCTGTGCCGTGACTGGAATTATCGGGTCGTCCACCAGGAAGGAAGCCACATCGTTCTTGAGACCGAGGAGCCGTCACATCAGCGCCTTGCTGTTCCGACACACCCATCTCTCCGCGTCGGCACGCTGAATGCCATCTTGCGCGCCGTGGCCTCGCATAAAGGAAAACGAAAAGAGGATGTGTTGAAATCGCTCCGAACGCTCGCTGGCGCAGAGCCTTGGCTCTGCGCTTGGCGAGCAATAATCCGCCCGCCGCTGAGTATCCGGGATTATTGTCCCGGTGATTCCGTTTTTCCAGCCGCTTGGTCTCCGCCCACAGGCGCAGAGTGGACGCTCTGCGCCCGGCGTGGCGGGCGACAGAATCAAGCCCACGGCGGCGGAGTTTGTGTGAAAACTCGGATGGTGGGTCAGTAGCGGGTCGCCGCGGCGACTCTCCAGCGGCGATAACGCCGGTGAGGACACCGCTGCTACAGCAGAGGCTTTCAGACACACTCGTCAGCCGCGGGTTGGCGAACCCTCCCTTTCCCCCTTGCCCCTCTCCCGCCCGTGCGCACATCGCATAGGGCGCGATGTTTGCGTGACCCGCGGGAAGCGCGGATAGGTCTGCCTTCCGCCTGCCTCCTTTTCCCGCTCTCAACCCTGGGGGAGATCGTCGCCGCCTACGCCGACGAGGATGCAGCCCAACGCTTGCGCGCCCAAGGCGCGCCCGCCGCTGCGGCTTCCTCTGCCTGAGCCCGCTTCTCGAGCAACAAGAGACCGATCAGTTCTCCTGCCGCTCTCTTAGCGCGCTTAGAAGCGCAAAAGGTAAGAGAACTTGACAAAAAACTGCTTGGCGTCGTTGATGAAGCGGCCGGTCCGGACGATCTGGCTGCCCTCCGGCGTCGGGATGAGGTCGATATTCTGCAGGTTTCCGTTGTAGCCGACATATAACGCCGTCCAGGGGTTGAGGAGATAGGTGAAGAGGAAGTCGGCGTTGAAGTTCTTGGTGGTTTCGAGGCGAGTGCGTGCCGGATTGGCGAGGATCGCGTTGTACTGGAGGATGACGCGCAAGGAAAGCTCCCGGTTGAACTGCCAACCCCACTTGGAACGGATAATGTGATTGTTGAAGATGTCCCCGCCTTGCCCGCGGTCAGTGAGTCGCTCCAGGAAATAGGCGTTATCGATGCTCAATGGCTTGAGCGGCCGGAAGGTGAAGCTCACTTTACCGCGTGTCAGGTTAGCCAGCGCGGGCTCCTGGCCTGCGGGAGGAACGACGTTGATGAGCGCGCCGCGAGAATACTCGCCCTTGAATGTGATCTTGGGATGGTAGCTGGTCTCGAAGTAGACGCCTTGGCGGTGGTGAGAGAAGGTGCGGTTTTCCGTCAGCCCTGCAAAATCTTTGGGCCGTAGCAGCTCGCGGTCGGCGACGTAGAACAATTCGAGCATCGTCGCGCCCGTCACCTCCCAAGTCATGCTGTAGTCGTGGTACATGTCCAGGCGAGTGCCCTGGTGGTCCCAGATCGGGTTCACAAAAACGTTCGGCCCCCAGGAGATCAGATACTTTCCTTCGGGACGGAAGCGGTAGCTCGCAAACTGGCCGACGCTGCGGATGTCGGTCCGCAAGGAGGGCCGGAGAATATCGCGGCCCCCTTGGATGGGTCTTTCCACCGAACCTTCCGCGAGAAAACCCGTCTGGGTGAGGAAACCCGGGCTGCGATCGTTGAAGTCGAGGTCATAGTAGAACTGCCGGCCGTCGCGCCGGAGCCTGACCTTGTACGCGGGACCGGCCAGCTCACTGCCGTCCGGCAGCCGGGTTGAACTGGCCACTGCTTGCCCGCTTGCCAGCCAGTTCCGGGTCAACTTGAAACGGCCGTCCAGGCTGCCCACGCGGTTGAAGGTGCCGTTGAGTTCCCGATCCGTGAACATCAGCCCTACGCTGGATTGCCGGAAGATGTCGCGGCTGATGCGGACGATGCCAAATCCCGCGCGTTGGCCGTGCAGGGGGTCGCCCGCGGGGACGCTCTTGCCTGGGGACTCGTCGTCGGCGAGTAAAGCTCCGATGGCGTACGGGCCCTTCTTGCCCGTCAAACGAATGCCGAATTGCGGGTCAGCAATCCTCCGGGTGAAGAAGAGGTTGATGGGTGTCTCAAAGAAGCCGGGGTTCTCCAGGAAGAACGGGCGTTTTTCCGGAAAGAAAGTCTCGAAGCGCCGGTTGATAGTCACCTGCGGCTCGTCCGATTCCACCTGGCTGAAATCGGGATTCAAGGCCACGTCCAGCGCGAAGCTGTCTTTCAAGACGAACTTGCCATCCAGGCCGGCGTCGGGCTCGGCACGGTCACTCACAAAGCGGGGCTGGATCGGATCTCGGGCATCCAGGGCGCGGAACGAACGAAGGAAACAGTAGGGGATCAACTGCACGTTGCGCCCGGGGGAAATGTTCTCCAGGCCCTTGAGGATCGCTCCCTGATTCAGGCGGCCTTCAATGCGCGTGGAGACCCACGGCCAGGTGGCCGATTCATTCACCCGTGGGATCCAGCGGATGAGCACAATTCCCCAGCTTTGCTCGCGTGTGGAAGGGAAACGCAAGCTCTTGAAGGGAATGGCCATCCACACGACAAAGCCCTGCGGCGTGAGTTTGCCGCGCGACTGCCAGACGGTATCAAAAGAACGGTCGTATTGCTGGACCAGGCCTTCGTTCCAGAGCCCGTCCATCTGAATGCCGAAAGGATTCACGGTGAAGACGAAGGCGCGACGCTGGTCGTGGAAGGTGTCGAGGAACAAATCGACCTTCTCATCCCCGTAGATATTGTCGCGCGGCGTCATGTGAGCCCGGATCTTCTGCGGCTCAGAGTCGAAGGCCACGAAGATACAGTAGAGGTGCAGGTCGTCATAAGCCAGATAGACGTCAGTACGTTGCGAGGAGGGTGCACCGTCGCTGGGCAGCCGCTGGATGAAGCTGTCCGCTTTGGCCAGCCGGCCCTCCCACGCGCGGCTGGGCTTCATCTCCAGGAAGTCCTCGAGCGCTGGCGCCCGGTCCACCCGGGGGATAACCAACACAGGACGCGACGCGATGAGATCGGATGCCGCACAGACAGACGCCGTGATCAGTATCCATACGAGCATCAGGAGGGCGGTGTAGCGGTGAGCTGTGAGCATGGGAGGGGGCAGAGTTTCGCGAGGGCCTGATTGAGCCGGAATTTCCGATTTCAACTTGATCTCGCGCCAGAATCGTACGCGAGCCGCCCTCTCGTTTCAAGCTCAGATCGCAATGGCGGGGCTTGGGCGGTATCCGGTTCGCGGGTCGCGCATACATCGCGCCTTTTGTGATGTGTGCGATCAAGGAAGACGATCCATCGCCAGCAGGGAAGCGCGTAACCACGGCACGCCCTTTGTGCGGTGGGCTAGTATTGTTTTCCCATAAAGAACTCGTAGCGCAAGTCCCGCTCTATGGACTTGCGGCTCTTCCATATCTTTTAAGAACATCTTGAAAAGCCGCAGGATTAGAGAGCGAATCCTGCGCTACAAACCTGGGGTGAAGCGCCACCTCGCCTTCGTTTTCCTTCCTTTCTTCTGACTTCTGCCTTCTGATTCCCCAGGGCCGGATGCCGTGATTCGCTACTGGAAGATTCAACTTCCGGCCGCCGCCGAGGACACGCCCTTGTAACACATCCCGATGGGTCGGGATGCGGGTTTTCAAGAAGTCTTTGGTAGCGCAACTCCCGCTCTCTGGAGTTGCGGCATTTCCAGATCTTTTGTTCCTGGAGACACAAGGGCGTTCCGGCTATCGTGTGTGGGGTGAAAGGATATTGAAGGGCCGCAGGTCTGAAAGCGAGACCTGCGCTACACGGGCTTCCGGCCGCTTCCGCGGTCGCCGACATCAAAAAGCGATGTGCCACCCGCCGTGCTATACTCCCCGGTGAATGCTCTCATGTGTCAAAAACTAACGCTCATGTTTCTCGTCATGTGCATTGGATTAGACGTTGCCTCGTCTAGGGAGAGACATATCCCGTCGCTCCAGGAGGACCTTAGACGTGTAGCTGCGTCAACGCAAGGAGCGGTGGTAGCCATAATGGCGTGGCCGAAGAATTTCCCAGATGAGATTGGAGGTGTTACTGGCTCGGCCTTTTTCATCAACGAAGAGGGCTATTTCTTGATGGCGGCTCATGTTCTTAGCGGCTTTCCCGCGGAAAGAGGGACGCTTACAGTAGTGCTTATTCAAAAGACAGTAGGCGGCCAGATCGGCGTGCATTTTGAAGTTGTGGAGAAAGATACAGCACGTGATATAGCGCTATGTCGCGCCATAGGATTCCAAGACTACTGGAAAAGGCGTGATCCTAATCTGCCTGATAACCCGGGATTCTACTTGGGCACGTTGAAGCTAAAGACAGAAAAACCGCCAGTTGGGACGATAATTGCACTTGCTGGTTTTCCGCTTGGTTCATGGAACCCAACGTTTCAGGTAGGTATCCTATCGGCGACGGAGACCATCAATCCAAACTTGCCGGGCGTTCCCGCTGGGCGAGGCCCCCTTCTTCAAATTGGAGTCACGGCAAACAAGGGAAACAGCGGCAGCCCTGTGATCGACGTCGAGTCGGGAAAAGTCATCGGGATAATCATCCAGGAAATCCCCGCACCACTTCTGTTGAATGCTCCAAACCTGCCTTTCGCCCAAAACTCGGGTGTTGCTCTAGCCGTTCCGCCTGAATGGGCCGTCCAGCTAGTCAAGAAACACAACGTAACCCTTCCCGAATGATAATTGCGGGTGGCGGCCTGTCCCGATCTATCGGGAAGACATCGCTCCTTGACGATTGCGAATGTTCGTGTGTCCATGTCGTAGCCACGGCATGATCTTTATGCCGTGGGCTTTTCCTGCATTGCCGGCGGTTCTACACCTGGAATCCGCTTGGCTGATCGGTGCCCGCGGCGACCGATCAGTCGATGCTCGCTCTAGATCGGATGCCGCCGGGTGGCGCAGACATGCCGTTCTTCAGCATGTCTGCGGTTTCCCCCAAGCGGGGTTTGGTGGATTCCCCGGATAAATGGCAGTGGTCGAGCTTCAGGTTCTACTACCTTCAGGATGCGTCGGTGTTGGCGATGGATCGCTCGCTGTAACCTCAGGCGCTACGCATCGTGTGATTTCTAACAAGTCCCTTCGGGAAATCGCAGACACCCATAACTACCGCGTGTCTGCGCCACCCGCCCTCGTCATGGTGTGTTCAACACAGTGGGGCAGGGCAAGCCTTGCTCCTACACTGGCCTTTGCACTTGTACGTACTTCTCCGCCTTTGCCCCGCAAATCGGACAGGAGTCGGGTGCCTTGCCCAGTTCAATGTGACCGCAGACGGGGCACAGGTAGAAGTTGACCTCGGCCAGATCCTTGCCCTGCGCCACGGCTTCGAGTGCCATCTGATAGAGCTTTGCGTGGACGGCCTCGGCCTTCACCGCATAGGCGAACATCCGCTTGGCACGATGGTCATCCGCTATCGCCTGCCGGAGCATCGGTGGATACATTTCGGTGTACTCATAGGTCTCCCCCGCGACCGCGGCGCGCAGATTGTCCGCGGTCGATCCGACGCCTTCCAGGGCATTCAGGTGGCCCATAGCGTGGATGGTCTCCGCTTCGGCCGCGGTTCGGAACAGGCGAGCCACATTGATGAAACCCTCCTGCTCTGCCTTCTTTGCATACGCCAGATATTTGCGGTTCGCCTGACTCTCACCCGCAAAGGCCTCTTTAAGATTGCTTTCAGTAGTAGGCATGCTATACCTCGCTAATTTATGTAACTCAGGATTTCCATATTTCAGTTCCAACTAGCCGCGAGTATAGACCAGACTGCCTCCCCTTGCACCGTTCCAGCGAGGTTGCTTATCCAAGCGGCTCCGGCGGCTGATCTCCTTTTGTGACGGTTTATAGGACGGTGCGGCCGATGGAAGGGGTTATCAGGTCGAGGAGGGTCTGGGCTGGCCATTCTTGGCGCGTCGGAGTTGGTGGTCGCGTTCGGCCAGCGCCACCTTGTACTGCTCCAGCAGGTCGAACTCCTCTGCGGAGGTCAGGACTTCCATCTGAAGCTTTTCCCACTCGCGCGGCACGCTACGCAGCACGGGCATCCGATGCCGCCGGCGATAGAACCAGTAGTAACCAAGGCAGACAAGTACCCAGGAGGGTCCGGCGATGCGGCCGATGGCGTGCGTGGCAATCACCGTGAAAAAGATCGTGCTGACGCCGAGCAGCCCCAGGAATCCCAGCAGCGGGATGTGGACCACTCGTTCGCCCTTTCTCCAGTTGATGTTCAAGGGCACCCTGTACGGCCGCGGGGTGTAGGGATCGAGGAAGCGCAGGCGGATGAGCGAAATAAACACCAGGATGTAGCCGAGGGTCGCTCCAAAGGCGTACATGTTGCCCAGGGTGTCGAGGAGCCTGGGGGTGAGGCCAGAAAGGAAGACGGCCAGAGCGCCGGCGGCGGAAAAGAAGACGATCGTGCGCACGGGCGTTCGATACTTGGGATGGACCACGTCGAACCACCGGCTGATGAGACTGAGCTGCGACATGGAAAACGTCAGGCGGGAAGCGCTCATGATGCCGGAGTTGGCGGAAATCGCCAGGATGGTCATGCCCAGGAAGGCGGCAAATGGCCCGGCGATGAATCCCAGGATGGGAATGTTGTGAGCGAGCAGTGCCACCGGGTCGTCCATGTGAATCTCAAACTCTTTCCACGGCAGCACACCCAGAGCCAGGTTGGAGAAAGCCACGGCAAAGATGAAGACGGTGAAAATCAAGGTGAGCGAAGTCCGCGGGATGATGGTGGCGGGGCGGCGCGTCTCCTGGGCGGCCTGCGAGATGGACTCCAGACCCACGAACGAAATGATGGCTAGCGAGAAACCGTAGGCGAACTGCCTCAGCGAAACCGTGTGCATGGCCTGCCGCCACTGGCTGGCCAGCAGTCCCGGCCGCCACGCCGCGCAGAAGCCAAAGATGATGATAGAGCTTTCCGTGATGATGTCGATGGCCCCCAGGATTTCGTTGAAGAGGGAAGACTCGCGAATACCGCGGATGTTCAGCCAGACCAGGAATCCGATGAGGAGCACAGCTTCGATCACATTGTAGGGCTTGTATAGAGAGAACAGCCCGAGGTTCCAAATGGGGCTGGGGATCTCATGGTGGAAAATGAAAGGGTAGAAGAAATTCAAATAGCCAGCGGACGCCACCGCAAAGAGCGCGATGTCAATTGTGTAGTCCAGCAGTAGCGCGGCCCCAGCCACATACCCCCAGAAATCGCCCAGGCCACGCAGCGCATAGTATTGACCCCCACCGGCCACGGGATACGCGGAAGCGAGCTCCGTGTAAGCCAAGCCGATCATGATGTAAACCAAGCCGGCGGCGGCAAAGGCCACGTTGGCAGCGCCCTGGGCGGCGGCGATCACGAGCCCCAGCGCCGTGTAGATGTCCGCGCCCACGTCGGCATAGCCCCACATGAAGGAGCCCCAAACCGAGACGTCACGGCGCAGTCCGGGTTCGCGGGGAGGTTGCTCGGGAGCGAGGGAAACGGGAATTGACCGGCTAGCCATGGTTCGGTGGCGGTCGAGGCCGCGTAATTACACCTTCTCCGTCTCGCAGCGAAAGGGGAAATTCTCCATAATGCTCACCGCTTCCTACCTTGTCAAGCGTTTGCGGCGCGTGGTTCTGGACTGTATGGTCAGTTTGGTGAGGGGATTAGAGCTCGTGCGGGTCTGGCATGTCAGGAACCAGCGATCTCTGGTACAGCCGAGTCGCTTACTGACTCCGAGTTTTTTGGGTTTTCTCTGGTTGCCATCGCTCAAGCTTGGGATGCTGCGCTAAGCAGAGGGAGTTCTTGGCAGGCGCTCCTTCTCGCGGCGAAGCAGGCGGTCTCGCGCTGCCAGGGCGACTTTGTATTGCTCAAGAAGGTCGAACTCTTCTGCCGAAGTGAGCACGCTCTTCTGCTCAGCCTCCCAATCGCGGGGGATACTTCGCCAGATGGGGAGCTTGTGGGTTCGGCGATACCACGCGTAATAGAGGAAGCAAAACAGAACCCAGAGGGGCCCTGCAATGCGCGCGATGCTATGGGTATAGAGCACCACCAACACCACGCTGGCAATCACGAACACTCCCACCACACCCAGGACAGGGAAGTGGACTTGCCCGCGTCTCGTCTCGACGGAGATGTTGAGGGGAAGTTGATAGGGCCGCGGCGTGTAAGGATCCACCAGGCGGAGGCGCACCAGCGAGATCATGACCACCGTGTAACCCAGGGTAGCGCCAAAGGCGTACATATTGGCCAGCGTGTCGATGGCATCTTCGGTGAGCGAGGCCAGAACCACCTGCAGGGCTCCAATGCCAGAGAAGATGAGGATGGTGCGGACTGGGGTGCGATAGCGCGGGTGAACGGTCTCGAACCAGCGGCTGATGATATGAAACCGGCTCATGGAGAAAGTGAGGCGGGAAGCGCTCATAACCCCCGAATTGGCAGAAATCAGCAGCACCAGGGCGGCGAGTGCGGCGGTGAATCCCTGCGCAAACTTGCCGATCCAAGGCAAGTGACTCGCAATCAGCGCCACGGACTTGCCTACGTTGCGTGGGTCCTGGAAGACCTCCCAGCGGACGACCCCCAGCGTCAGAGTGGAGAGCGCCACGGCAAAAAGGAAGACGGTGAAGATCAGTCCTAGAGACGTCCGCGGTACGATGGTGGCGGGGCGGCGCGTCTCCTGGGCAGCCTGCGAGATGGATTCCAGACCGACAAAAGAAATAATGGCCAGCGACGCACCGTAGAGAAAGCGCTTCGCGTCGAAGTTCTGCCACGCCGCACTCCACTGATTCGCAACCAGCTCGGGATGCCAGACGAAGAGTAGGCCCATAATGATGATGGCGCATTCGGTAACGATGATGATCACGCCGATGATCTCGTTGAGCAGGCTAGCCTCTCGCATGCCGCGCACGTTCAGCCAGACCAAAAGCGCAATTACGAGCAGGGTCTGAATCATCAGGCCGATGTGCACCTTCGGGAAAGGCCCAATCGCCATCGTCCATTCGGTGATGCGGGGAAAGAAATGATTCACGTAGGTGGAGCAGAAATAGGCGAAGAGCGCGATGTCGATGGTATAGTCCAGAAGCAGCGCTGAGCCTGATACTACGCTCCAGAAGTCGCCCAGCCCGCGCAGCGCGTAATACTGACCTCCGCCCGCCACCGGGTAGGCAGCGGCGAGTTCGGTGTACGCCAGCCCGATCAGCATATAGACCAAACCCGCCAGGGCAAAAGCCAGGGGCGCCGCGCCTTGAGTGATGGCAAATACCAGTCCCAGGGCTACGAATGAGTCGGCGCCGACATCAGCGAAGCCCCACATATAGGAGCCCCAAACCGTAACGTCACGGCGCAGTTCGACTTCGCGAGGAGGTTCTGCGGGCGCACTCGTGGCGGGAGTTGACTCGTTCGGCATCGTTCGCAGCGAGCGAAGCTGGCCTGCTTACTTCCTGTTAGCTCCGTCGGGGAAATGCAAAGCGTCCATGATGCGCCCCGCTGCTTGCTCTGTCAAGGCGTTGGTCCCCTCACATCCGCTAACCCTCAGCAATAGCAGCACTTCGATTGCTCGATGAATCCTCCGCCTGCCTCGTGAACTTAACGGGATCAAATCCGAAGGCTCCGGCCTGGGAGCGTCTAGCTCAAGCCGGGGCAACGCAGGGTGTTACTTGCCTTAGGCCGGAATGTAAACGAGGCCGTTCCATGGGCTTGACCGCCGAGGTCTAGAGGGGTTCTAATCCGTCATGTGCGATGGCCTGGAATTCCTTGCTGTCGCGCTTACTTTCTCTAGGCTTGGCCGTCTTAGGTAATTGAGAGGTTCGAGCCTGGACTGTGGCGGATGGCATCTGTTTGGAACTGGCCGGCAACGTACCTGAGCAACCATCGCGGCTGAGCGGGGTTGATGAGCTAGCCCTGGTCCGCCGGGCTCAAGAGGGTGATCGAGCTGCCTTCGACGCGCTCGTGCGGCTGTACGACCAGAATGTCCTCCGCTTGGCCCTACGACTGGTTCGCTCGCCGGAAGAGGCTCGGGATCTCTATCAGGAGGCTTTTTTGAAAGTGTACCGCTCGTTGCGCCACTTTCGCCTTGATGCCCGCTTCTCCACGTGGCTTTACAGGGTGGTGATGAATGTCTGCCTGGACTACCTTCGCCGGCAGAAAGCTCGCAAGGAAGTCCAGGCGCCCGAGACCGAGGAGGGCGAGCAGGAGTACTTTCAGACGGTGGCAGACGACCGGCCGGCGTTGGACCCCGAGCGTGCCGCGCACTCCAAGGAAATTGGTCGGCGCATCCAGAGTGCGCTCAGCCGCCTGAATACTCGGGAGCGCATGGTCTTTGAACTGAAGCACTACCAGGGGCTCAGGTTGCGGACGATCGGCGAGCTGTGCGGGACCACGGAGCAGACGGTAAAGAACTCCTTGTTCCGCGCCACTCAGAAACTGCGCCTGGAGTTGGGGGATCTTGTTTAGGGGAAGTATCGAGGAGAGACTGCCATGAACTGCCGCGAGTTCGAAGAGAGCTTGACGCTCTTTCTCTACGAAGAACTACCGGCTGAACGGCGGACGGCTTGTGAGGCGCACCTCGCCGGGTGCGGTGCGTGCCGTTCGGCGCTCGAGGAGCTCCGCCGCCTGCACGACGTGCTCGCCCAGCGTCCTCGCCGCGAGCCTTCGCCTGAGTTGATGGTGGAATGCCGGCAGGCGCTCGACGAGGCGCTGAACCGCGAACAGCTCGGCTGGCGCGGCCTCGTTCGCGAGTGGCTATCACCTCTGCGTTTCCATCCCATGCCGCGCGTCGCGATGGCGCTGACTCTCGTGGTCTTCGGCTTCGGATTGGGTTGGACGCTTGGTCCCCGCGCCGGGCGGGTCCCGTCTGGAACACCGGCCGTGACGCCTTCGTCGCTGGCGGGCGTGGATCTTGAGAACATGCGCATCAGCGGCATCAGCCGCGTCGCACCGGACCCGCGGACCGGTGAGGTGCGCATCACTATGGACGCGGAGCGCCGGGTGATACTCGAGGGGTCTTTGGACGATCCGCGCATCCAGCAGGTACTGGTTTACGCGGTGAAGAGCTACGACAACCCGGGCATCCGCCGCGACACCCTGGACGCCTTGCGGGCACGGAGTAGCAACCCGAAGGTACGGGGGGCGATGCTTTACGCCATGCGACACGATCCCAATGCGGGCGTGCGTCTGGAAGCCCTGGATGCGGTGCGCGGCCTGGAGTGGGATTCTGATCTGCGCCTGGCTTTCTTGGATGCGCTCGAGCACGACGCGAATCCCGGCGTACGGGTGGCTGCCGTTGACGTGCTGGCCACCCATGCGGATGAAACCGTGCTGCCTGTGCTCCAGCGTGTCGCGGCCAGCGACTCGAATCGCTACGTGCGCTTGAAGTGTGCGAGTGCGGTGAGGGAATTGGGCAGATAGGGAGTTGGGTAGATAGGGAAGGTTGATCGAACCATGAGAAAAGTTAAGGTTCTTCATCTAGTCGTCCTGATCGGGCTCGCCAGCCTGCCGCTCGCGGCCCTGGATCAGGTTTCCGTGAAGCGGGGAACTGCGGAGCGCCGTGGCCGCGGCTTCGAAGAGCGGTCCGAGCTCTCGGCGCCCGTGCGCGAAGGCGGGCGCTTGATTCTGCGCGCCGACCTCGGCTCAGTGGTGATTCGGCCCGGAGCCACTGACCGGTTCGATTGCCAGGTGGTCTTGCGGGCCTACACGGGGAGCGACGCCCAAGCCCGGCAGATTTTTGGGAATTTCCAACTGAGCGCCCGTACGCTTGAGGCGGGCGGCGTCTATGTGACTGGGCAGATGCAACGCGAACAGCGTGGCCGCACTTCGCTAGAGGTAGAGTTCGAGATCAACTTGCCCCAGCGGTTCAACCTGGATGTGCAGACGCAGGGAGGCGACATCACCATCGAGAGTGCCCTGCAGGGTGAGGCCCGCCTGACGACTGCGGGTGGAGACGTCCGCACGGCGGAGGTCAGCGGTCCGGTCAAGGTTGAGACCGCCGGGGGAAGCATCACGCTCGGCAAGGCAGGGAACGGGGTGGACGCGCGCACGGCTGGGGGAGATATTCATACGGGCGATGTTCAGGGGGACACCGTCCTTGAGACTAGCGGTGGACAGATTGTGACCGGGCAGATTGCCGGGAGCCTGCGGGCCCAGACGGCAGGTGGCGATGTGGTGATCGGGGGCGCGGCGGGTCGAGTGACGGCGGAAACCGCGGGCGGCCAAATCCAGATCGGGCCGACCGACGGGGTTGTCCGGGCTGAGACTTCGGGTGGCAGCATCCGCCTGCGGGGAGCACGCGGGAAAGTGCTGGTGGATACGGCGGGTGGCAGCATCGACCTGCTGGATGTGAAGGCCGCCGTGAATGCCTCAACTGCCATGGGCCGCATCCTGGCCCAGTTCGACGCCGACAAGAAGACCTTCAGTGCCTCGCAACTGAAGACCTCGATGGGGGATGTTTTCGTGTATCTCCCCGTAGGCCTGCCGCTGACCATCGACGCGGCCATTGATGCAGCTGCCGGCCACCGGATCGTTTCCGACTTCCCCCTCAATATCCAGGGCGACCAGGAAGCTCTCGTTCTGCGCACCATCCGCGGGCAAGGTGCCTTGAACGGTGGCGGAGAAATCCTGCACATTCGGACCGTGGCCGGGAACATCGAGATTCGAAAGCTCGACGCGCGTGCTTTGGAGGAACTCAAGAGCCGTGAGGCAAGCAGTTGGCAGCGCTGGCGGGAACGCTGGCTGGAAAGCGAACAGCGCCGGCTCGCGCGCGAGCAGCAACGCCTGGCGCGAGAAGTCCAACGGAAAGTGGGGGAACAACGGCAGCAGATTGAACGCGAGCAAGAACGCCGCGCACGAGAAATTCAACGGAAAGCGGAGGAACAACAGCGGCAGATGGAACGCGAGCAAGAACGCCGCGCACGAGAACGGCAGCAGGAAGAACAGGAACACAACCGGGATAGGGATTGAGAGCAGGAAACGCCAGGAGGAGACTCCCTTGAAGCCTATCATTCTGCTCTGGTCGGGACTCGGTTTTGCCGCCGCGCTGCTAGCCTCGCAGGTGTTCGAGCAGAGCTGGTCGGGGCGCTTTGCGCTGCCGCCGGGTGGGCGGCTGGTCGTTGAGAACGTGCAAGGCGATGTCTGGGTGGAGGGATGGGACCGCGCGGAAGTGGAGGTTGTGGTCGCCAAGACAGCGTGGGACTCGGGCGACCACCTGGACGATGTCCGGATCGCTGTGGAATTTGGCGATCAGTCTTTGATCCTGCGCACCCTCTATCCGGACGACCTCGATGAGCCCGTCCGCGTGGACTACCGGCTGCGCGTGCCTCGCCAAGTGCGTTTGGATGGCCTCAGCACGCTGGAGGGTGATATCAGCGTGCGAGAGGTAGAAGGCGCAGTGGACGCCCGCACTTTGCACGGGGATATTCGGCAATTGGACGTGACCGGTTCTGTGGTGGCGCGGACTCTCACCGGAAATGTCGCGGTCTCGCTCCGCGCTTTGCCCGAGGCCGCGGTTCCGCTGGTCCTGGATAGCGTCAACGGCAACTTGGATCTCGTACTGCCCCCGCGACCGAATGCCGACTTGGAACTGAGTACGGTGGCGGGGCGCATCGAAGGGAAGTACATCTTCGAGACGAGTGCGGTTCCGGGCGATACGGTGCGACGAAGCCGCGTGGGCCGGGGCGGTGTCCGGGTGTGCCTGCGGACTATCCGCGGCAACATTCGCGTCGCGGAGCGCGACGACAGCCTGTAGCAGGCTGTCGATAGTGACGAAAGTCTTGGCGGCACGTCGAATGAGCCAGGAACTGCTGGGATTGGAAGGAAAGTCGGGTAGTCGTGGAGTCTCCGAGGCGAAACTCGGAGAATTCATCGGACGGGGAGGAGAATCATGAACCGCAAGATAGTTGCTGGGTTGGTGCTGTCCGTTTTAATTTTGCTGGCGGGCGTGGGAGTGTATCGCAGCCAGGAGTTGCGCAAGCCTCCGGAGCCGCCTAATCCGCCGGACGAGCCGGCGATTTTCGTCAGGGGATCCGGCAGCCGCTTGGGTGTGACGTTGAAGGACGTGACGCCGGAGAAGGCTGGCGAGCTGAAGCTGGCCGCTGAATCCGGCGCGATTGTCACCGAGGTGGAAGAGAATAGCCCGGCGGCCAAGGCCGGGTTGGCGAAGAACGACGTGGTCCTGGGGTTTGCCGGCGAGCGTGTGCGGAGCGTGTCTCAACTGCGCCGGTTGGTGCGCGAGACGCCGCCGGGCCGCACGGTGGATCTCGAGATCAGCCGTGCCGGGCAGACCCGCAAGCTGAGTGTGAAACTGGAATCCGCCAAGGACCACTTCGGCTTCGCTTTTCGTACTCCGGAAATTCACATTCCTCCCATCGAACCGATTCCTCACATCGAAGTGCCAGACTTTGACTTCCGCTTCATTACCCGAGGACCCAGCCTGGGAATCTCCGGTGATGAGCTGACGTCGCAACTGGCGGAGTATTTCGGTGTGAAACAGGGCAAGGGCGTGCTGGTGCGCGAAGTAATGATGGGCAGTCCGGCCGAAAAGGCGGGGCTCAAGGCGGGCGACGTCATTGTCCAGGTCGATGGCAAGCCAGTGGCTTCCGTGGGGGAGCTTCGCCGTGCGCTTCCGCGCGATGCGTCCGATGAGAAGCGGAAGGTCAACCTCACCATCCTTCGCGATCGGCGCGAACAGACAATCGCGGTGGAACTCGAGCGGTTGACTCCGGGTGAACACCGGCGCATTACTGAAGGCGACTTCTTTGGGATTGACCCCGTGGCACTGGAGCGAGTGCAAGCGAGTGCCAAAGCACAGTTGGCCGAGGCTCACCACGCCGTCGAGCAGGTGCATCGGCAGGCCGCCGAGCAACAGCGCCGACTGCAAGGCGAGTGGCACCGCCAGTTGGAAGAGCAGATGAAGCAGCTTCGGGAGGAGCTCGGACGGGCGGAAGAGGTTCGAAAGTTGGCAGTCGATAACCAGGTGATTTGATTCTCCCGCTCAGGCGAGTGTCCGGGGCGGCCAGCGGCGCGTTGACCGCGGGGTTGCGAACAACCCAAACCTATTGCACCGAACGACTACCCGCGGCGGGGACGTCGCCAGGGAGGGTGCTGGTGGTGCGATGCACCATCAGCCAGCGGCCCTGACGACGCACAAAGATGTTCGTGACCTCGACCAGCGCGCTCGACAAGCCACCCTCGTAGGCGGAAGTGACGTCTTCGAGGCAAGAAACCCAGGCGGTGTCGCCTGACACGTGGACCAGCGGCCGGCCAACGGTCACTAGCATGCGCACGCTGGACCGGAAGATGTCCGCCCAGGCTTTTTGGATTTCCTCCCACCCTACGAGCAGCTCCCACCCGGGATGGAGGCACTTCACCCAATCCTCGTGCAGCCAAACCGCCTCCATCTGAGCCAGGTCAAGCGACCGCAAGGCGTCGTAGAAAGCCCTGTTAGCGGCCAGCACTTCCTGCTCGTCGCTTTGCAGAAGATGTTCCGTCGTCATAAGGCGGGCCTGCTGTCAAGCTACATTTCGGAGGCATGCCGCAGGTACTCGTGTGCACCTGGGTCGGCACGCACAAGCCTTCGAGACCTGCCTTGAGGGAGAGCAACCTCCTAGGCACGAGGCTCCAGATGCCTGAGAGCTCGTGGGAGTGATAATCCTACCAGGACGACCTTCAGGATATCCCCAACCAGGAAAGGATAAAAGCCCCAAAGCCACGCCTGAGAGAAAGGGAGATGGTAGAGGGCGTGAAGCCAGAGCACCCCGAAGGTCAGGATCACCACATCAGAGAGAACCAACCCGCCCGCCAGTTTCCAACTTGAGCGGCTAGCGCCTCGCTCAACCAGCCAGCCAAGTAGTGCAGCCGCCACCGGGAAGGTCCAGAGGTAACCGCCTGTCGGGCCGAGCAAATGGGCAAAGGAACTCGCACCTCCCGCGAAAACCGGCAATCCCGTCGCACCCGCAGCGAGGTAGAGGGCTTGACTCAAGAAAGCTCGACGGCATCCCAGCATCGCGCCGCTCAAGAGCACTGCAAACGTCTGCCCAGTGAGAGGGACAGGTGAGAAGGGGAGTGGGATGCGAATCTGAGCCAACAACGCCGTGAGCAAACTGAATCCGAGGACCCAGAGTAAATCTTTTGTGGCGCTGTGAACTTCCGAAAGCCGATCCACCAGCACATTTGAACTTGAGGGATACATTGAGCTCCTTGACGAGTTCGTAGTCTCTATGACTTGGCGCGATACCCGGCGAAGTCGCCAGGATTATAGCCTATGAGTTCGAATTGCGGCAGGAAAAATCCTCCGCGGAGAGCTCCTCGACGAACGCTGGTTAAAAGAGTTCCCGCTACCGGAAGGCCTGCCGTTAGGGAGAGCTGGCGATCAGACCGAGCGCATTTGCTTCTGGGTTCGTGGGGGCCACTGCGGACGGCTGTCAAGGCAAAGTAGAAAGTTCCTCTGGGGCGCTGAGGGAAGGAGCCCGTAGGGCGACTGGAGTTAGCGCCCCAAGCCGCCCGCTCATGGCCCCTCCAGGTTGGGTGGCCAGCGTCCACTTTCTTG
>Ga0315280_10004327_pt1 | contig 21072 bp, 14 predicted proteins | sample YL17G06_40_MG_FD_203697 | JGI IMG/M metagenome (GOLD analysis project Ga0315280, IMG submission 203697) | Sediment microbial communities from Yellowstone Lake, YNP, Wyoming, USA - YL17G06_40 | ecosystem: Environmental > Aquatic > Freshwater > Lake > Sediment | place: USA: Wyoming | collected...
TTGGACGAGTCGATATCATAACCGGCACACTCGGCAAAGCTCTCGGCGGCGCCAGCGGAGGTTACACCAGCGGAAGAAAAGAAATCATTGAGATTCTGCGCCAGCGCTCTCGTCCTTACCTTTTTTCAAACACGGTGGCACCCGCTATCGTTGCAGCGTCCCTGAAGGTTCTGGACATTCTGTTCTATTCTGCCGATTTGCGCGACAGGCTTATGGACAACACCCGCTATTTCAGGGAGCAAATTGCTAAACTAGGCTTATATGTTATCCCTGGCCAACATCCAATTGTGCCGATTATGCTGGGGGACGCAATCATAGCCCAACAAATGGCCGAAAAACTCTTGGAAAAAAGTGTTTACGTAATAGGATTTTCCTATCCTGTAGTTCCCAAAGGTGCTGCACGAATTCGCGTGCAGATATCAGCAGCTCACAGCAAGGATGACCTGCATTTCGCTATCGAGAAAATTGGCGAGGCCAAACAGGAACTGGGAATTTGACGCACCACCCACAACGGTGAAGCAACTATCCGCCAGGCGGAGCAGCCGCATCTTTAGGCTGGTCGCTGTAGTGATAGTCGCCGCACCGGATTGTAGTGATGGGCCGGCCATCAATAAGTGACAGTGACTGTTCAACTCGCGGTCCCTTAACGGCAAAACCGTTTTCAGGCAGCAGGTACTTCTTACCGGCCAATTCGGCGGCATACGGCTGCGGGCCGAAGTTCACAATCACTTCCGTACCATCAGAAAAACGCGTTCGCTGAACGGCCCTGTCAGCCGTCACGAACTCGTGACTTAGCATTTCGGTCCCTGCAATGGCCTCGTGGAGCTTGCAGGTGTTGCGGCAGGACCGCAGGAAAATTTCGCGGTGCGTGTGCCAGGAGCCCTCGCGGTTAGCCCACATCAAAGGTATTGTGCCGTAGAGGATATTGAACGCATCCTTTTTAGCGGTAACCTCCGGAGCGGCGGTCAGCAGAAAATCGCTGGCATCGCCCCAGTACCAGGTGGAAACGATGCAGTCGTGGAACACAAGTTCCCACAAAGGCACACGATATTCGTGGCCGATGCCCCACTTCGCGTACTCCTCCCAACTTCCATATTTGCTGCCCCAGGGACTGGTGAACTGCTCGTCTTTCGACTTTGGGCGAATCAGATGTCCAGCGGGCCAGGGATATAACCAGCCGCCGCTCATCATTCCTTCTATATAGTCTAAGTGAGGCACCGCCCACCAGAGACCGTGCTCGCCGCCAGTAACCAGTCCCAGCGAACGAACGTAACTCAATAGCTCCACGCCGCAGTTACGCTTTTCGCTGCGTGTCAACGGATGATTGGGGTCATAGCATTCATAGAGGTCCTCAGCAGTGGTGACATCAATAAATCTGCCGAGGTACGGACGACTGGCCAGCACTTTTGGAACCACAACCTTCGCACTCGGTACCCACAAGGCGGGACATCGCTTCATAAACTGCTGCTTTTTGTCAAAGGTCAGCCACGCCGTCATCCGCTGCCCATCAGCTTTAAGAACGACATTCTCAGGGATACGGTCGTGCTGCGAGTCAACCTCTTTGCCTGACTCAAGCGGCAGGACATCGGTGTAATTGTCATATTCACTGGTCAGATACCCAAGCTCGTTGACGGCTTTCATTTCATCCGGGGAGGACCGGCCGTGGATAATCATCTTATCGACCCCGGCTGCTTTGGCTTCCTGCGCGAACTTCAAACTCGCATCGCCCCAAACGTCAGCCGCCCCGAACAATCGGTTTATGTTGGGATTTTTCTTGAGCTTTTCAGCGAATGGTACAACAAGCCCTTGCTTTTGTGCATAGCTGCGGTAGCGCTTGGCGAGAGCAACATAGCTGCCAGCAGGGCAAAAATGATAAATCAACCGGCGAGCATAAGTTAAATTCCTCTTGCAAGGGGTCCATCCGACCCGCGGCAAAGATACCTCGCGCTCGGCTATCTTGACTTTCCGCATCTGGATATAAGTGTCGTCGGGCGTTTCTACGATAATCGCATAGCCATATCCTTTCTGAAGGTCGCACACGCCAACCCAGGGCATATCAAGCCGCGAAACCGAAAGCCAGCTACGAGGAAACGGATTAAGATCCAGAGGGTACAAATGACCGTCGCTGTAATCGGCAACGATTAACACAGCAGCCGGCGAATCAAGCACAAATGGCTCCAGAAATGGAATATTTTCTACATCCTGCTGGCGCTGCGCCATATCCGCCTCGACCAGTAAATCCGCAGCCGTCTCGGATAGACTCAGTGTCACCGTCAACGTATTGGGTTTTCCGGCACTGGTTCCAAAATCGCTCTCAAAAACCAGCCCAGACTGCGGGTCCGAGACCTTACGCACGTTGCGAAAAACCGGCCCAGATCTGCCCCCACCGGCGGGCGGCTGCTCCCACAAGTATTCTCCACCTTTTTCCAGAACGCTTATTCTTCCCGCGTTGGGGTCCACCATTACACGCAGTCGTGCGTTTTCCAGAACCCACTTGCCTTTCTGTTCAGCTACCTGCGTTTGGCCGCTGGCAATAGCCGAAAGACCGGTGACAAAAACACAAACAAGTAAAAGGTGGTAACGCAACCTTAAACACATAATCATAATCCTCCTTTCACTACGTTTCTTTTGGTGTTTCCTCCATCTTATATTTCCTCGTGCCTTTCTCTGCCATATCTATCTTCCAGATGTATTTTTGCGTTCTATACACGACTATGCACAGAACAGCAATCGTTATGATAAGAATATAGACCAAGATTTTCTCAATCCAACCAATGCCGAACCATATTATAAGGCAATTCAATATGATAAAGTATATCCGTATCTCCGTTGGCCCGGCCCCCAAATATGTTATCTTAAACTCGTTGGTGGCTCCAAAGGCCAAGTATGAGCTTACCATAAAACAACCGGAAACAGGTATCAAAAGATAAACGATTTGTCTGTTTAAGCCGTCAAGTAAAAATGAATAACCTATCAACACCGAACTCACAAACACAAAATCCAGAAAGTGGTCCATATAATAGCCCCATCTCGGGATGCCGGTGTCTCTATATCTGCCCAATGCACCATCGAAAGAATCAGTGAACCACTGCAAAAAAAGCATCAATGACGAACCCCACAACCAGTGATGATTATTTCTCGCCAGCCACCCGAAAATAATCAGGCCGATAGACCAAGGAATGGTCATCAACGTCAAATGATAACCCTCTATCCGTCGGGGAAAACGGTGTACATTGCTGTCGATAAGCTTGCGCTCATATCTGGCTAACAAGGACTTCATCGGGAGTTTTTTGTCTCCACCGAAAGCTTTATTTGCCATTTTCTTCCTCATCTGTCCATAAAGCATTAGGTATAGATCACGCATTCCCGCTGAAATTCTGCCACTCGACCATTCCTATCTTCTTCAGCGCGTAGCCAACCTCGCGGAGGTAATCGCCGTAGCAAACCTGTGCGTGGAATCCCTGCATCTCGGTAAGCAACTTGCGACAGTTACCATCGACCTCTATGTCCATCTGGGAGCGGCAAGCCGGATAAGAAGGCGAGTCAAGAACTTTCCCTCTGAATCCCTGCCACTTCGAGCATCTTAGATTGGGGATGACGACCGTAACAACCTGCCCTTTTGTATAGTGGACCTTGGTTGCGGCGCCATAGTCCGACTCGAAATGGGTCATAATCGTAGCCGGCTCGTAATCCCTGCCGTTCATTTTCCTGGGGGCAGCACAATGGGCCACCGTGAAGATGCCGTGGTGCGGAAAATGTGTGTTGCACACGAAGGTTGGCTTACCTGCAATCCAGCGCAACAGCACGCCGGGCAGCGTGTGCGTCAGGTCGGTGTGGCAGTACGCCGTATATCCTTCATCATTTGCCAGACTCAATACCAGACAAGGCGGCGTGTCGAGCATCTCAATCACTGACCTTCCCATACAGTTGGCGAAACCGAAGTTTGTTGCGCCCGATTCTCTCATCAGCTCCTTGCAAACCCTCAAGGCCAGAAACGAGTTGACCACGAACTTTCTGTCGGTCTGGAGGGTGACATTGGGCACAGCAAGCAACTCGTCTGTTTGCCGTTCCGCCTCCTTCATAATATCTTTGTCCGCCCGGGCCTTTTCTAATCGCTGAGCAAATTCCGCTTCGGAAATGATTTTGAAATCGTAATTCCAGACCTCCTTTGCATGAGGAGGCCCAAGTTTCTGGCCTGGTTCGCTGTAGGCCGCCAGCCCACCGATGGCAAGCATTTTCGTGCCTTTGGCATTCTTCAACCCATACAGCGCCCGCAATCGCCAGAGAACCTCGCCATAGTCATCGACCACGATGTCATCAACATCCATATTTGGCTCTTCGAAGGTGTCACCATTCCTCCGCAACAACCGCCAATGGGCGATTTCGTACCAGAGATAGTGATGCTCGGACTTGTGCCGCAAAAACATTATCTTCGGCATCCTGGCGGCAGCAAGCCTACATACCTGGTGGCCGCCCGCCGGATACATCATCAGCACGTCACAATCGGTGCCTGCCGCCTCGTCAGCTTTCTGGTCGCTATCTACCAGGGTCACAGGCAGAACCTCGATGGGAAACTCTGCTTTGGATGCCAGCTCTTCTAATTCGTTCTCAATTCTCCTAACTTCCTCGTTTACCTTCTCCTGGGTCTGGAGTCCACCATAACTTCGCCAACTGGTTTTTTCCTGCCATTTTTCAATCTGGTAGGTAAGAACCGGTTTTATTCGCAGCGGGGCACCAGACGGCAGGGCTGTCCCGGGAAAAACCGGTTTTGTCGAAACACCAGGACTTTGTGATGTTGTCACCAGAGTCACTCTGCCCAGTGCAGCAGTGCCGGCAAGGCCACCAAGGAACACCCGCCGGGTTACAGGCGTTGTGGACATTTTGGAATATCCGCCGCAGGAACAACAGTGCGCTTGGAATTCGAAACCGTGTTTATGTTCGCTATGTTGCATGGCTAAAGCCCTCCTATTTGGCTGATTCATAGCCTATGGCCGGCGCTGTGGCCGGGTCTTTTTGTTAGGAGTCGATGTAAAAGCCCTTCTTGCTTCTATCAATTGCACTATGTTACCAGTTGCCGAAAAGGGCCAATCTCGATGCTATGTCAGTTTGTCAATATTTTTCGCGACCTTTGTTACTGCCTCTATGATGTCATCCACATCCTTTTTTGAACCGAGGAAAACTATTTTGCTCTCCATCGAAAGCTTCTCTTTTCCACTGGACTTGATGTTGTCCATAACAGGGAATCGCAAAGATTGTCTATATTTCTCAAGCCGCTCTTTCGAGAACGCCGTCTGAAACCCACGCGAATTAAGGTGTTCTTCCAACATCCCTTCTTTATGACACCCATCACCATATCTTCTTTCTTCTCCCGACATAGGGATGCCCTCAGCCCGAACCGCCTCGGCGAACCTCGCTGCAGAAACATTGTTAAAGGATTTCCTGTCGTAATCCATCTCGAAGGTCACGTACGTGATTCTGGTTTTGTCGGAGTATCGCTTTCTGGGCTTAAGGCCGGAAATTTTTGAAAGCTCTTGCTCGACATATTTTCCATTTTCCTGGCGAATCTTATCTTGCTCAAGGAAACGCTTGAATTGCTCAGTAAGAATAGCCGCCTGGAACTCTGTCATCCGGTGGTTAGACCCGGGATAAGGATAACCCTTTTTAATTTTCTTAGGGTCTCGTCCATTGTTGACGAATGCAGCGCATCTTCTCATCAGTTCCTCATCGCTTCCCAATATGGCTCCACCTTCACCGGAAACCAGAGATTTCCACTCCTGAAAGCTGATACATCCCGTGACACCAAATGTGCCTACCTTCTGACCATTTACTTCGGCGAACACCGATTGGCACGCATCCTCAACCACAGGGATTTTGTGCTTATTGGCTATGGCCATAACTTTCTCTATATCCACTGGAAATCCAGCCAGATGGACCGGCAGAATTGCCTTTGTGTGTTCTGTTATAGCGTCCTCTATAAGGTCCGCATTTATCAAGCCGGTGTCCGGGTCAATATCAACAAATACGGGTAGCGCATGCAGGTTGCATATAATGTTGATGGTGGCGATAAATGTATTTGGTGTAGTAATAACTTCATCGCCTGCGCCTACACCGAGTACATGCAGCGAAGCGCCAAGAGCGGTTGTGCCTCCATTTGACAAAACGCAGTACGGCACGCCCATCGCCTCGGCAAACACCTTTTCAAAGTCGTAAACCGCATTACCTCTCAAGCAGCACCAGTTCCCGCTGTGAAGTGCTTTCAGCAGGGCCTTCTCTTCATTTTGGTCAAAGATAGGCCAGGTCGAAGGATACGGCTCAGTGCGTACAGCAGTGCCACCTTTAATTGCGAGAGTATCTGCCTTTTTGACAATGTCTGCATAGAGAGAACGTGCGCCGGCAGCGACTACTGCTGCACCAGCTAAACTTGCTGAAGTTTTCTTTATGAATGACCGACGTGTTAACGATGGCTTCATTGTAAAATACCTCCAATTTATAACTTCGGATAGAAGACGGAAAACAAAAACAAGCACACAATAATCTGTTTACTCTCAACTCAACGCAAAGAGTCTAATATTCAATGATAGGAACGACCGCTGCGGTTTACCAGGTTGCCAACCATAAATCAAAAATACCAAAAACATTTTCAAGTTCAAGCTTAAACTTTAATAGATATCCTGCCCTTATGAAGAATTCTTGAATTAATCACTCCTGGAGAATACCATAGGCTTTTGATCTGGCAGGTATCTAAAAAGAATATGGGGAAGTAATAACTATGAGAAGACATAACATTTTGAAAATAGTATTGTTGACCGTCGTCATTTTATTTAACAATATCTGCGCACTGGCCGGCCAAACATCGCTTAAAGGGGGGTGTGCAAAGATAGATATTACTCCGCCTGTAGGTGTCTGGCTTGCGGGCTATAGAGCGAGGGAAAAACCCAGCGATGGCATATCCGACCGGCTTTACGCAAAAGCGATGGTCCTCGATGATGGACAAAACAAAATAGCAATCGTCTCTGCCGATTTGTTGTGGGTTCCTCTGAAGATTACCACTGATGTCCGAAAGGCGGTAAAAGAAAGAATTGGGATTGCTGAAGAGAATGTTCTTATCTGCGCGACGCATACTCACTTCGGCCCTAAGATTGATAGGATTGCAAAGGATTGGCCTGATGCACCTGTCTCCGAAATCGACCAATCCTATATTCAAACCCTTAAGCAAAAGATCACCGATTCAATAATAGTTGCCGGTCAAAACATCAAGGAAGTAAAAGTGGGGGCGGTAAAAGGAGAAATTCCCGAGGTAGTTTATAATCGAAGAACGAAAAGAGCCGACGGCTCGGTAGCAATGACTTTTCGGCTTCCGCCTGCAGAGCCGAACCTGACTTTCGGTCCCATTGACCCGCGGGTTACTATATTAAAAGTTGAAGATACAAATGGTGTGCTTGTCGCAGCGCTCGTCAATTTTGCCTGTCACCCTGTATGTGGAGGTCCCGGCCGTGAAAAATTCTATTCTATATCCGCGGATTATCCCGGCCAGACCGCACAAGTCGTCGAACAGATGGAGGGAGGAATTTGTCTTTTTGCCCTCGGGACAGCCGGCAATATGAATCCGGTGATGGCAGACAGGAAAAATCCCCGTTCACAAATTGGCAGAGCTCTGGGCGGTGAGGTTTTGCGAAAAATTCAATTTGTTTCTACCTCGAGTGGGGTTACTTTACGGGCGATGAAAAAGTCGGTCACCCTCCCTATAAAAGAAAATCTTCCACCTAATAGAACAGTAGATGCGAACGAAACGAAGAAGACCTTAACAACAGAGATTCAAGTTTTAAGAATCGCAGATTTCTATATTTTGGGTCTGCCCAGCGAGGTGCTGGTTGAAATCGGTCTGGAGATTAAAAGCAAAGCTGGTATCGAAAATCTTTTTATTGTTTCTCTCAGCAACGATGCCTGCGGATATGTCTGCCCTCGGCAGGCCTACAAAGAGGGAGGATATGAACCCGGGGATGGAACTAATCTGGCCGAAGGTGCCGGCGAGACCATCGTAGAAGAAGCCCTACACATCTTAGAACAGATAAAGCACAGCAAGTAATGTAACCGCGCTACGATTTTTGCGATTTCGCGAGATTATCTTTGTTCTCATAGATTTTCAGTATAGCGTCCGCTATGTCATCCATATCTTGCCTGGTTCCAAGCAAAACCTTTCCATAAAAGCCGACTGTTTCCTGGCAAAGCCGGTCACTCTCAGGGCAGTCATTTTGCCGGCGGTATTTGTTCAGCATCTCCGTTGAATAAATTTTCTGGAAAGTCTTGGAATTTAGAGTCTCTTCGATTAAACCCTCTTTATTTATTGGCCTGCCTTCTATTACTCCTAATCCCGATGAGGCAGGAATTCCTTCAGCCGAGAGAGCAGAGAGAAATTTTTCTCGTGAAAGGCCATTAAAGCGCTCTTTTCGATACCTGAAACCATAATAGTAGTATGAAGTTCTTGTTGTTCCCTCGTAGTCCCTTCGAGGAACAATGCCGGGTATTTCTTTAATCCTCGATGTCAGATAGTCTGCATTTTCACAGCGCTTTTTAGTCTGTTCTTCAACGTGCTCCATCTGTGTGATTAACATAGAAGCCTGGTATTCCGCCATTCTGCATTTGGTTCCTAAGATGGGATGCCCTCCTCTATCTGCTGGCATAAATTTGCCCTTTGGTCTGCCAAAGTTATGAAAAGAATAGCATCTGTCCATCAGCCTCTCGTCATCTCCGCGAATTGCTCCACCCTCTCCACATGTCAGAACCTTAGCGTTTTGAAAACTGAAGCAGCCGAAGTCTCCAAATGTTCCGACCTTCTTATGCCTCCATTCTGCAAGGTGTGCCTGACAAGCGTCTTCTATTACCTTGAGGTTATGCTTTTTCGCAATAGCGCTAATTTTGTCCATATTGCAAACCCCACCAGTGATATGGACCGGGGATTTACGATTTTCGATTTCCAATCGTCAATTGACAATCGTCAATCGCCAATCAAAAAACGGGGGTCTATGTCCACGAAAATGGGGAGGGCATTTGCTAAAAGAACCGCATCCACCGTTGCAACAAATGTATAAGGCGTAGTAATTACCTCATCTCCTCCGCCAATTCCAAGTGCATACAGAGCAGTAATGAGCGCCTGAGTGCCATTCGTAGTGGCCAGACAGTATTTTGAGCCCATCAATTCGGCAAACTTTTTTTCAGTCGCTGAAACCATTTTATCTCTTGACCATACTGGGCCCCGCGACACAGGCACAATCAATTCCTCATCTATTTCGTCCCATACGGGCCAGGCAGCCGCCGAAGGCGGTTTTGCGTGGGCTTGGTTTTAACAGGCTGGCCGCGGTTGTGTAGTGCGTATTGCGTAGTGCGTATTGCGTAGTGCGTATTGCGTAGTTTTGTTTACGCCAAACGCATCACGCACGACGCACGACGAGTGATACCAGTTGTTGATGCAGTAGCCAAAAACTGTCGTCTGGTTAAATTGCTCTTATTCATTTGTTAACTACCTTTTAATATCGTAAGCCATGAGAGTGTCACCGTGGCGAATGTAAAGCCGGCCGTCAGATATGGCCGGATGAGCCCAATGGTTGCCGGAGCCTTCAGTAATCCGAAAAGAGCTGACTATTTCAAAACCCTTGGGAGAAGCTTTAACAAGAGCCGCATCGCCGGTATTTTCATCATAGCAGTATAACATATTGTCGGCGTAGATAATCGAACCTTTGTTTCCATTCCAGGTGGCTTCATACATAACTTTGCCTGTATCCCATTCAAGACAGACCCAATCGCCTTTGGAGACGCCCTTAAAGTTGGAGCCATAGAGATAGCCATCTACAAGCACGACCCCTCCGTGGTGACAGTCTAAGGTCTGGTCGCTCCATTTTTTGGTGGCGTTGGCGCCATCAGATGAAAGCTCAAACATTATCCCGCCATTTGTGAATCTGTATTCAACTACGCTGGTCACATAGATTCGACCGTCCTTGTAAACGGGAGTGATAGTGGCGGTATCGTAGGATGCTTCGTAGGGGATACGCCAGATAAGCTTGCCGTTATTAGTGTCCACACAGATAACCGATTTCTGAATCATGGTCACCAGGAGTCGGCTGCTGCCCCTCTCAAAGAGTATGGGAGAACAATAGGCGGAAGCCTCGCTTAGACCGGTAGTGGCCCAGATTGTTTGGCCTGTCATTTTGTCCAGTGCGACAACGGTACCTTTCTTGCCACCGGGGGTGCAGTACACTTTCTGGCCGTCTATGAGGGGCGAGCCGGTTATGCCCCAGGTGATGTTCTCTGCCTCGAACTCTTTAAGCGTGTCCACATCCCAAATCTTTTTGCCGGTCTTGATATCAAAGCAAGCAAGCATTCCGGTGCCGCTGAATACATAGACTCGGGTCTCATCAACGGTTGGTGTGGTGCGAGTACCCGGCGAGGACCCTTTCCACTCTGGGCCGTATGAGACTTTCCACTGAAAGTTGCCATCGAGGTCATAAGCAAAAAGGAATCCTTCGCCATCCAGCATGCCGGTTGTATAGACGCGCCCCTTTGCTACGGCTGCGGAAGAGAAACCTACGCCCAGACCTCCGACAGACCACAAAAGTTTGGGCCCACCTTCCGGCCATTTCTGCAAAAGCCCGGTCTCAGCAGACTTTCCATCACGGTTTGGCCCACGAAATTGAGGCCAGCCATCGCCATAACACATTCCACCAGTGGGTAAAATGGTGAAAAGCAACACTGCCACAATCTTAATATTACACATACACAAAATCTTTCGCTCCATTCCAGCCGATACTTTCCAAATAACATAAGCTCAGTGGATTCGGCGAGTTTTCTGAATATCATAATACTTGAATGCCTATCCGCAAAGTAGAATTGAAAGAGAATATTGAACACTGAACGGAGAATTTTGAATTTCGAAGTTCGTTATTCATTATTCGATATTTCCTCTTGGAAAATGGGGTGAGAAAAACCTTTGACCTTCGCGCAAACAAAGTAGTACTATGGTAGCATAATTTCGCCGGACATGAGAACCGGCTGCCAAAAGTCGAAATCCAATGTGGAGATATTTATGTTCACATCAGTACGAAAACTAACTTCATCGCTGGCACTATGCGTTACCAGTTTTGCCGTTGCCTTACTTATGGGGTGTCGAACTGGTGCATCTGATAGTGGTCCGGAACTGTTGAAGTCACAGGTTGTCAATTGGGACGCTGCGTCATTATACCAAGCTGATTGGGGCCAGATGCGGACCTACTTTCAAGGCCAGACGCCTGGCACGAAGGATGTATTAACGGCTGTGGCAATCGTTGAACCGGGCAAGGCCGTCCATCGTGCACACCGGCACGCCCAAGAGGAGTACCTGGCGGTTGTCGATGGCTCCGGAATGTGGTCTTTGGCCGGAAAAGAGTTCTCCGCCAAACGCGGCGACATCCTTTACGTCGAACCGTGGATATATCACGGACTAACGAACACCAACAGCGAGCCATTGATATTCATTGTTGTCAGATACAGTGCCAAAGGCGTAAAGATACCACTCAGACCGGACGACCGTGCGGACGAACTATAGTTTGCCGGTGATTTTCTTACGGTCGATAGGGGTAAATGCTGCAACCAAACGTTCTGCAGGCTGCTTTGAGACGGCGCGATACGTTCTGGTATCACTTCCCGCCTCTTTTGTATTGCGCCGCCTGCTCTGGTGCGGTTCACCTTCTGATTTTACAAGCAATATCTCTGCTAAACGGCGGAATAGAAACACGTAAAGGGCCTTGTGTGAATGAAACTTGTTCCTTCTGAATGACCTTGCCCTCATAAGTATGCCACCACTCGACAAAATAACTGCCGGGTTGAAGTCCCTGGATTTCGATTGTGGCGTCTTTGATTTCGGACGATTTTTGCTTTTCAATCACCAGGTTCCACCAAGTTGCCTGCGGGTTGAATAGCCACACAAACGCACAGTTGTCCCCCTGGTAGCCCAGCAGGCGAACTTGTTTGTCGGATGAGCTTGCCGTGAGGTGCCGCAGTTCTGCGAAGGAAACATCTGCCAGAAACACAGATAGGGGGCGATAGTGACGGTATACATCCTGTCTGTCGAGCTGGTCCCACCACCAAAAAAGTGGCGTCCCTGAAGTGCCCGCGAACGCCGATGCCCAAAGTGAATTATGGAAATGGATGCCTTCGGTATCCTGTTTCATATCTTCACTGAGTCCCCATTTCGGGGTTGCCAGACCGAATTCGCCAATCAGTACCGGCTTGCCTGGGGCGTGTTCTCTCAAAAACCGCGTCTTATCCATCACCACCGCTACCTCGTCTTTGTACTCCTCCTTTGTCTCGGGGCGCATATAGTGGTGCAGCTGGCCTATATCCAGCTTGTGATGGCGGCAGTCTTTCGCCGAAGGGTGCCAGGTACTGGTTGTGCGTAAATGATGATAAATGTCGATTTGCTCGAGATACTCACCAAGTTCTGTGTAGAAGCGGTCGGTAGGCAGGCCCGGGTCAATCTCATTGAAATATTCCCAGGCAGCGACGCTGGTGGAATAACCCCATCGCGCCACCACGTAGCGCATCAGCTTTTTGGCATCCCCAATTGCCTGTTGATATTCGAGGCTCCGGTCGTTAGAGAGAGATTTCATATAAAGGTCTCTTGTGATTATGCACAACATAAGATAAATGCCGTTGCGCTCGGCTGCTTCCACAAGCTGGTCGAGCATAAAGCAATCGACCTGATTGTAGAAGCCCCTTATTGGGCGATTTACATCAGCTTCCCAGAGTAACTCGGGCCCGCCATCTGCTTCTTTCAGCGACAGGTTGTCCAGCCAAGCCGTGCCGGCTTCCACCAGACTGAGAACAATCCTGCCGAGCCAGAAATCATTTTCCCCGGTTATAAATTCCCGCCTGAACTTCTTCCAATCGCCCTTTGGGGCAGCGTCGAATGGCTGTCCCCCATCACGATGGTCTATCCCGATTCGCAGCCCAGCCGGTCCATCTGCCCTGAATTGCCCAGTCAGTATGTAACGCGTCTTGGGCCGCAGCGAGACCGGATGAGAAGGCGAAACGGTGACCGAAGCACCGTCACCACCTTCAATTTTTATACATTTGCGCGGGTGTGGTTCTTTCTCGCTGCCCGGTATCGGCACAATAAGCGCCTTGCGGTACCAGGAGCGGTCCCAGGCACTCTTTCTTGCCTCGATGGCCATCGCCCAATCCTCGCAGCAGGTCCAGATTCGCAAAAAGTTAGCGCCGTTTTGTGAGAGCTTGCCGAATATCTCTTCCGCCTTTGCAACGGTGACGTATTGGTCTTCACCTATAAAGGCGAGGTTCTGACCGATGGCAAAGAAAGGAGTGCCTTCGGTGAACTCTATGAAGTGTGGGTCTTTGTGACCGATGCGAAGAAATCCTTTTCTCGATGACGGCACGCACTCGAAGCGGACAGTTTCTGATTGAACTGTGCCTTCGTTGTCTTTCAATTTTGCGACCGCAGAATAAATGCCGACCTCCGTTGGACTAAACCGCGCTTTCCATCCGCTCTGACCGAGCGGATAGAACCAACTAACAGTTTTGCGCTCCTGTTTGAAATCCTGTCTTTCGTAATCCTGGCAATAAAAACCAGGCAGAGTGATTTGCTCGTTGCTGGGAGTCGAAAGTTCCACCGTTATATCGACCTCATTGGGGTCGAATGGGTTGTTGTATCTGCCATCCACTTTGATGAGCAGTTCCAACTTCTCATATTTGCCGACCTTTTTTACCGGCGCCTCCAGGGCGATTTTCTGCTGGCCCGCAGAGGCGTCGGCGCAGAATCCGGATACGGCCAGATATATCAGAGCTATTCGAATCGTTGTTTGGTGGCGCATAAGGTGCTCCTTCGATTTCCGATTTTCGATTTCCGATTTTCAATTGTCAATTGGCGATCGTAAATTGGCAATCTCATTGACAATCGGCAATCGACAATGAGCTTTCAGCCGTTCAGAACCCATCCGTCACGGTAAGTCTTACGGATATATTGGTCGGCCTCCGGACAGTTGGTGGCTTTGAGGTTTTTGGCGTCCCATTCGAGTTTCTTGCCCAAACGGTAGGCCACCAGCGCCAGCAGATTGTGCTCTATCAGTGCACCGGAGTAATCGAAGTTGCAAAGTGTCGGTTTACCCGTCTTGCAGGCGGCCAGCCACTCCTCGTGGTGGCCGGGAGAAGGGGGAATCAGGTCCTGCTGCTTTGGTGAGCGATAATGGGTCATATCTCCTTTGGGCATAATTATCCGATAGTCATAGTCGGCCAGCAGCCAGCCCTTGTTCCCATTGTACAGGACCCCCTTGAACAACTCGTCTCTGTTGAACGCCGGCGATGGCATACCGGGCTTCTTACCTCCGTCGTACCAGTGTACCTTGACGGCTGGCCGCCATTCGTTGGCCGGATGGTCCCAGGTCGCTGTAAGCCATTGCGGGCAGGTGTCCGGATTGACGGGCGTTCCAGAGGCCTCGCACGTAGTAGGGAATCTCAGGTCAAGCGCCCAATACGCCATATCCATCATGTGGCTGCCCATATCTCCGATTTGTCCGCTGCCGAAGTCCCAGAAACGGTTCCAGCTCAAACACCCACCGAGGTAGCCGGGATTGAACGGATGGAACGGCGACGGGCCAATCCAGAGGTCCCAGTGGATGTGCTCAGGGACGGGCTTAACTTCGGGCAGGTAACTGCCGCCTTCCGGCGTGCGGCTGCACCAAACGTGAGCTGATTCTACTGTGCCAATTGCGCCATCCCGGATAAGTTCGACCATACGCCGGTAATTGTCTGAAGCGTGAATCTGGGTGCCCATCTGTGTTGCTATCTTGTCCTTGTTCTTGAGGTATGTCTCACGAACTACCCGGGCCTCGTGCACCGAATTGGCCAGCGGCTTCTCGCAATAGACGTGTTTGCCGCGGTTCATCGCCCAGATGTTTATGAAAGCATGGGTATGGTCCGTTGTTGAACAGACGACGGCGTCGATGTCCTTCTGGTCAAGGCACTTTCGCCAGTCAGTATAGGTTTTAGCGTTGGGGAATTGCTTGGCGGCCTCGCCGAGGTTTTTGTCATTCACGTCACATAGTGCGACAATGTTCTCGCCCTTGACGCTGTTCATATTCGCACCGCCTCGGCCACCAGCGCCAATGATGGCGATATTGAGCTTTTCATTCGGCGATTGACCCGCCTTGAGGATGCCTGACTTGAGTACCATAATACCAGCGCCGAGCACGGCGCTGTTCTTTAAGAATGTGCGACGTTTCATACGGTTCATCTGCGTTCTCCTAAAATTAAAGTTACCAAACTGTTGGAAATATCGACCCTTGCAACCACAAAAGACTAACCGGAAAAAGGGCCGAATTCAAGTAATTTTTCCAGTTTTCCGGAACAGCAAACCCCTCCCCGTGTCTTCTGTCGAAGACAGAAACGGGGGCGGGTGGCACAGGACGGGCAACAATATGGAAACTAAAACACCCGCTTCAAAAAAAACGAATTTGCAGAAAAAATGTTGCCCGGCCAATTCTTCGCTCATAGAATTACGGAGACAGTTTTTGTTGCATAAAGGAATAATTATGAAAAGAACCCCAGTTGTACTAATTTTACCGGTAATACCTGTGCTCCTTTTTGGCTGCAGCACTGTTACTAAAGAGCAACAGTTGGCAAAGTTCATAAAGTTGCACGTCTGTAAGATTGAGCCATTGACTACCCAGGCGAATTATGCCTACTGGGACGCATCGACGACGGGCAAATCCGGTGATTATGACAGGTATAAAAGATTGCAATTAGATATTCGCCAAATCTACAGCAATCAGCGAGAATTTGCCTTTCTGAAAAACCTTAAAGAATCAGACCAGGTCAGGGACGCCAGACTCAGCCGGCAACTGGACAGATTATATTACAGTTATCTACAGAACCAGATAGACCCTGCATTGATGAAAAGAATCGTCGATTTGGATGCCCGGATTACTGAAAAGTACAATAGATTCAGAGGGACGATAGAAGGCAAAAAGGTTACCAATAGCGACGTATATAGAATCCTGACGACCGAGATGGATTCTCACAAACGGGAACTGGCCTGGCGAGCAAGCAAACAGGTGGGGGATGCGATTGTAACCGATTTAATTGAATTGGTGAAATTGCGCAATAAGGCCGTTCGCAAGCTTGGTTTTGATAACTATCATACCTTTGCGATTGTAACGGGCGAACAGAGTGTTGCAGAACTGGACCGCATTTTCCAGGAGCTTTATGAACTGACCAATGAGCCGTTTGCCAATTACAAGAGAGAATTAGACGGCGTCTTAGCAGATATGTACGGCATCAAAACAGAAGATTTGAGACCATGGCATTATCACGACCCATTCTTTCAAAGAACCCCCTTAGTTTTTGAACTGGACCTTGATACATATTACAGAAATCACGATGTAAAGGAACTCGCCCAAACCTTTTACGCTGGTGTTGGTTTGCCGGTAGATGACATCCTGGCCCGCAGTGACCTGTACGACCGCGAAGGGAAAAACCCGCATGCCTTCGGCTTTGACGCTGATCGGAAAGGCGATGTTCGCATCCTGGCCAATCTCAATAATGATGAGCGCTGGATGGAGACAATTCTGCACGAATTGGGACACGCTATTTACAGCAAATATCATGACCCCAACGAACCTTATCTGCTCCGCGAGCCGGCCCACAGTTTTACCACCGAAGCTATTGCGATGTTTTTCGGCCGCCTGAGTCGAAACGCCGACTGGATGCACCGGATGCTAAACTTACCGCAAGATGATTATCGAAAGATACAGAAGGTTAGCTGGAAATATACCCAGTCCCAACAGGTGCTCTTCGCTCGCTGGGCTCTGGTAATGTACCATTTTGAAAAACAATTGTATGCCAATCCGAACCAGGACCTAAATTCCCTCTGGTGGGACCTGATAGAAAAATATCAGTATGTCAAACGCCCGCCGGGCCCACTCGATGCCGGCTGGGCGTCAAAACTGCATTTTACCGTTGCACCGTGCTATTATCATAACTATATGCTGGGCGAGTTGTTCGCTTCGCAGCTTCATCACTATTTGGTTTATAATGTTTTGCAGCGACAGTCGGATGAAGATGTCAGCTATATCGGCGAGAAGCAGGCGGGTGACTATATACGCCGGAAGGTTCTTGCACCTGGTGCGCTCTATTACTGGAATGATATGATTACTCAAGCCACCGGCGAGCCGCTCACACCGAAATACTTTGTGCAGCAGTTTATCCGGTAACTGGGGACAAACATCGAATTTCAGGTGTTAGGGAGACCATGATTTACTTACTTGCCATACTCGGGTATCTATTTCTCTTAACCGGCGTCGGAATTTACAAAGCCCGGCAGGTCAAGACCAAGGCCGATTTTGCCGTCGCGGGCCGTTCGCTGTCACCGTGGATACTCGTTTGCACTATGCTGGCAGCGTGGATTGGAACCGGCTCTATCGTGGGCAACGCAGGGAAAACATACGAGACCGGCCTGGCGGCGCTTATCCTGCCCTGGGGCAGCGTGATAGGTTTGGTCATCCTGACCCGAATTGCCCCGAAAGCACGCAGTTTCGATGTCTATTCTGTCCCGCAAATAATTGGCCTAAGGTACGGTCAAACAGCCCGTCTCCTGGCCGTTATTGCCCTTGTGATTGCATATATGGTAATTGTGAGCTATCAGTTCAACGCCGGAGGCGCTGTACTTCACGTGATGCTGACAGACCAGTCCGGCGGTTCCCTCCTGTCTTTGAAAATGGCCACAATCATCGCGGCGGCGTTTATTGTTCTCTACACGGTGTTAGCAGGACTTCTGAGTCTGGCCTACACAGACATTATCACCGGCATCATAATAACCGCTTCCCTGCTCATAGCTTTTCCTGTTCTGTGGTTCAAAGCCGGCGGCTGGACAGGAATGGAAAATGCCTTTGCCGCTATGGGCGACAAACCAAATCATATGAAATTCTGGCCAGTTTACTCCAAAACCCAGATTATCAATTACTGCCTTCCGCCGTTTCTATTGATATTGGGCGATGCCAATCAATATCAGCGGTTTTTTGCCAGTAAAAATGCCAGAGGCGCAAGGCAGGCCGTGACATTCCTCATCATCGCTGTTTTGTTAGTTGAGAGTCTTATCATTCTGGAGGCCTGGATTAGCTCCAGTATGATTGCGAATATGGAGAGCGGAAAATACGTTCTTATTTATGCAGCCAAACAGTGTATGCCGCTCTTTTTGGGGGTTCTATTCTTAATCACCGTTGTGGGAATCATCATCTCAACCGCGGATTCGTTTTTGCTGATTCCGGCGACTTGCGTAATTCAAGATGTGTATCTGAATTACATCAACCCTAAAGCAGGCGAAAAAAAGATGATTTTTTTGAACCGCCTTCTGGTATTGGTCTTGGGTGTGATTGCGTATCTGGTTTCTCTGGCCTTTGCTGAATCCAAAACAATTTTCCAGAAGGCGATGTATGCCTACACAATCTACGGCTCGGCCATTACTCCCTGCCTGGTTGCTGCGCTTTTCTGGAAAGGCGCCACCAAACAAGGTGCCATCGCATCCATCCTTCTGGGGACAGTGGTCGCACTGGCCTGGGAGGAAATAGATGTTGTGAAACAAAACCTTCCGGCTTCTTTCTCAAACCTCGATGCCGTATTGCCGGCGATAACCATTTCTATACTGGCATTGGTCATTGTGAGTAAGTTGACGCAGAAGAGAGCGAGTGTAAATAGATAAGCTATGTTTCCTGCTGAGACGTATATCGAAAGAAGAAAACGGCTGAGGCAGCAGATTCAAAGCGGAATCATTCTTTTCCTCAGCAATGACGAAAGCCCAATGAACTATCCCGATAATCCGTATCCATTTCGGCAGGATAGCTCTTTTCTCTATTATTTTGGGCTTGATGCTCCGCACCTGGCAGGACTTATCGACATTGACCAGAACCAGGAGTGTATATTTGGTGACGACTTGACCGTTGACGACATCATCTGGTTGGGACCTCAGCCGACTTTACAAGAGAGATGTCAACAAGCCGGCATTTACGAGGTAAATCCGCTCAGCCGACTGGAAGTCGCATTGAATAAAGCAGTTCGACAGGGTAGAAAAATACATTTGCTGCCCCCCTATCGCCACGAAACCACCTTACGAATCGCTGAGCTTTTGGGAATTCATCCATCGGCCGTCCAGAACCGTGTATCTGTGGAGTTAATCAAGGTGGTCGTTGCTCAACGCTCCGTTAAAGAGAAAGACGAAATTGCACAAATCGAATCCGCTCTTGACATAACCTACGAAATGCAAATCCTGGCAATGAAAATGGCCAGGGTAGGCCGGTACGAAAGAGAAATAGTCGGTGCAATGGAAGGATTGGCCTTGGCCAGAGGAACTCGGCCGGCATTCCCGACCATTTTTACCATACACGGCCAAACGCTGCACAACCACAATTACAGCAATCAAATGAAGGCAGGTGACATAGCTATCAACGATTCTGGAGCGGAATCCCCTTTGCATTATGCCAGTGACATTACCCGAACAATTCCAGTAAGCGGGAAATTTTCCCAGAAGCAAAAAGAAATCTACCGAGTGGTCCTGGATGCCCAGGAAAAGGCCATCGAAATGATAAAACCTGGCATCGAATTCCGGGACATTCATCGTCACGCCTGCATAGCTTTGACAGAGGGATTGAGGAATCTTAATCTGGTCAAAGGCGATGCACAGGAAGCAGTTCGGGCAGGGGCACATACCTTGTTTTTTCCCTGCGGGTTGGGGCACATGCTGGGACTGGATGTGCACGATATGGAGGCCCTCGGAGAAAATTATGTCGGCTATACCGATACGATAAAAAGAAACCCCGAATTCGGCTGGCGCTCGTTACGATTGGCCAAGGCACTTGAGCCGGGTTATGTCGTAACTGTAGAGCCGGGAATTTACTTTATTCCGGAACTGATTGACCGCTGGAAAGCCGAACAAAAATGTGCCGCTTATATCAATTATGATGCGGTCGAAAAGTACCGCGATTTCGGCGGAATCCGAATCGAGGACAATGTCTTGGTAACTGGCAATGACCACCATATTCTGGGTAAAAAAATACCAAAATCTCTCGAAGAAGTCCAGACCCTGTGCTCATCAGAATAGTGCCCGATTGACCCAGAATATGCACGGTCGTTGCCCGCCGGTTCTTTATTTTCGCCGAACGATGCGGCAGCCAAACACGCCGCCTGCCGTCCTCTTTTCGTGCCCTTGAAATCGCAGCGTAACTTTTTCTTTGCCCTTGGTCAGCTCCTGCGGGACCAAGTAAGTAACATCAAAGAACTTGTCGGGACTATTATTGTTCAGAACCTGTGTAGCGATCTTCGTTCCATCTATCAGTATGTCGAATTCCCTGCCGTTGCTGTCACTACCCCAATAGGTACACATCAACTCTATTGGTTGCTCCGGCAAAACCTTCATTGCAAATGAAAACCAGCCACCGTCCACCGCATGTCGCCACATCCGATTGCCGAAATCCCCGGCCTGAGTTTTCTCGCCTTTGTGCTCATGTTCACGTTCCGACTGCTCCTGGCCAATATCGATTTTGTCTATGGTGCGTGCCTCCAACTCCTTCTGCCCTGCTGCTTCCGCTTTATATTGCTTTTCTTTCTCTTTCCACTGGCTCTCTGCAAGACGGTCCCAGTAAACGATGTAGGGCTTGTTGTACATCTGATAGAACGGAACCAGCGTAAAGGCCGCATCGGCCTTGGCTCCTACACTGCGGAACACCGCAGGTAAGCCGGTGAAAGTCAAGGACTTGCCGGCTACCGGTTTGATGCTGGAAAGGATTTGCTCTTCCTCACCAACAAGGGCCGGGAATTCACGCTCGCGGTCTAACTCTGCACATAAAACCAGCGGCCCATACATAAGTGCAAGTTTGCGATGGTCATCCCGGAACGCCTCAATCCGCAGCGTCATTGGCATAGTAATGTCCACAGTGTCACCGCTCTTCCATACACGCGACAGGGTCAGGTAACTGCCAGGTTTATTGTTGAAAGATTCCTTTTTGCCATTGACGACAACTTGAATTCCTTCTACTGCCCAGT